>OODB01002325.1_pt1 | contig 10804 bp, 8 predicted proteins | sample 1671721 | NCBI WGS metagenome assembly OODB01 (sample SAMN06348185, study PRJEB24527) | human gut metagenome | biome: human gut; feature: ankylosing spondylitis patient; material: feces | host: Homo sapiens | place: China | collected 2015-10
ATTATGGGTATGGAAAAACCAAAGGAAATGACAGGCGAATCCCTGCTTGTTAAAAAGAATTCATAAATTTCTATTGTGTTGCACGTATAGGTGTGCTATAATGATAATAGTATGCGATTATAATTTAATGAATAGAATCGTAAGCTTCGACACAATAGGAGGTGTGATAAATGTTCGGAATGTCGGCTGGTGATATTATACGAATTGTTTTAATGGGAATCTTTATATTAGTATGTATAGCATTATCAATCGTTGTTTTAATGCAGGAAAGCAAGCAGCAGGGTCTGTCTGGTACAATCAGTGGAGCCGCTGATACTTACTGGGGCAGAAACAAAGGCCGTTCAATGGAAGGAAAACTGGTATTATTTACAAAGATATTAGGTGTTGCTTTCTTTGTTCTGGCAGCTATATTAAATATTAATTTTTAAAAAGAAACCTGGATTCTCCGTAAAACAATGGAGGATTCAGGTTTTATTTTTTGCAGAAGTGAAAATATATAAAGGGGTTGGTTTTATGAAAAAACGCGGAAACATATCAATTAAAGCAAAACTTTTGGGTGTTATTACACCGGTAGTCATTGCAATTGTTGTTGTGCTGGTACTGGTATCGTATCTGGCATCCGCACATATCATTGAAAATTATTCGCAGAATCTGTTGGAATCTTCGGTTGAAAACCAGACATCAAAGATTGAATCGTGGTTAGATGAGAATCTTTCGTCTTTTCAAATGGCAAAGACAACGATTGAACAGTTAAATCCAGACGATGCACAGCTTCAGACGATTTTGGACAGCTATTATGGCTACAGCGACAATTATCCGGACGGATTATATGTATCCGACAGTAACGGCAATTTGTTAAAGGCTTCCAAATCTACAAAGAGTGAGAGCAGTCCGACAAAAAGCACATGGTATACTGAAGGTCTGACCCGTGTCAACATGGCAGTCGGTTCGGCTTACAAAAATGCAGAGGGTGTCAATGTCATCAGTGCATCGGGAATATTAAAGGATAATTCGGACAAAATACGTGTCATATCCGCAGATATGACGTTGGACCGCATTTCTATCATTGTCAATTCATTTATTGAAATGGACGATGCGCAGACATTTCTGGTTGACAAAAACAGCGGTACGATTTTAGCAGACCGTGATTCGTCTTTGATTTCACAAAAGCTCGGTGCAGCGGGACAGAGCATTTTTTATCAGGATATGGCACAGCGTATTGACGACCAGAACTACGATTTTACAACGATTGACGGTGAAATGACTGTTTCACAGGAGGTACAGGGAACGGACTGGATTCTGGTATCTTACATTCCTAAGAGTACGGTACTCGTGGATTTAGTTGCATTAAGAACACGAATGATTGTAATCGGCGTGGTTTGTATTATTCTGCTCTGCATATTGATTGAAAGAATGACACATATTGTTGTAAAACCTGTTAAAGAAATAACAAAGGCTATTACACAAATGGCATCCGGTGATTTCACGGTATCCGTCAATCCGCGCGGCAATGATGAAATCGCCGTAATGGGCTACAGTGTCCAGCATTTTATCGAAGCCATGAAGCAGATGATTACACAGATTGGACAGGTTTCCCAGACGTTAAGCGAACAGGCACAGTCCAGCAAGAGTGTATCCACGGAGTTAAATTCTGCAACGGAAATCCAGTCGCGTTCTATGGGCGAATTAAATTCAACGGTAGACCAGCTTGCGGTTTCTGTCAATGAAATTGCCGAAAACGCAACACAGCTTGCCGGGGTTGCCGCCGATACCAAGAAGGACAGCGATGTTGTTGATGTTAAAATGCGTGAAACGGTTGAAGTATCCGAAAAAGGCCGTCAGGATATGGAAAAAGTCAGCAAAGCGCTGGAGGGCATTGAGCTTTCTATCCATAACTTACAGGAGGCCGTTGACAAGGTCGGTACCGCATCTGGTGAGATTGTTGACATTATCAATCTGATTGGCAGTATTGCGGAAGAAACAAATCTTTTGTCTTTAAATGCTTCGATTGAGGCGGCGAGAGCCGGAGAAGCGGGCAGGGGCTTTGCTGTTGTTGCTTCTGAAATCGGTACACTGGCAAAAAACAGTGCCGATTCCGTTGCCAATATTACGGAATTAATTAATGAAATCAATAAGCTGGTAGAAAATGCCGTATCCCAGGCAGGAAGCAGTGCCGGTGAAATCGCCGACAGTGCAGGTCTGATTCATGCGGCAGTGGATACCTTCCATACAATTTTCAGTAATATACAGGATACAAACGAATTGATGAAAAATGTTGTAAGCAAGATTGGCGAAGTCGATGAAGTCGCAACCAATGTTGCCGCTATCTGTGAAGAACAGGCGGCAAGTTCTGATGAAATCCTTGCAACTTCGGAATCCATGCTTACACAGGCAAAAAATATTACAAGAAACAGCGAACAGGTTGAATCCGCATCTGAAAATTTAGCAGTATCGGCAAATCAGCTTTCATCACAGATAGAGCAGTTCAGGATTTAAGCTGATACCGGTAAAAGTCTGAGTATGGAGGTAAGATAAAATGAAAAAGATAATCAGTTGGTTTTTATGTATTACAATGCTTGCAGGCTGTCTGGTTTTAGGCGGCTGTACGCAGTCTGCGAAGTCTGGTTCGTCCGCAGGCGGCAGTGTGAAAATGCTTTTATCCCTGGGACAGGCAGATACCTTTCGCACCACGCTTGTCAATCAGGCCAAAAAGACCGCTTCGGAAAATAATGTACAGTTAGACGTGCTGGACGCGGAAAGTTCCATTGAAAAGCAGGTTGAACATATTAAAAAAGCCGTGTCCGAAAAATATGACGTCATTTTATGCAATATGGTTGATGCCGATACGGCGCTGGAACTGGAAGCACTGGCAGGCGATATTCCGATTGTGTTTTTTAACACGTCACCGGACGTTTCCCGCTTAAAAGCCGGAAAATACATTTACGTAGGCTCAAATGAAGCAGATGCGGGACAGTATCAGGCGGAATATGTGTTAGAACAGTTAAAAACACTTTCAGAATTAAATGTGGCAATCATTAAAGGACCGGACAGTCATTCCGCAACAAAGGGCAGAACGGATGCCGTTAAAAATACGCTGAATACATCCGGCAAAACGGTTCATTATGTGTTTGAAGACCATGCGGACTGGGACCAGACCCGTGCCGAAGAACTGTTTACAATATTTTTAAAGACGAATCAGAAATGCAACGCCGTTATTTGTAACAATGATACCATGGCGTTAGGTGTTGCGGACGCATGTAAAAAAGCAGGAAGAAATGACATTTTAATATTAGGAATTGATGCAACGGCTGACGGTTGTATGGCGATTACCAACGGTACAATGAACTTTACGGTTTACCAGTCTGCAACAGGACAGGGAGAACGTCTGATTCAGGCAGGAAAGATTCTGGCACAGGGCGGCAGTATCAAAGATTTGGACGGAGCTTCTGAAAATGAAAAGTATGTATGGGTTCCGTTTGAAAAGGTAGATGCCTCTAACGTCAGAAATTATCAGTAAATAAAAGCGCATCAGGAAAGGCTCGGTGGAGAATGAATAAAGAACAGCTTGAAAAACGTAAAAAGTTAATCGCTGAATTGATTTTGGAAAATGAATTTTATGTACCAATGAAGACAAAAGAAATTGCAATTCTTTTGCAGATTCCAAAATCACAAAGAGGCGAACTACAGGAAGTATTAGATAGTCTGGTCAGCGATGGAACAATCGGTGTTTCTAAAAAAGGAAAATACGGGAAACCGGATAATACTGCGGTTGTCGGTATATTTACCAGCACCAGGAGAGGTTTCGGCTTTGTTACGGTAGACGGCTGGGATGAAGATATTTTTATTCAGGAATCGGATACCGGCGGTGCATTCCATATGGATAAAGTAAAGGTGACGATTACCCATAAGAAGCAGGGTAACAGGCGCTGTGAGGGGAAAATTATCGGTGTGCTTGAGCATCAGCTTACCGAGCTGGTCGGTACATTTCAAAAAAACAGAACATACGGATTTGTTGTACCGGATAATGGAAAAATTCCGGTTGATATTTTTGTGCCGCAGGAAAAATCAATGGGTGCAATGAATGGTCATAAGGTTGTCGTAAAAATTACCAATTACGGCAGTCACGGCAAGAACCCGGAAGGTCAGGTCGTTGATATTATTGGACATATTAACGATCCGGGAACCGATGTACTGTCTATTGTAAAGGCGTATGATCTTCCTGTAGAATTTCCGGATAACGTTATACAGTATCTGAAAAATGTACCGGAGGAGGTAGATGAAAAAGATAAGGCTGGACGTGTCGATTTTCGTGCAGTGGATACCGTTACAATTGATGGAGAAGATGCTAAGGACCTTGATGATGCCATTACCCTTACCGTAAATGAACGTGGATATCAGCTCGGTGTGCATATTGCAGATGTAAGCCATTATGTGACAGAAAACAGCGTGCTGGATAAAGAAGCGTATAAGCGTGGAACCAGTGTTTACCTTGTGGATCGGGTTATTCCAATGCTTCCTCACAAATTGTCAAATGGAATCTGCTCCTTAAATCAGGGCTGTGACCGTCTGGCATTAAGCTGTATAATGGACATTGATAATAAAGGAAATGTGGTGGGACACCGCATTTGTGAAACATTAATCAATGTCAACCGCCGTATGACTTATACGAATGTAAAGAAAATTCTTGTCGATAAAGAGGCTTCTGTGATTGAAGAATACAAAGAACTTATTCCGATGTTTGAACGCATGGGAGAACTTGCGGCAATTTTAAGAAAGAAACGTTTTCAGCGCGGTTCGATTGATTTTGACTTTCCTGAAACGAAGATTATTTTGGATAAGGACGGTCATCCTTTGGAAGTCAAGCCGTATGACAGAAATGTTGCGACCAAAATCATCGAAGAATTTATGCTGATAGCCAATGAAACGGTTGCGGAGGATTATTTCTGGCAGGAATTACCATTCTTATACAGAAGCCACGAAAACCCGGATATGGAAAAGATTCAGAAATTAAGCACTTTTATTAATAATTTTGGATATTCTATTCATACCGGTGATGAAATTCACCCAAAGGAACTGCAAAAGCTTTTAGAAAAAATTGACGGAACAGATGAGGAAAATCTGATTGCACGTCTGACACTGCGTTCGATGAAAAGAGCACAGTACACAACAGAATGTGTCGGACACTTCGGACTTGCAGCAAAATATTACTGTCATTTTACGTCTCCAATCCGCAGATACCCGGATTTACAGATTCACCGGATTATTAAAGAAAATCTGCACGGTGGACTGAAACAGACACGTTTCAAGCACTATCAGAATCTTCTGCCGGAGGTGGCAAAGCATACCAGCACAACGGAACGGCGTGCCGATGATGCAGAACGTGATACCGATAAAGTCAAAATGGTTGAATATATGGAAAAACACATGGGCGAAGAATTCGACGGCGTGATTTCCGGAATGACGGCATGGGGCATGTATGTGGAACTGCCAAGCACGATTGAAGGCATGGTTTCTGTGACATCGCTGCGGGACGGGTATTACATTTATGACGAAAACCATTACGAAATGGTTAATGAAACCACCGGAAGAACCTTCAAACTCGGACAGAAGGTCACGGTCAAAGTTGTTGCAACCAATAAAATTTTAAGAACGATTGATTTTGAATTATCAGAAGGAGAATGGGAGAATGGCAGAACAAAAAAACGCAAACCGACTGATTTCCAATAATAAAAAGGCCTATTTTGATTATTTTATAGAGGATAAATACGAGGCAGGACTGGTTCTGCACGGAACGGAAGTGAAATCTATCCGCATGGGAAAATGCTCTATTAAGGAGGCGTATATTCAGATTCAGAACGGCGAAGTATTTATTAATAATATGAATATTACACCTTACGAAAAAGGCAACATTTTTAATAAAGACCCGCTCCGCCCGAAAAAGCTATTACTGCACCAGAGCGAAATCAACAAGCTTGCCGGACAGATTGCGCAGAAAGGATATACAATTGTGCCATTGCAGGTTTATTTAAGCAAAGGCCGTGTGAAAATGGAAATCGGACTTGGTCGTGGTAAAAAGCTCTACGATAAGCGTGATTCCATTGCAAAGAAGGATCAGAAGCGGGAGGCAGAGAAAGAATTTAAAGTACGCAATCTCTATTAAACATATACAGCCCGTTGTAATTTAATAAAAGCAGAAAACTATAAAATAAAAACACCACCGCTTTGCAGGGCAGATTATCAGTTCTGCAGAGCGGTGGTGTAAATTTTAGTCAATGCGTTCCTTTTTACTTTCACGTTTATTCTGATACATTGCTGATATTTTTAGCTTCGTCCGTTTCAGTTTATAGGATGAGCCGTTTTGATCATTACAATAGCTTGAATTTTGACAACACTTTTCTTAATTTAAGACGGTTTAAAACGGTTTAAAATACTGTAAAATGGCAATAAAAAAAGCCCGAAACACCATAAAATACGGTATTTCAAAGCCTTTTTTAATAGTGGAGTAGACGGGAGTCGAACCCGTGTCCAAAAGCCCATTCACTGTTCTTCTACTATCATAGTTGGTTATTGTGGGTAAACCCTCATTCCCTCCGGTAGCAGGAAATCAACATCCTGATACCTTTAGTAGCTTCATAATACGCCCACCGGTTCAAAGCTTTACCGGCGTCGTTTCCCGTATAGTCGAAGCCTGGGTCCTAAAGTACGGGTACTCTAGGTCAGACTGCTGCAACTAGGCAGCGTAAGCTAAATTTTCGTTAGCGTTTATATTTAGATTTGTGATTTGACGCATCACCTGCGAATAGCTTCACCAGCTTCAAAACCCCTGTCGAAACCTTTACTACCCCGAGTGTATACACCGGAATATTTTCGGTCAACCAGTCATAACGCTGATTATTTACTACTATAGCACGCGGTAACGGCTTCGTCAAGAATTATCTTGTGACTTTTATTGACTTTAAAGCACACAATAAGTAAAATAATAGTAAATTAGCGACAAAGTCGCTCAGAAATGTGGATAGTGTGAAAAATAACACTGATGTGCTTATTTTTCACACAGGGATTTGTTTCTGGGCGAAAGCAAATCCCTATGATGGCAGATGAGAAATCGCCTGCGCGAATTTCTCATCGCCTCTTCGCGACAAAGTCGCTCAGAAATGAGGAATAATATGGCAAAAAACGAATCAAAGAATCCGGCAAAGGAATATTCTGTCGGAGGATATACCTTTAAGACAAAAGAAGGCGCACAGGCGGCAAAGGATGAGCTGGCGGCAATTAAATATATGTCATCAAAAACAGACAGTACCAATGCAAAACAGGTATATATTTTGTATCATGACATTATTGATAAAAAACTGTTTAATACACTGATTGGCATGAATTATTTAAAAGAGCTGCAGCAGTTTTTATATCTTTCACCGGATGTGCCAAATGAAAAAATCAGGCCGATTCCGATTAATAATGAAACAAAAGAAATGATGGAGGGCCGCAGAGAGCTTACGGAACATAAAAGCGAAATCCGTAAGCTGACAAAGGAACGAAATCATTATAAAGACAATTTTGTTATATCTGTGATTGTAAATGTTGTACTGGTTGTTGTAATTGTGGCAATGATTTATATTACACTGCACAGTTCCAATGCAAATGTAATCAATTACGAAGTAAACCTTCAGGATAAGTATGCTTCATGGCAGGAAGAACTGCAGTCACAGGAAGAATCATTAAATGCAAGAGAACGTGCATTAAATCAGCAAAAATAATTTAAAAAAACACATTTTTAACATATTCTTACGATATAATCGGCACAAAGGTAAAAAGTCAGGAGGATATTACGAATGAATAAATTAAAAGTTTTAATGGTAGATGATGAAAGCAGAATGCGCAAGCTGGTAAATGACTTCCTGTCACGTAAAAATTATGAAGTCATTGAAGCCGGTGATGGTGAAGAAGCAATTGATAAATTTTATGCGGATAAAGATATTGCACTAGTAATCCTCGATGTTATGATGCCGAAAATGGACGGATGGGAAGTCTGCAAACAGATTCGCAAGGATTCCAAAGTGCCAATTATTATGTTAACGGCAAAAGGTGAAGAACGTGATGAATTACAGGGCTTTGACTGCGGTGCGGATGAATACATTTCAAAACCATTCAGCCCGAAAATTCTGACTGCCAGAGTGGATGCTCTGGTACGCCGTGCGTATATGGTAGATGGCAGCGAGTGTATTAACATCGGCGGAATTGAAATTGATAAAGCCGCACACATGGTTAAAATTGACGGGGAAGAAATTGAGCTGAGTTTCAAAGAATTTGAACTGTTATCTTATTTTGTGGAAAATAAAGGAATCGCTCTTTCAAGAGAAAAGATTTTAAATAATGTATGGAATTACGATTATTTCGGAGATGCCAGAACGATTGATACACATGTCAAAAAGCTGCGTAAAAAGATGGGTGAAAAAGGTGACTGCATTAAAACCATCTGGGGCATGGGATATAAGTTTGAAGTGTGAACAAGCCATAAATGAAAGCTTGTTCACACAGGAATGGAGGTTAGTGATGGGCAGACATTCGATTAAAGTTAAAATTACATTATTACTGACTGTTATTATTACCAGTCTGGTTGTACTTTTGCTGATTTTAAACAGTACACTGTCTGAAAAATTTTATTTTTCAGATAAGCAGGAATGTATGTTAAATACATATTCCAAAATTGATCAGATTATGAGCGATTACGATGCGGGAACTGTTTCTGAATCCCAGATGAGTGATAGTATTGAACAGCTTACCGGCAGTGCGGCAATGTCTGTTATCGTGGTAAATAGTGACTGGACAACCGTGTATTCTAATATTAACGGCGAACAGGATATGATAAACCGCCTGCTCCGCAGTATTTTTAATAAAGATGTATTCGGAACGTCCGATTCGGCACCGCAGCAAAATTCAAACAATGAAAATGTGCCGGGCGATATGCAGGATATGAGTAATCCGGATAATAACAATCCGGATAAAGGGAATTTAGACAATGGCAGCCCGGATAAAAATAATCCGAAGAATAAAGACGATGTTTCCATTAATATGTCGGACAGTGGAATAGAGGAAAGCCGTGATATTATGACACAGACAGATTTATATACACTGCAAAAGGTTTATGATAACCGTCTGGGTGATGATTATTACGAGTTGTTCGGTACACTCTCCAATGGAGACAGTATTATGCTTCGTATGGCATTACAGGGGATTAAGGATAACGTATCCATTTCTAATACCTTCATTACTTATGTGGGAATCGGTATTTTGATTATTGGTGTCATTGCGGCATACATTTTTTCAAGTTATATTACAAAACCGATTCAGCAGCTTTCCGATATTGCAGAGAGAATGTCCAATCTGGATTTTGATGTGAAATATCACGGAAAAGATAAGAGTGAAATCGGTGTACTTGGAAACAGCATGAATAATATGTCAAAGAAGCTTGAAGAAAATATCTCACAGTTAAAATCAGCGAACAAAGAACTGCAAAGGGATATTGACCGCAAAGTTAAAATGGAAGAAGTGCGGACGGAATTTTTATCCAATGTATCACATGAATTAAAAACACCGATTGCCTTAATCCAGGGTTATGCAGAGGGCTTAAAAGAGGGCATCAGCGATGACCCTGAAAGTATGGACTTTTACTGCGATGTCATCATTGATGAAGCCGGTAAGATGAATAATATGGTAAAAAAACTGCTCACATTAAATCAGATTGAATTCGGCAACGAAGAACTTGTTATGGAGCGTTTTGATATTATTGAACTGATTACTTCTATTGTAAATGCAAATGAACTGCGGGCATCCCAAAAAGGAATACAGATAGAATTTAACCAGCGCGATGAACATATTGATGTTTGGTCCGATGAATATAAAATAGAAGAAGTTGTAACCAACTATATTACCAATGCCATTAACCACTGCGATTTTGAAAATCGGATTGAAGTTTCTGTAGAACGTATCGGTGATGATGTGCGGGTACATGTATTTAACACCGGAAAAAATATTCCGGAGGAAGATATTCCGAATATCTGGCAGAAGTTTTATAAGGTTGATAAGGCGCGTACCAGAGAGTACGGCGGCAACGGTATTGGACTTTCTATTGTAAAAGATATTGTGGACAGGATGAACGGAACAATCAAACTGGAAAGTAAAGAAAATGTAGGTACAACGTTTACCGTTACGATACCACTTGAGATTGATCATAATGCTGAGAAGGAACAGCAAAAAAAAGTGGAAAAGCCTGATCTGTCGGGTAAGAGTGTATTATTAGTTGAGGATAATGAGCTAAATCTGGAAATTGCAAAAATGCTGCTGGAAGATGAAAAGATGGTTGTGACTACGGCAGAAAATGGCAAGGAGGCTGTGGATATTGTTTCCCAGTCAGTTCCAGGCAGATTTGATTTTATTTTTATGGATATCATGATGCCGGTAATGGATGGATTAGAAGCAGCCAGACAGATAAGGACATTGAACCGTAAAGATACAAAAGAGATACCCATCATTGCGATGACAGCGAATGCATTTCAGGATGATATCAGGGACTGCATAGATGCCGGAATGAATGCACATATTGCAAAACCCATTGACAGTAAAAAAATAGAGGATACTTTGCAATTGGTTTTAAAACAAAAAATGCAGTAAGACAATTCTTTGTGTTGTGTTTCTGGCAGCCCCGGTCAGGGCGGCAGATTCAGATGAAGATATTGATGCGGCAGTGCAATTTTATCTCAGTCGAGAAGACTCCCACTTCTGCAAGTGGTGAGTAATAACAAGT
>OODB01002331.1_pt1 | contig 10776 bp, 9 predicted proteins | sample 1671721 | NCBI WGS metagenome assembly OODB01 (sample SAMN06348185, study PRJEB24527) | human gut metagenome | biome: human gut; feature: ankylosing spondylitis patient; material: feces | host: Homo sapiens | place: China | collected 2015-10
CGGCCTCTTGAACCCCATTCAAGCGCGCTACCAAAACTGCGCTACACCCGGATATTGCATGTGGCTTATCGCTCACAGCTCAATTAGTATACCCGATGCAGGGTGTTTTGTCAAGCGCTTTTTTCAAGTTTTTTCGATTTCTTTTTCGTCTTCCTCCGCCGTTTCCGCAATGGGCTGGCTGCGGGACGGTAGTGCGTCAAATTCCACGGTAGCCAGCGCCACGGCGAACACGCTTTGGGCCCCGGCATCCAGCAAAGCCTGTGCACAGGCGGCTGCCGTGGCTCCGGTGGTGATGACATCATCCACCAGCAGCACCCGCTTCCCGTCCACGTTGTCCGGTTCCAGCACCCGGAACGCGCCTGCCACGTTGACCAGGCGCTCGTCCAGCGAGAGCCCGGCCTGATGGCGGCCAGTGCGGGTACGACCAAGGGCGTTGGCGGCCAGCGGGACGCCCACCGCCTTTGCCAGCGGCCGGGCCATCCGCTCCGGCACATTATAGCCGCGTTTTTTGCTGGAGGCCGGCACCGGGACGATGGCGTCATAGCCAAGGCTCAGGCCCTCCACCCGCTGGGGTGTGGGCTCCGCGCCGCGCATGAGGATCTCGCTGCCAAAGAGCAGCCGGGCCATCTCGACGCCCAGCTCCACGGCCGTCCACGGCTCGCCCTGGTACTTGGCCCGCAGCACCGCACTGCGGACACAGCCCGTGTAGCGGTAGGGTGCCGCGGCCCCGCTCAGGGTCCCCAGATAGTGCTCACTTTCCTTGAGCCGCATGGGCATCCGGCGGAGCGGTTCCAGCCGTTCCGCGCATTCCGGACAGGTTGGCACAAAGCCCAGCACCCGGCGGCAGAAAGGGCAGCGGCGGGGATACAGCAGCTGCCGGGCCTGCCGCAGCAGCCAGCACGGGGCCGCGTAATCCCCCGGCATCAGTCTTTCTTGACTGCGATGATGACGCGGACTTTCTTGCCCGCCGTGCAGCCAAAGTTATCGTACCAGCCGGTCAGGTAGTAATCATCCGAGTTGACGTATGCCAGCTTAGTGGCGTAATACTGGCCCTTGTACCACAGGTAGACCTGCGTGTCGTCGGCCATCTCATAGCGCTTATCGCCCGAGAGGACGGAGGCAGCGCCCACCTTATCGATCTTCATGGGCATGAGCTGCATCATGGATTTGACCGAACCAGACGCCTCCTGGCTGACGGCAATACCGCCCGCCAGCACCGGGTACTTGATGGAGGTGGCCAGGCTGGCCTGCTGGCCATTGATATAGCAGATGTAGTTGGCACCGCCGCCGATGAAGTTGAAGATGTTGCTCAGCGGAGCCCCGGTAATGGCACCGATCTGCCGGAAGCCGATGCCCAGCAGGCCCGCGGTGTTGCCCGTCAGGCGATTCCATGCCGTGCTGAGGATATCGCCGCTGATGACGCCCCACAAAATCTCGCTCGTGGTGGGCACCAGCAGATTTTTCACCTCATCCACGGTGGTCTTGGTGGTCGTGTTGCCCGAAGAATCGGTGGTCACCAGCGTTTCGATGCTGCTGTAGTTGGCGGCCAGATTCTTCACATCGTCCAGAACGCCGTAGTTCCACAGATCGCCCGTGACATCGTTGAGGATGAGGCGGTCGATCTGGCCGTTTTCATTGGTGGTGTAGTAGCGGACGTCAGAGCCCGAGAGCGTTACCCCCGATAGGCGGCTGGGACGAATCGCCCCAGCCGCACCTCCTGACGTTGTATCCATAATTTCCACATCGTCGGCCAGGGCAGCGTCGCCCAGAGCGGTGGCGTCCGCGTTCACGGTGCCGCTGACGGACCGGCTGCTGATTTTTTTCACATTCTCTCCGTTGGCACCGTCCACGCTGATTTCTACCAGCCAACCGGTGGGAAAATTGAGGCTTTTGTCCACATTGACGCTCCGGACGATACCGTCCGTGCACATGACCGAGACTTTCTGGAGCACATCGGCCCCGTTGTCCTCTTCAATCAGGTTGCGGGAGGCGGACTGGACAACGCCATAAAAGACGCTGTCGGCCTCTTCACCGGTGACGATGCCGGCCACCTCATTGTTCATGCCCAGCAGCAGGGTGACCACCTGGCCCACACCGCCGCCGTTGAGGGAGGACACCTGCGAGGCCACCGCCGTGCTGCCCAGCGTGTAGGTACTGCCCGCCACGGTGACCGAGGTGGGCGCGCTGGCCGAGGGAGACACTGCCGTGATGCGGCCGGCCGCGCGGCGGGTGTAGACCCAGACCGTCTGCAGACTTTCGCTGTAATAATACACATCGTATTTGTTCAGTTCACCGGAGGGGGAAACTTTATCGTTGCGGTAGACGGCTACCGGGGTAAAGGGTACCTGTGCCCCCTCGCCGTAGATAAAGGGGCCCTGCAGACTGCTGAGCAGGACGGTGGAGGCATCCACCTGGCCGTTGGAAACGGTAAAGCCCAGAGTGGTGCCGTAAGCGCCGCCGGAGGCCGTGTTGGCCGTGAGGGCGTTGTAGAGCAGGACCGCGGCGTCCTCATAGTTCATAGCCTCGCCCTGCTTGCGGTCCAGTCCGGTGCGCAGGCCGATCTCGCTGGCCTTGTTGAGCTGCGCGTTGGGGAACGCGCCGTTCAGCTCGGTCATCTTATAGCCCATCAGCTTGAGGACCGCCGTGCAGGCCTCCTCCAGCGTGACAGCGTTGTCCGGGCGGTAGCTGCCGTCCGTGTAGCCGTTCAGCCAGCCCTGCTGCACCGCAATACGGATGTAGGGGGCCCAGGGCGAAGTGCCGGGCACGTCGGTATAGAGGGTACCCACCGTGCCCTGTGCACCCACGCTCTCCCGGAATGTGGAGAACGAGGTAAGCATCCGGGCAAAGGCACCACGGGTGACCACGGCGTTCAGGGCCCCGGTCTGGTCGGTATCCATGGCCCCCAGGGTAATGGCCATCTGGACCGCGGTGTTGTTGGTGGCAGCCGCCGAAGCCGGGAGCACCAGCATGGAGGCTGCAATGCACACCGCCAGCAGCAATGCAAGGATTCGTTTTTTCATGGCTTATCTTCTCCTTTTAATCATACCGCAGGGCGTCGATGGGGTTGAGCTTGGCGGCACGCTTGGCCGGCAGGTAACCGAACAGCACGCCAATGCCCGCCGAAATGCCGAACGCCACCACGATGGAGTCGAACGAGGGGCTCACCGTGATATCCATGCCGTCGGTGAACATGGGCAGCACCCGGTTGGCAGCCATGCTGACGATGTACCCCAGCACGATGCCCAGAGCGCCGCCCAGAGCGGAAGTGGTAGCGGCCTCGGTGACGAACTGGGCCAGGATGACCCGCTCCTTGGCGCCCATGGCCTTGCGGATGCCGATCTCTTTCGTCCGCTCCGTGACCGACACCAGCATGATGTTCATGATGCCGATGCCACCCACCAGCAGCGAGATGCTGGCAATGCCCGTGAGGATAACGATGACCATGTTGATCATCTTGTTCATCTCTTCCAGCCACTCACTGGCCGAGTAAACGTAATACGCATTGTCACTTTTGAAGAGATTATACAGTCCGTTTTCCATGGCGGCCTTGGCCTCGTTGGCCTGATTCTCGTCCACCATGATGCAGATGTACGAATCCGCGGTGCTTTTCTGCGACAGACGCATGGCGGTGGTATAGGGCAGGTAGATGCAGTCATCGTCATTGCCCTGCTGCATGGTGGGGTCGCTGATCTTGGCGTTCAGCACGCCCACGATGCGGAATTTGTAGGGGCCCAGCTTGATGGTCTTGCCCACACCGTTGCCGCCAAAGGCGGTGCGGTTGATGTAATCGCCGATGACGCAGACCTGCTTGTCGTCTTTCATGTCCATGTACTGCAGGTTGCGGCCCTTGGCCAGGGTGTAGTTTTTCATCTCGGTATAGTCTTCGTCCACGCCGTACAGGTTGGTGTAACGGTAGGTGGTGGTGCCCACCTTTGGCGTGTTGCTGCTGAAATCGATCTGCGGGGAGATGGACTCCAACAGGTCGGGGTTTTTCTTCACGATGTTATACACGTCATCCACCGAGGCGGTGCGGGAGCCGTAGCCCCAGATGCTGACAGACAGGGTGTTGGTGCCCATGGCCGAAAAGCTGTCCCGCATACTCTTGGTCATGCCGTTGCCCAGGCCCACGATGACGATGACCGCCATGACGCCGATGATGATGCCCAGCATGGTCAGGAACGTGCGGAGCTTGTTGCTCCAGACGTTCTGGATGGCCTGCCGGAAAGTTTCAATGATCATGCCTGTGCCTCCTCGGTCTGGGATTCCTGCTCCGGCAGCAGGGTGGGCTGAACGACCGCCTCCGGGGAGTGGGAGTCGCCGTCGTAGACGACACGCCCATCTTCCAGCCGGATGATGCGTTCCGCCTGCACGGCAATGGAATTGTCGTGGGTGATGAGGACCACGGTATGGCCCTCATTGTGGAGCTCCTGCAGCATTCCCAGCACCTCGCGGCCGGTGTGGCTGTCCAGAGCGCCGGTGGGCTCGTCCGCCAGGATGAGGGGCGGGTTGCGCACCAGAGCCCGGGCAATGGACACGCGCTGCTGCTGGCCGCCGGAAAGCTGGTTGGGCTTGTTTTTGAGCTTATCGCCCAGGCCCACCTTTTCCAGCACCTCTTTGGCACGCTTGTGCCGCTCCGCGCGGGAGACGCCCGCGTACACCAGCGGCACCTCCACGTTTTCCATCAGGTTGAGCTTGGGCAGCAGGTTGTACTGCTGGAAGATAAAGCCCAGCATCTCGTTGCGGATGGCGGCCAGCTCGTTCCGGTTCATCTTGCCCACGTCCCGGCCATTGAGCCGGTAGGTACCCTGGGTGGGCACATCCAAGCAGCCGATGATATTCATACAGGTGGACTTGCCCGAGCCGGACTGGCCGACAATGGCTACAAACTCCCCTTTTTCGATCTTCATGGAGATATGGTCAGCCGCCTTGACGGTCGTGTCGCCCATCTGGTAGTATTTGCACACTTCATCAAATTCGATCAGAGCGCTCATGTTCAGCCCTCCTCATCAAAAGGAACTGCTTCCGTCATCATAGAAACCGCTTCCATCATCATAGTAGCTGTCACTCACCGAGTTGGGATCGTAAGCAATCGTGTCTTCCGCCGTGATGCCGTCGAGGATCTCGGTGTAATCGTCGTCGCTGACGCCCGTCTTCACGTCCACATAGACATAGCCGTCCGGAGCTTCCATCTCCGGGTCCGCATTGGCCGCGCTGGGCGAATCCTTGGTCACCAGCACATAGCCGCCGCGGACGATGGCCGCGTTGGGCACGCAGAGGGCGCTGGTGGACTCAGCCACCACGATCTCCGCGTTGGCGTTCATGCCCGGGCGGAGGCCGTCGATGGAGTCGATGCGGATGGTCACGGGGTAAGTCGTGGTGCCGCCGGAAGAGTTGCCTTTCATCGAGACACGGGTCACGGTGCCCACATAGGTCTTATCGGCCACCGCATCCGCCGTGATCTGCACTTTCTGGCCCACGGAAAGGGAGCCGATCTCCAGCTCGTCCACATTGATGCTCATTTCCAGGTAGCTCAGGTCATACAGCACACAGAGGCTGGTGCCGGAGGTCAGTGCGTCGCCCTGCTTGACGTCTTTTTCGATCACGGTACCGCTGATGGGGGCCGTGATGGTGTAGTTGGCCATCGTGTCCTGCATATTCTGCATCGAGATCTCGGCACTGCGCAGGGTCTCCGAAGCAGACTGGATGGATTCGGTCAGGTCATCGCCCGTCAGCTCAATGAGGATGGCGTCCTTTTCCACCGCGCTGCCCTCCTGCACATTGATGGCGGAGACGGTGCCGGAAGAGGGAGCCGTCAGGGTACGCTCTGCCTGATAGGCAAAGGTGGCGGAGGCAATGGAGCTGACGCCATTGATGCTGGCCGTGGCTGCCTGGGCCGTGGTCAGGCCACCCGCGTTCCGCACCGCGATGGTCACCGTACGGGTGAGCAGGTTGCCAGTGCTCAGTTCATCGGTGCCAGTCACAGCGGTAATGGTGCCGTCCAGCGTCTCAAAGGTGCCGTCCAGCACCACCTGCGCGCTCTGCCCCACCGAGAAGTTGGCGGCGTCGGCCGCCGGGAAGAGCAGGCTGAGCATCATCTTGGAGTTATCCCGGATGACGGCCACTTCCTGGCCGCTGGTCACTTCATCGCCCTTGGCCACTTTCAGGCTGCTGACAGTACCCGCCACCTCAGCACGGACGTACTGGCGGTCTACCGTCTTATCGTAGCTGCGCTGGGCCTGCTGGAGGGCGATCTCCGCTTTTTCCAGGTTGGTGGAAGCGTCGGAGCTGTCGATGGTGTAGAGGATCGTGCCCTCTTCCACGGTGTCGCCCTCTTCAAAATCAGCGGTGAGCACTTTGCCGTCCACCAGAGATTTCACGGTGTAAGTATTGGCCGGGTTCAGGGTGCCGGTGCCGCTGAGGGAGTTGGAGACATCCCGCTCCTCAGGCGCCGTTTCCACATAGCTGGTGTCCACATTGGCCTGCTTGTCGTTGGCGGGCTTGAGCAGGAACACCCCTCCTGCAAGGACGACCACCGCCGCCGGGACCAGCCATTTCCAGTTCTTCCGGGCAAATGCTTTGGCCCCGGCAAGCTTCCCGGCGGTCTTATCGTTTGCAGCCGCTGCCGAGGGGCCGTTCCCCTGCATGGCCGCGTTCTTCTTTTTCCAGATCATGCTTTTCCTCCTCGCTGTGCGGTGCGGGGGGCAAGATCCCCCTCCCGCAGAAGTGTCTGTTATAAGGTAGTGTATCGCATTTCGGGAAATTAAACAAGCGTCCAAATTTCATTTCACGCATATTTGACAAATATTCCGGCAGTTTCTCCCGGTTTTTGCCCCCGGAGCACCGCTGCCGCCTGCCCGAAACCCGGCCTGGCAGGCGGATTTTTCCAAATTGTAAACCTGCTGTATATTTCAAAGTTGACGCACCCGGGAATTTCTGGTTTAATACGGGGCAAAGCGCAGTTTTTATGCGATGTTCTCGGCCCGTCCAAAACAGCGGGCCGCAAATAGAGGAGGATTTTTTTATGAGTCAGGCAGCTGCCAAAAACACCCAAAGCTCGAAATTTTCGGTCCGCGAGATCTGCTACACCGGATTGTTCGCCGCCGTCATCGCCGTGATGGCCCAGATCTCCATCCCGATGCCCCTGGGCGTCCCCATGACCATGCAGACGTTCGCCATCACCCTGGCCGCTGTGGTGCTGGGCTCCAAGCTCTCCGCCATGGCAAGCCTCGTGTACCTGATCCTGGGTGCCGTGGGCGTGCCCGTGCTGGCCAGCTTCTCCGGCGGTATTGACAAATTCGTCGGCCCCACGGGCGGTTTCCTCATCTCGTTCCCCCTCATGGCCTATATCATCGGCCTGGGCGTGGAGCACCGCAATGCCTTTAAGGGTGCGTTCCCTCTGGCCGTTGTCGTGGGCACCGTGGTCAACTACATCGTCGGTGTGATCCTGTTCGTCATCGTGGCCCACAGCACCGTGGCCGTGGCTATTTCCGCCTGTGTGCTGCCGTTTATCCCCACCGCCATCATCAAGGCTGTGCTGGCCTGCGCCATCGGCCTGAACATTCGGAAACGGATTCCGGGGCTCAAGGCATGATCGTACTCCGCCCGCACCATCTACTCTGCACCCAGGGCTACTCCGGCCACGGCTACGACGACGCCTTTGTGGAGCACATGAACGACGTGGTCCACCAACTGCGGGAGGTTCCCGGGACGCGGATCCACCTCACGTTCTCCACTGACACGCTTTGCTCCTGCTGCCCCAACAAGCTGGGCGAAGACCTGTGCGACACCCAGGAAAAGGTAAAGCGGTACGACCGCAAGACCGTGGAATACTTTGGCCTGGAAGAAAAGGATTATGTCTATCAGGACCTCATCCGGGCCATTGATGCCAAGGCTACCCCGGAGATGCTGGCGGATATCTGCCGCGACTGCTGCTGGTTCCCCGTCAGCGCCTGCTGCAAAAACATCTGCAGCGGCAAATATGTAAAATAACCTCTGTTTCTCCCCTGCAAAAGGGCCCGTACCGGCATTGGTACGGGCCCTTTTACCGTTTCAGCACGCAAAAAGAGGCCGCTCCACGGAAAATTTCCAGTGGAACAGCCTCTTTTTCGATTTACTTACCGCGTTTTCTGCTCACTTCACCGCAGCGTCATCCGCCGCATAGAGCTGGACATATACCCCTGCGGGGACGCAGGCGGCCCAGGCGTCTTTCTGGCTCAGCCAGCCGAATTGCTCACAGACATGGTCCGGGCACTGGCTGTCCTGAAAGGCGATGGCACCGTCTTTTACCTGTAAATGCACAACGTAATCGCCCACATCGTACAGATAATCGTAATCTTTGTCCAGCGGGATGGTCTCGGTGACGCCGTCGCCGAAATCGGCTACCGCCACCAGCGCTTCCCCCTGTTTGCGGCCCCGCAGTGCCCAGAAAAGCACCACTGCAGCCAGCAGGAGCACTGCCGCAAAGAGCAGATTTTTCTGCAGCCGGGTCAGGCGTTTCATGCAGCGTAATCGCTGGCAGCCTGGCCTGCAATGCGGCCAAAGACGGTAAAGTCGGCCACAGCGTTGCCGCCCAGACGGTTTGCACCGTGGACGCCGCCGGTGATCTCACCTGCTGCAAACAGGCCGGGGATCACGTTGCCATTGGTATCCAGCACTTCCGTGTTGGTGTTGATGGTCAGGCCGCCCATGGTGTGGTGGACACCGGCAGTGACCTTGATGGCATAGTAGGGAGCGGTATCCAGCGGGTTTGCAAAGCTGGTACGGCCAAACTCGGCGTCGGCCTTATCGGCCACGCACTGGTTCCAGTTGTTCATGGTCTCGGCAAAGGTCGCCTCGTCCACGCCAATGGCCTTGGCCAGTTCCTCGTAGGTAGCGCCCTCCGCGGTATAGCCTTTCTTGATGTAGCCCTGGATGACGCTGGAAGCATCGGCCATGGCCTGATCGACCACCAGCCAGCTGTAGCTGCCCGGCTGTGCGATCTCAGCAGCGGAAACCACATCACGGGTGCCCACTTCGTCGACGAAGCGCTTGCCGTCAGCGTTGACCAGGATCGCGCCATCGCCGCGCAGGCCCTCGGTGATCAGGGCAGCGGTGTTAGCCTCCACAGTGGGGTGGATCTGGATCTGGTCCATATCCACGGTACCGGCACCGATGGCCGTTGCCATCTCAATGCCCTGGCCCAGGATGCCGGGAGCGTTGGTGGTCATAAAGCCCTTGAGCTCCGGCTTGTACTTCACGACCATGTCCAGGTTGGCACCGAAACCGCCGGAAGTCAGGACCACGGCTTTGGCGTTGACGGTGACGGTCTCACCGGAAGCGCCGGTGGCCTTAACGCCGCAGGCTGCGCCGTTGGCATCGGTCAGGATCTCGTTGGCGGTGGTGTTCAGCAGGATCTGAACACCGGCCTTTTCGCAGTTCTCCTGCAGCAGGGGGATCATGTAAGAGCCCACAGAGAGGGTCTTGCCCTCTGCGTCCACAGGGCGATGGATGCGCTTGACAGAAGCGCCGCCAAAGCTGGAAACGCTGTGCAGGGTGATGCCGTTCTCATCCAGCCAGTCGATGGCATCGGCACTGTTTTCGCAGAGAGTCTCCACCAGAGCGGGATCGTTGATGCCCTTGCCGCCGATCATGGTATCCAGCTCCATCAGCTCCACAGAGTCGAAGTAGCCGGTGGGGTTGGCCTGATAAGCAGCCCACTGCTCGGCCACGGTAGCAGCCAGAGCGGTGATGGTCTCATTGTCAGCATACTTTTCGGCAGCGGTCTTCAGGGTCTTTTCCACGCCTGCGGACTCGCCGAACTCGTTCTCATCCTGATACACGGTCTTGCCTGCGTTCATGCCGCCGGTAGCGCGGACAGAGTTGCCGCCCACCATGGCCTGGCTCTCCAGAATGACAACGCTCTTGCCCTCGTTGGCAGCGGTAATGGCGGCAGTCATGCCGGCACCGCCCGCGCCCACGATGACCACATCGGCGTCCACCGTGGAGTCCTCAGCGGGCTCGGCGGTGTTGTCCACAGCGGTCTTGTAGTCGTCGGGGTTCAGGCCGGCCGCGGTCAGGGCGGCAGCGGCAGCCTCCTTGATGGCGTTGGAGGTGACGGTTGCGCCTGCAACGCCGTCCACCGCAATGCTGCCGCTCTCGGCGATGGCGCCGGGCAGCTGGTCGATGGCCGTGGAGCCCACGCCCTCGGTCTCGTCCTTGCCCTCGGCGGTGCAGCCGGTGATCTTGCCGTCGGCAAGGGTCAGGGTAACGGTCACATCGCCGCCAAAGCCTTTGGCAGTGCCCATGCTGGTGGTACCCTTGGAGGCAGTTTTGCCGCTGCTGTACACCAGCAGACCGGCTGCCACCACCACCACCATCGCCACAGCGAGGAGGATCTTCTTTATCTGGTTCTTCTTCATGGTTTTTCCAATTCCTTAGCAGATTTGAGGGCCAATGCCCTCAGTTTGTTAATGCGAACATATCAGCAGAAAAAGGGGGCTGCTCATTCGGAAAGCAGCCCCCTTTGCCGAACTAAGAGAAAAAATCAGGCGTTGGCCTGTGCAGCAGCAACTGCGCAGGCAACGGTTGCACCGACCATGGGGTTGTTGCCCATGCCGATCAGACCCATCATCTCAACGTGCGCAGGCACGGAGGAGGAACCAGCAAACTGAGCATCGCCATGGACGCGGCCCAGAGAGTCGGTCAGGCCGTAGCTGGCGGGGCCGGCTGCGACGTTATCGGGGTGCAGGGTACGGCCCGTGCCGCCGCCGGAAGCGACGGAGAAGTACTTCTTGCCGT
>OODB01002334.1_pt1 | contig 10758 bp, 9 predicted proteins | sample 1671721 | NCBI WGS metagenome assembly OODB01 (sample SAMN06348185, study PRJEB24527) | human gut metagenome | biome: human gut; feature: ankylosing spondylitis patient; material: feces | host: Homo sapiens | place: China | collected 2015-10
CCAGCCGTTTTTAACAACTGTTTCAAAGACGTCACGTCTGATATCCACGCCTTCTTTTGCCTCTATTCTTATATCGTTCACGCCGTCTTTATGGCTTGCGTCGCAGATAACTTTTTCAACGCCCTTTATGCCCTGCATTGCTCTGACGATCTTATCCTTATCGCCCTGTATCTTTGCAGTGAGCTTATGCTCGCCTGAGAGCTTCTGTGAGAGGTGTTCCTCTGTATCGTTTGCGACGACCTTGCCCTCGTTGATAACTATTATCTTATCGCAGACAGCCTGCACCTCAGAAAGGATATGGGAAGAAAGGATAACGGTATGATTTTTGCCGAGCTTTCTTATAAGAGTTCTTATCTCGATTATCTGCTTAGGGTCAAGACCTACTGTAGGCTCGTCCAAGATAAGAACCTTTGGGTTGCCGATAAGAGCCTGAGCAAGACCTACTCTCTGTCTATAACCTTTTGACAGGTTCTTGATTATTCTGTTATAAACATGGTCTATCTTTACAAGTCCACATATATCTTTAAGATGTGACACCTTTGGAAGCTTACACTTTTTAAGGTCATAGACAAAATAGAGATATTCTTTTACGGTCATATCCATATAAAGAGGCGGAAGCTCAGGGAGATAGCCTATCTGCTTTTTAGCCTTGATAGGGTCTTCAAGGATATCTACGCCGTCTATAAGGGCTTTGCCGTCTGTACAGGATATGTAGCCTGTAAGGATATTCATGGTGGTGGATTTTCCCGCTCCGTTAGGACCGAGGAAGCCGAGAACTTCGCCGTCCTCCGCTTTAAAAGAGATATTATCGACAGCTTTTTTGTCGCCGTATCTCTTGGTAAGGTTTATAACCTCTATCATTTTATTTCCTCCTCTTAGGAAAAGCATTCATAAGTCTTTACAATTTTATAATACTTATGTGACAGGGGAGTGATAGCTGTACGAAATACAGAGCATTTTAAGTAAATTTAAAGTAGCAAATACTCAAAATGCTCCGCTGTTGAATTATTTATCTGTCTAAAAGCGATGTATCTATGTAATTTGTAGGGGAGCGGTGCAATTTCTGCTTTGCAGAGATCCGACATCCCACTTGTTTGGAAATTATTTCGCCCCTACACACGTTCAACATTTTCGTAGTTTTTATTATGACAGCTTCTCAATGCCCTTTCTTATTCTTGCAAGAGTATCCTCCTTGCCGATGAGATATGATATCTCAACACCGCCGCCCGGAGTGAACGCCTTACCTGAAACTGCAACTCTAAGAGGCCACAGAACGATACCGTTCTTTACGCCAAGCTTGCCGATAAGGTCAAAGAGTGCGTCATGGATATTTTCCTCTGTCCAATCCTCAACGCCCTCGAGAACAGGGAGAACTTCTTTGAGAGATTCCAAAGAATTTTCAGGGTTCGTTTTCATCTTCTTATGTGTATAGAGAGCTATATCATACTCAGGGAGAGCGTCGATAAAGTCTACCATTTCAGGTATCTCTGTGAAAAGCTCTGTTCTTGCCTGCAAGAGCTTTGCGATCTCGTTAAGGTCAACGTCCTCTCTATGAACGGACTGCTTGATATAAGGGATAGCATACTCAGCAAACTTCTCAGGGGTCATAGCCTTTATATACTTGCCGTTGATAGCTTTAAGCTTAGCAGGGTCAAAGATAGCAGGGGACTTAGAAAGTCCATGGATATCGAATTCCTTAACAAGCTCTTCAAGTGAGAATATCTCGTTCTCGCCCTTTGGCGCCCAGCCAAGCAGAGCGATATAGTTTATAACGGCTTCTTTAAGATAGCCCTTCTTCATAAGATCCTCATAGGAAGCGTCGCCGTCTCTCTTTGAGAGCTTATGCTGTTTATCTTTCATGATATGCTCAACATGGATATAGGTTGGTATCTCCCAGCCGAAAGCCTTATAGAGCAGGTTATACTTAGGTGCAGAAGCAAGGTACTCGTTACCTCTTACAACGTGGGTGATACCCATAAGGTGGTCGTCAACGACGTTTGCAAAGTTATAGGTAGGCATACCGTCTGTCTTTATAAGTATCTGGTCGTCGAGGGTAGAGCAGTCAACAGTGATATCGCCGTAAAGCTCGTCATGGAAAGTAACTTCGCCCTCTGTAGGTATTTTCTGTCTGATAACATAAGGAACACCTGCGTCAAGCTTTTCCTTTATCTCTTCAGGCGAGAGGTTACGGCAATGTCTGTCATACATTGGAGCGATACCGCTTGCTTCCTGAATGGCTCTTACTTCCTCAAGTCTTTCCTTGTCGCAGAAGCAATAATAAGCCTCGCCCTTTTCAACGAGTTCCTCGGCATATTTCTTGAACATACCCATTCTCTGTGACTGGATATACGGACCTACAGGTCCGCCGATATCAGGGCCTTCGTCCCAATTAAGACCAACGTCTTTAAGTGTTTTATAGATGACCTCAACAGCACCGTCAACATAACGCTCCTGGTCTGTATCCTCGATACGGAGAATAAAGTCTCCTCCGTTCTGCTTTGCAATAAGATAGGTAAAGAGTGCTGTTCTCAGGTTACCTATGTGCATATAACCTGTTGGTGAAGGTGCAAATCTTGTTCTTACCTTGTTCATTTATATCTTCCTTTCAAAATTAGAGTCTTATTTCATATCCTGCTCATCAAATGCAATTTTTACATATTTCGCAGGATTATTTGCAATATACTGCCTTATTTCTGCGTGTTGCTTTCTGTTTTTGATTATCGTATCATAAAAAGATTTTTGCCATATGGAATAACCTAGTTCTTTTGTGACAGCCTCTTTGAAATGTTTTATGACCCTTGAAAGTGTCGGTGTTTCACTTGTAGGGGCGAACAGTGTTCGCCCGTTTTTCGGCTGTTTTTCAATTTTGATTATAATATGCACATGGTCAGGCATGATACAAGACATCTCTACAAAAACGTCGGGATAGTGCTCAGATATCTCTGTGAGTTTTCTCTTTACAAGTTTTCCTGTATCAGAAAGTTTTGGGTGCAGAATTTCATTTGCAGTCAGCGGGCGAACTGTTCGCCCCTACATTCTCCCACAGGACTTGGTATTTTTCAGTAACACATATCGTCACAAAATACAAGCCGTTTGCAGAATAATCATAACCCTCAAGACGTATTTTCTTTCGTCTTGGCAAATCTTCATTTGTCATATTTTATTTTCCTCAAAATATCTGACCGCCTGCTCTTTGTTTTTTGCTATCTCCTCACGGAGGCTGTCAAAGCTGTCAAACATTTTTTCGGGGCGGAGAAATTCATGCAGTTCAAGTTTTAGCTTTCTGCCGTAAAGATCCCCATGATAATCCATGATGAAGGTTTCTGCAAGGGGAGCTGTTTCAACATGGACGGTAGGCTTTACGCCTATATTTGTCACGCCTGCATACTTATTTCCGTCTATTTCAACAGCGGAGCAATAAACGCCGAATTTCGGCATTACCCTGCCCTTTGGTATCTGCTGATTTATTGTGGGGAAATCCCATGTTCTGCCACGTTGAAAGCCGTGTTCCACTTCAAGGCAGAATCCAAAATGATAACCCAGCATTTCATTTGCTTTGGCTATCTCGCCCTCACGGACGCATCGTCTTATCTCAGTGGAACTTATGACCTCGCCGCCCATGAGCAGTGGACTTACTATTTCCACATCTATATCATATTTTTCACCGAGCCTTTTAAGGTCAACAGCCTTGCCCTGTGCGCCTTTGCCGAATGTAAAATCGTTTCCGCACACTGCACCGCTGCAATTGAGCCTTTCTTTCAGCACCTTTTTCACAAAATCCTCCGGTGACATTCCTTTGAACTCTGCAAAATCAGGTGAGAAAAGCACTTCGACCCCAAGCTCTGCCATTTTTTTATGCTTTTCCTCGTCGCTCATAAGCATTTCTATCCTGCCGTCATGACCTTTTGAGGTCACTGTGTCGGTCTTGAAACAGAAAACTGCCGAATGTCCGTCAAGGCTCTGAGCCTTTTTCACAGCCGTTGTTATTATGAGCTGATGTCCTCTGTGGACTCCGTCAAAAAGTCCAAGAGCGCAAACTGTCCTTTTTTTGGGGATAAACCCGCTGTTTGTTATATCCGTCAAAATATCCCTCCGAATAAAACAAATTATCAGAAATTTTTGAAGCTTCTGAAGCTGCCCTCATGAAAAGCGCCGATACCGAGGAAGCTGTTATCACTGCCGTAGACACGGTAGAGCTTGTCCTCTGACAGATCTTTTATCCCTGTCTGCTCAGGTCTGAGCTTTACTCCGTTTCTATAAAGCTTTGTTTCCCACTGTCCAAGGGTAGTTTTTTCGTAGCTTTCAAAGGCTCTGTCAAGTGGGATAAGCATTTGTGGCAGCTTATCCTGCTCACAAATTTCGGCTATCTCCTCTATGGTATAGCAATCCTTTATATCGACGCCACCTGAATAGGAACGCTCAAGAGAAGTCATCATTCCGCCGCAGCCAAGCTTTTCACCTATGTCGCTGATAACGGAGCGTATATAAGTACCTTTTTCGCAATCAACTTTCATTACGCCCCTGCGTGAAGCTTCGTCATATTCTATTATATCAATGCTGTCGATATGGACAGCTCTCGGCTCACGCTCTATTTCTTTGCCTGCTCTTGCAAGCTCATAGAGCTTTTTGCCGTTCACTTTTATTGCAGAATACATAGGCGGCACCTGCATGATATCGCCTACAAAACTGCTTTTTGCACATTCAAGGTCGGCTCTGGTAACTGCCTTGTCGCTTGTTTTTAACGTCTTTCCTGTGCTGTCTAAGGTATCGGTGCTTACCCCAAGCTGAAAGCCTGCGGTATAGACCTTTCGTCTGTCGGGGATAATATCGCAGGCTTTTGTGGCTCTGCCCACGAAAACAGGCAGAACGCCTGTTGCCATAGGGTCAAGGGTCCCTGAATGACCCAATCTTTTTATCCTTAGAACGCCTCTGAGCTTTGCGATAACGTCAAAAGAAGTCCAGCCCTCGGGCTTTTTTACAGGCAAAATGCCGCAGATATTATCCTTGCTGTTATCCAAGCTCATCAGCCCAAGACCTTTTCCGCTTGCTTGAGAAGCTTAGCCTTTACTTCTTCAAGGCTTCCTGTTATCTCACAGCCTGCGGCTCTTATGTGTCCTCCGCCGCCAAACTCACGGCAGAATGCAGAAGCGTCTATCTCATCGTCGCTTCTTACTGATATTTTAAAGACGTTCTCGTGTCTTTGCTTAACTGTTATGCCTATTTTCACGCCCTCAACGGACAATGGTATAGAAGCAAGTCCCTCGAACTCGGCAGCGTCAACGCCGCTTTTCTCCATAAGCTCTTTTGTAAGCACTATCATAGAGCATTTGCCACCGCAGTAATACTCCATATTCGCTGTAACGGACTGCTCCACCATAAGTCTGCCCTTGCTTTTTACATCAAACATTTTTCTGTTGATATAAGCAAAATCTATGCCATATGACATAAGCTCTGCACAGGCGATATGAGCCTGCGGAGTTGTGTTTTCATACTTGAAGCAGCCTGTATCCGTTGCAATGCCTGTATAAAGGCATCTCGCTATCTGACGTGATATCTTTCTGCCTGAAGCTTTGAATATCTTATACATGATAAGTGCTGCGGCAGAAGCGTCTGCTTCTACATATGACTGCTTTGCAAAATACTTGTTTGAGATGTGGTGGTCGATGCAAAGGTCGATCGCACCCTCCTCGGCATACTTTGAAAGGTTGCTGCCAAGAAGATTTGTGTCTGCGATATCCACTGCGATAACGTACTTCACATCAAATTCCTGAGGGTAATAGCTCTCATAGATAAGATCATATCTTTCGGGAAAGCTGTCGGAATTTACAACGTTAGCCTTTTTCCCCATATCTCTCAGAAAAGCGCACAGGGCAAAGCCTGAACCAAGCGTATCGCCGTCGGGACTTTTATGAGTTAAAATAAGAAAATTGTCGTTTTCTTCAAATATTTTAAGAATATCCTGAAATGTCATAATATCCTTTCTCCTCTATTACTCTTCGCCGTCTTTCTCTTCTTTTTCTTCTTCGGGCAGAACTTCTTTAAGAAGCTTGTTTATCTTTGCTGAATGCTCGATAGAATTATCTGCGATAAATTTAAGCTCAGGGCATTTTTTCAGCTTCAGCACGTTTGATATCTCTCTTTTAAGAAATCCTGTTGCCGACTCAAAGCCCTTAACGGCTTCCTTTGCCTTTTCATAGCCCTCAAAGCTTGAAACATACACTTTACAGAATGAGCCGTCGCCTGCCACGTCGCAGCGGACGATAGTGAGCATATCTCCTCCGTGTATCCTTGGGTCTTTAAGGTCTCTCATTTTGCCCGATATTATTCTTCTTATATCTTCGGACATACGTCCTGCTCTGTAACCTGCCATAATATCTTTATCTCCTGCTTAAATATGCTCTTACGGGGCGGCTGTCCGTCCCGTAAGCATCATTATCAATCTCTGTATTCTTCCATATAGAACGCCTCGAAAATGTCGCCCTCCTTGATATCGGTGAACTTTTCAAGAGTGATACCGCACTCAAAGCCTGCGGCAACTTCCTTGGCGTCGTCCTTAAATCTCTTAAGGCTTGACATTTTATCCTCGGCGATAACGATACCGTCTCTTACGACTCTTATCTCGTTATTTCTGCCCACCTTACCGTCAAGAACATAAGAACCTGCTACAGTACCAACATTGGATATCTTGTAGACCTGTCTTACCTCGATACGAGCTGTTTCCACCTCTCTGTACTTAGGAGCGAGCATACCCTTCATAGCGTCTGTTATTTCTTCTATTGCATCATAGATTATTCTGTAAAGTCTGATATCAACGCCACTCTGCTCTGCATTCTGCTTTGCAACAGGGTCAGGACGAACGTTAAATCCAACGATGATAGCGTTTGAAGCGTTTGCGAGCATAACGTCGCTTTCAGATACAGCGCCTACGCCGCCGTGGATGACCTTAACTCTGACCTCGTCATTTGAAAGCTTTTCAAGTGACTGCTTAACGGCTTCAACTGAGCCTTGAACGTCAGCCTTGACGATGATAGGAAGCTCTTTCATTTCTCCCTCAGCTATCTGGCTGAACAGGTTGTCGAGAGTTACCTTCTGATGCTGCTGGAACTGTTCTTCCTTAGCTTCATGCTTTCTCTGCTCAACAAGCTCTCTTGCAAGCTTTTCGTCTGCAACTGCGTTGAAAACGTCGCCTGCACTTGGAACTTCGCCCAGACCTGTTATCTCAACAGGTGTTGACGGACCGGCTTCCTTAATGCTTCTGCCCTTATCGTTTGTCATCGTTCTTATACGTCCGACAGAAGTGCCTGCGATTATAACGTCGCCTGACTTCAAAGTACCATTCTGAACGAGGAGTGTAGCAACAGGGCCTTTACCCTTATCAAGTCTGGCCTCGACAACAGTACCTCTTGCAAGTCTGTCAGGGTTAGCTTTAAGCTCCTTGACCTCTGCAACGAGGAGGATATTCTCAAGAAGTTCGTCTATACCCATACCGGTCTTTGCGGAAACAGGAACTGCGATAACGTCGCCGCCCCATTCCTCGACAACGAGGGACTGCTCTGTGAGCTGCTGCTTAACTCTGTCAGGGTCTGCGCCTTCTTTATCCATTTTATTGATAGCAACGATTATTGAAACGCCTGCTGCCTTTGCGTGGTTGATAGACTCGATAGTCTGCGGCATGATACCGTCATCAGCGGCAACAACGAGGATAGCGATATCTGTAACGTTCGCACCTCTTGCTCTCATGGCTGTGAAAGCTTCATGGCCCGGAGTATCAAGGAACGTTATCTTCTTGCCCTGATACTCTACCTGATAAGCACCGATATGCTGTGTGATACCGCCTGCCTCAGTGTCAGTAACGTGAGCGTTTCTTATTCTGTCGAGGATAGATGTCTTACCATGGTCAACGTGACCCATAACGACAACGACAGGGCATCTTTCCTGCAGGCTCTCCTCTGGATCTTCGTCAGTTTCGATAAGTCTTTCTTCTATTGTAACGTGTACTTCCTTTTCAACCTTTGCGCCAAGCTCTTCTGCAACAAGTGCGGCGGTATCAAAGTCGACCACCTCATTGATAGAAGCCATTACGCCAAGACCCATAAGCTTTTTGATGACCTCGGTAGCTGTTACTTTAAGTCTGCTTGCAAGCTCTGAAACAACGATCTCGTCAGGTATCATGACCTTGAGCTGCTGCTTTCTTGCTCTTTCAAGCTCCAGTCTGCGGAGCTTTTCGCTCTCAGTTTCCTTCTTATGTGAGAACTGCTGTTTCTTTCTCTGCTGAGATTTCTGGGTGAGCTTCTGCTTCTTTGTGAAGTTATCCTTGCTCTTGTTCTGCTTTGAGTTTGCAAGGTTATCATACTTCTCGTTATACTTATCAAGCTCTATATAGCTTCCTCTTGTGTCGATAGTTCTCTGTGTGCCGAACGAATCGTTATCCTCAGAGATAGTATATCCGCCTGAAGCTTCTTTCTTATCAGAAAAACCGCCAAGCTGCTGACGAACGCCATGCTCTTTCTTCTTTGCAGGCTTCTGTGGAGCTGGCTGCTTTTTCTTCTGTTCAGGTGCAGGCTGTTTTGTTTCGGCCTTGACCTCCGGCTTCTTTTCCACCTTTGGCTCTGCCTTAGGCTCAGGCTTTGCTTCCGCCTTTGGGGCCGGCTTAGGCTCAGGCTTTGCTTCCGCCTTTGGGGCTGGCTTAAGCTCAGGCTTCTTTTCAGCCTTTTTCTCCTTTTTCTCAGCCTTTACAGGCTTCTTATCTGCCTTCTTTTCTTCCTTGGCAGGCTTTACGTTATTTGCATAGAAAGCATCAAAGCTGTCCACCTGATTGTTCTGTGTATAATACTCCAGAACATAAGAGATCTCCTCAGGGGTAAGCACTGACTGTGTTTTCTTTGGCTCTCCGCCGAGCTTGCCAAGACACTCGATAAGGTCGTTATTTGTAACTTTCAGATCCTTAGCCATATCGCTAAGCTTATATTTAGTTGTTTTCATACTCATAGGCTGTAAAATACCTCCTCAATAAATGCTAAATGCTATAAAACTCATTTTCGTCTATAGGGATCTCCTCAAGCCCTTTGGCGCAAGCCTTTGCGAAGCCTCCCTCGCAAATAGCGATAACGCCTGTTCTTTTGCCAAGGCCAAAATGGATATCGTCCATTGTCATGCCAAGGCTGTAAAGCTTTATCCCGTTTTTGTAGCAGTTGAACTTTATCTCTTTAAGAGATTTAGGTGAAAAATCCGTTGCCGCAAACACTGCGCAGGCTTTGCCTGTATTGCAGGCGTCCTTCACCATATCCATACCCATTACAAGCTTTCCTGCTTTTCTGCACATTGTAACAAGCCCTATTTTATTATTCATTTTCCCTAAGCTCGCCCTCCATGCTGTTATATATATCCTCGCTTATCATGCAGGAAAAGCTTCTTTCAAACTTTCTTGCTTTTCTTGCTTTCTCAAAGCATTCGACGCTTTTGCATATATAAGCGCCTCTGCCTGATTTTTTGCCTGTGAGGTCAAGGGAGATATCCCCCTCTTTTGACTTCACCACTCTGATAAGCTCTCTCTTGGGTTTCATTTCACCGCACCCAAGACACATTCTCATTGGTATCTTCTTAGTTTTCATCATCAGCAGCCTCAGCCTTTGCAGAGCTTTCGGATACGATATCTATTTTATAGCCTGTCAGACCTGCGGCAAGCTTTGCGTTCTGACCCTTATTACCGATAGCAAGTGAGAGCTGGTTATCTGGAACAGTAACACGGCACTCTCTTACGCCCTCCTCTTCGCTGAGAACAACGTTTATTACCTCAGCCGGAGCAAGAGCCTTTGCGATAAACTGTGCAGGGTCTTCGCACCAATTGATAACGTCTATCTTCTCGCCCTTAAGCTCGTTCACAACAGAAGTTATTCTTGACTTTCTAGGACCGATACAAGCGCCTACGGCGTCAACATTAGGGTCCTTTGAATAAACCGCTATCTTGCTTCTTGCGCCTGCAACTCTTGAAATAGCCTTTACTTCAACAGTACCGTCTGCTATCTCAGGAACTTCAAGCTCAAAAAGTCTTTTAACAAGCTCTCTGTGAGTTCTTGATATCTTGATAGAAGGCTTTCTGTCAGGATTTGCGATACCCACGACATATACCTTGATGATATCTCCTGCCTTGAGTGTTTCGCCTGGTATCTGCTCGTTTCTTACAAGATAAACTTCGTTCTTGTCGATAGTAAGTATAGCGTTCTGAGTAGCAGGCTCGACCTTCTGGACTGTGGCAGAAACGCACTCATGCTCCTTATCGTGATACTGCTCGATAAGTCTTGCTCTTTCAAAATCCTTGATATCGTGCTTGATAGACTGCTTTGCATTCTGAGCGGCAACTCTGCCGAACTTTGCAGGGTCGAGAGGTATCTCCACCATATCGCCCACCTTGATGTTAGGGTCATAGACCTTTGCTTCGTCAAGGAAGATCTCGTTGTCAGGGTCGTCAACATACATAACGTCCATGACTTCCTTGAGTATCCTTATATCGAGCTTTCCTGTAACAGGGTCGATATCCACTCTGATGTTCTCGCAGTAAGGATAATCCTTCTTGATAGCCTTTTCGATACCTGATTTTATTTTCTCAATAAGTATATCGCTGCCAATATTATTTTCCTTTTCCAAATCCGTCAGAGCTTCAAAAAATTTGCTGGTCATTTCCTTATTCATTTTCTGATCAATCCTTTCACACTTGATTCGGGCTTTGCCCATATTTATTAAATTTCTTCATTCAGAACA
>OODB01002343.1_pt1 | contig 10685 bp, 5 predicted proteins | sample 1671721 | NCBI WGS metagenome assembly OODB01 (sample SAMN06348185, study PRJEB24527) | human gut metagenome | biome: human gut; feature: ankylosing spondylitis patient; material: feces | host: Homo sapiens | place: China | collected 2015-10
TCAAGAAGACTTGCCAGAGAACATTCCAGGCACTTCGTATTGATGTCAATAATGAGTTCGAAGTGCTGTATGAATTCATGGAGAAGCTTCCGGGAGCATTGAAACCGGGCGGAAGAGTAGCAATTCTTACCTTCCATTCCGGAGAGGACAAGCTTGTAAAGAAAGCGCTCAAGGCAGGATATAAAGAAGGAATCTATTCCGAATATGCGAGAGATGTTGTGCGTCCGTCAGCGCAGGAATGTGCACAGAACGGAAGAGCAAGATCTACGAAGATGCGCTGGGCTGTGAAGGCGGAATAGTTGACTTCAATATAATGAAATGTTATAGTTAGTCAGAAATAATAGCGTTCGGTGCTGTTTGATCAGGGATATTCCTGATCGAAACAGGTAAAAGGGAAACAGGTGTAAGACCTGTACGAACTCGTCACTGTGAGCAGAGATGCGGTCTTCTTAGAAATCGTTTTAAGGTAACTGTTTCAGAAGACCGCTCCTATACAGACAAGTGTGGAGAGTCCGCACATCCACTGGGAGACCGGGAAGGTGTTCTGTATAGAAGATCTGTAAGTCAGGAAACCTGCCGGCCGTTGGTGCGGGGAATATACGAATTCCAGATCACGAGTAATTGATTGTACCGAAAGAACCATTCTTACTGTTCGCATTACGTGTGACCAGCAATCATTCATTCGATTCAGGATAATTCTATCCATTTTCCGTATTTTACAATTCACAATTTAATGGGAGACAAAAAAGAAATGAAAAATAAGAGCAGATGGCTTGCGCTTATGCTGACCGGTTCTATGATGATTTCACCATTGTCTTATACAAGAACATATGCGGCAGAAAATGAGCAGCAGTGTGAGACAAATTTACAGGAAACTGTTGAGGTGGAAGAAGCTGATCCAGATAAGAAACAAGATGAGAGTCAGACAGAAGACGCAGGAAATGTTAAAGAAGATAAAGGAAATGACGATTTAACAAAAGAAGATCAGACAGAGGAATCTGATAAAGTTGATAATTCTTCGGATAAATCAGATAATCAGAATTCAATCGAAGCAGAAACAAAACCAAATTTAGAGAATACCTCAGAAAATAATTCAGAAAATAACTTAGAAAATAACTCAGAAGAGAAAGATACAGAAACCACAGGGAAAAATCCAGGAACAACTGTCTCAGATCAGGTTGAGGACGAAAAAGCTGATAACAAGAATACACAGATAAAAGATGAGACAGGCAAGTCAGAACCTTCTACGGATTCTAACGATTCTACGAATACTCCGGAATCGGAACTTCCGCCACTGCAGGAGGCTCCTTCTGTAACAGGAGAATCTGTGAAAGTAGTAAAAGAAGACGCAGAAGAGTTTAAGATGTTTAAAGTCAGTGAGTCTGCTGTCACAAAGAAAGACGGCCAGCTTGAAGTTACGATCAAAACAAAGAATACAAGTTTCGATGCACTCTATCTCGGATCTAAGGATGACCTTTTGAAGACATCAATAATAGAAGGAACAAAAACGGAAGATGGGGCATGGGAATTCACTTTCAAAGTGCCACTGGAAAAAGCAGGACAGACAATCCCGGTTGCGTTGAGAAAAGTAAAAGGTCATGTGTGGTATGATAACCAGTATTTGTGGATGTACATCCCAACACCGAAAGAAACATCCACTCCGGAACCAGAACCGACGCCGACACCATCACCGGAACCGACACCGTCACCAGAACCGGCTCCATCACCGGAACCGGCGGTAGCAAACGGAATCTACAGCATGGACGTAGCTTCCAGTTCTTCCATGTTCAAGGTAGTGGATTGTATCCTGACAGCAAAAGACGGAAAAATGAGTGCCGTGCTTACATTAAGCGGAACCGGTTACGGCTATCTGTATATGGGAACAAAGGAAGAGGCTACAAGCGCAGATCAGTCATCCTGGATTCCATATCAGGTGAATGAAGAAGGAAAATATACGTATACTGTTCCGGTAGAAGCGTTGGATAAGGAAATCGCAGTAGCAGCATATTCCATTAAAAAAGGAATCTGGTATGACAGAATGCTGACTTTCCAGTCAGAGACAATGAAGAAGATTGCCGATCTTAATTCTACAGATTCTGAGAATAAAGGTGATTCCGGAAACAACGGAAACACAGGAAATTCAGGAACTACTGGTGGTTCTAACAATACAGGTAATACAGGAACAAACAATTCTGCTTTTCCAGGCGGTTCTGTACCTGGAACTAATTCAGGAAAAACAGATGGAAACGACGGAAAAGCAGATAATGTATCAAAATACGAATCCGATACAAGTGGTTCTACTTCTCATGTAGACAGTGGAACAACACTGAAAGACGGTGTATATACTCCGGATCGTTTTACCTGGTCCGGTGGAACAGGTAAGGTTCAGATTACTTGTAATAAAGTGACGATCCAGAATGGACAGGCTTATGCAACACTCGTGTTCAGCAGTGATCATTATCAGTATGTGAAAGCGAACGGAAATAAGTATTACACAACAAAGGGCGGCGGATCAGCGACAGCTGTTATCCCGGTTGCATTGAATCAGAACAATAAGATTATTGGAATGACAGATAAAATGTCTGTTGCACATGAGATAGAATATACGATTTTCATTTATCTTGCAGCGGCGAATGGAGGAACATCTGCAAACGGAACAGATGTTTCAACAAGCAGTAACCAGAAGCTGGATGAAAAAGCACCTGAAATCATAGGTTTGGAATATCAGTCAGAGACAAAGCTTGACTATGCAGAATATTTCAAGATTTATCATTATGATCAGGGGATTGTACTTCTTGAAATCGATATGACGAAGGACACAGCAAGAGATCCGGAGAAAGCAGAGGAAGAGAAATCTGAAAATGAGAAGTCTGCAGAAGATAAATCTGCAGATACAGAGAAGTCTTCTAAGAAGAAAGTAGCTTCTGTTACGATCAACAGATCAGAAGACGCCCAGAACTCAGATGCAGAAAGCAAAGCAGATACTTCCGCTGAGGAATCCGCAGCTTCGGATAACAACGGCACAAGCGAACAGGATCTGGCAGCAGAGCTTTACAAAGGAAATGTTGTGAAATATCTGATCGTTCCGGAGGATGTGGAAGTTCCGGTTGGTCTTGAGCAGGATATGATCATTGTGAAGAAACCTGTGGATCATACTTATGCAGAGTCTGATGAGATTCTGAATACGATGAAAGATCTCGATCTTCTTGACAATGTTGCGGCAGTTGGAATGAAGAGCAAAGACTGTACAGTATCCGAGATTGCTGATAAGATGAAAGCAAAAGACGGAGAGAAGAATGCTGAAGTTGCATATGCAGGAACAGCGGACAAGTTGAAACTGAAGAATTTTGTGAAGAGTGAAGTGAATCTTGCATTGTTTACAGGAGATATTCTTCCAAGAGAAGATTCTGAGGAAAATGCAGCGAAAGATACTGACAAAATAGCAGATAAAGACAGTAAAGATACAAAAGAGACTCTGACAGTAGAAGAGAAGACGGAACAGTTCGAAGAGCTGACAGAAAAGCTTGCAATGCTTGGAATTCCGGTACTCGTTGATCGTTCTTCCGAGGAAAAGACAGAACTTGGAAAGCAGGAGTGGATCAAGGTTTACGGTGTTCTCTACGGATGTGAAGAGCTGACGAACGAGAAGTTTGATGCGGCAGTAGCAGCGGCAGAGAAATAGGAGAGAAAAATAGAATGAAGATAAGAAGATGCAGAATCACAGCGTTAATGCTTTCAGCTGCACTTCTGCTCGGAGGCTGCGGTTCTACCGCAGCCTCCGGTGGAAACAGCGGTAATAATTCAGCAGGTACAGATGTAACAAAGGATAAGACCAAAGATGCAGCTGACAAGACAAAAAAAGCACCGGAGATCGAAGGGCTTACTTATGAATCTACAATGGATCTGACTTACGCGACAGAATTCGATGTATACTATTATAAGGATGGATATAAGCTGATCGATGTCCATGAAGATAAGCAATATCTGATTGTTCCGAAAGGAAAAGAAGAACCGGAAGATTTGGCGGATGATATTGTTGTGATCCAGCAGCCGACAGAGAATATTTATATGGCGGCGACAGCATCCATGTCTCTGTTTGATGCAATCGGCGGAATTGACAAGGTAAAATTCTCCGGACTTGAGGCTTCCGGCTGGTATGTAGAGAGTGCAAAGGATGCAATGGAATCCGGAGCGATGACATTTGCGGGAAAATACAGCGAACCGGATTATGAGACTCTCGTTGACGGAGACTGTGATCTGGCAATCGAATCAACGATGATCCTTCATACACCGAAGGTACAGGAAATGATCGAAGATATTGGGATTCCGGTATTTGTAGACTACTCAAGTTATGAGTCACATCCGCTTGGAAGAACCGAGTGGATCAAGCTTTATGGGGCGCTTCTGAATAAAGAGGAAGAAGCGGATACATTTTTTGACCAGCAGGCTCATGTAATCGAGGAACTGAAAGGATTCGAGAACACGGAAAAGACGGTTGCTTATTTCTATGTGAGTACAGATGGTTCAATCGTTGTGAGAAAATCTGACGATTATATTCCGTCAATGATTGAAATCGCAGGTGGAAGATATGCGTTCAAAGATCTGAAGAATCCGGACAGCAACGCACCATCTGTTAAACTGACGATGGAAGAATTCTATGCGACTGCTGTAGATGCAGATTATCTGATCTACAACGGGACGATCGACGGACAGATAAATAGTATCAGTGAGTTGGAAGCAAAGAATGAATTGTTCTCTGAATTCAAGGCGGTGAAAGACGGAAATGTCTGGTATACCGGAAAGAACTTATATCAGGCAACAGATACGGTCGGAGAGCTGATCAAAGATATGCATCTGATGCTGACAGACGGTGATGCATATCAGATGACATTTCTTGAAAAGATGGAGTAGAAGAATGGAGCAGACAAGTTTTCATCAGGAAAATTTCAGACGGCGTACAAGATACACAGCGGTATTTCTGATTCTTGCAGCAGTATTCTGTGTTGTGACAGTGCTAAATATCAATACTGGAAATGTTCATATTCCGGTGCCTAAGATTCTGCGCATTCTCTTTCTGAAAGAAGGAGCAGCGACAGAGTACAATATTATATGGAAGATTCGTCTTCCGAGAATTCTGATGGCGGCACTGCTTGGTGGTGCATTGTCTCTTTCAGGCTTTTTGCTGCAGACATTTTTTTCTAATCCTATTGCCGGACCTTTCGTTCTCGGAATTTCTTCCGGAGCGAAAATGGTCGTGGCACTTACAATGATCGTGTATTTGAAATATATCGGAAGATTTTCTTCGTATACACTGATTCTTGCAGCATTTATCGGGTCGCTGATCTCGACGGGATTTATCCTTCTGATGTCGAAAAAAGTGCAGCATATGGCGTCTCTTCTTGTCGGGGGGATCATGATCGGATATATCTGTTCGGCTATCACGGATTTTGTTGTGACATTTGCGGATGATTCTGATATTGTGAATCTGCACGGATGGTCACAGGGAAGTTTTTCCGGAATGAGCTGGAGCAATATTCGTGTGGCAGCAGTGGTTGTCGGACTTGCGGTGCTGTTTACATTTTTCCTGTCAAAACCAATCAGTGCGTATCAATTGGGAGAAGCATATGCGCAGAGTATGGGAGTCAACATCAAGACGTTTCGCGTGATTTTGATCTTGCTTTCCAGTATTCTGTCAGCGTGTGTGACAGCATTTGCGGGACCGATTTCCTTCGTGGGAATCGCAGTACCATTTCTTGCAAGGAAGGCATTTGGAACGTCAAAACCGATTGTGGTCATACCGGGAACGTTCTTTATGGGAGCTGTGTTCTGTATGATCTGTGACCTGATCGCACGAATGGCGCTGGCACCGGTGGAATTGAATATCAGTACGGTAACTTCTATTCTGGGCGCACCGATCGTCATCTACATGATGATACCGAAGGGAGGAAGAAAATAAGATGGCAGATTTTTATTTTCAAATGAAAGACCTGTCGGTAGGTTATAATGGAAACTCCCTGATCCATGATATCAATATCGGGATCAACAAGGGGGAGATCGTGACTTTGATCGGTCCGAATGGTTCGGGAAAGTCAACGATTTTGAAAAGTATTACAAGACAGCTGAAAGTCGTTGGTGGAAATGTATTTTTTGATGATACTTCTCTTCTGAAACTGCCGTACAAAGAGCTTGCGTCTAAGATGGCGGTCGTGTTGACGGATCGGATCAAGACAGAGTTGATGACTTGTCATGATATTGTGGCGACCGGACGTTATCCTTACACAGGACGGCTGGGAATTCTGACACAGGAGGATGAGCGTCTGGTGGAGGAGGCAATGCAGGCAGTTCATGCGCAGGAACTTGGCAACCGTGATTTTAATGCGATCAGTGACGGACAGAAGCAGCGTGTTCTGCTGGCGAGAGCGATCTGTCAGGATCCGGATGTGATCGTTTTAGATGAGCCAACTTCATTTCTGGATGTGAAATATAAGCTGGAATTGTTGTCTATTCTTGAGAGGATGGCACGTCAGAAGAAGATTACGGTGATCATGTCTCTTCATGAAATCGATCTGGCACAGAAGATTTCGGACAAGATCATCTGTGTCAAAGGCGAGACGATTTCACATTACGGAAGTCCGGAGGAAGTGTTCACAGAAGAAATCATTCGGGAATTGTATGGAATCAATAATGGATATTTTGACCCACTTTTTGGAAGTATTGAACTTCCTGCGCCGGAGGGGGAGCCGGAAGTGTTCGTGATCTCTTCCGGTGGAACTGGAATCCCGGTTTATCGTCGGCTTCAGAAGGAACACATTCCGTTTGCAGCAGGTATTTTATATGAAAATGATATGGATTACCGGCTGGCCAGATTACTTGCGGCAGAAGTGATCACGGAAGAACCGTTTGAGGAGATTCGGGAAGAAACGCTTCAGAAAGCATTTGTGACAATGGGAAAATGTAAGCGCGTGATCAATGCCGGAGTAAAGATCGGTGCGTGGAACAAAGGGATTGAGAAGCTGCTTGAAAAAGCGGAAAAAGAAGGGAAATTATAAGAAAGAGTCACGTTAATGCTTAAAATTAATGTTTTAAAGCATTAACGTGACTATTTTTGTTGCTATTCACTGTGTTGAATGGTAGAATAGAAACAATGACGACCTGTGAAAGGAAGTTATGTATAAAGAAAAGAAGAGAAACTAACAGCGGAGGCTGTTAAATGAGTGGAGGAAACGCATGAGCAACAAAGGACAATCAGGAATGCGAGCAAGCTTCTCAGGTAAGATTGGGTATGTGCTTGCTGTTGCAGGCTCAGCAGTCGGCCTGGGAAATATCTGGAGATTCCCGTATTTGGCTGCAAAGTATGGTGGAGGAATTTTCCTTCTCGTATATTTGATTTTGACAGTAACTTTTGGATATGTTCTGATCATGTCAGAGACAGCACTTGGACGAATGACAAGAAAAAGTCCTGTCGGAGCATATCAGACTTTCGGTAAGACGAAATCATTCAAGATCGGTGGATGGCTCAACGCAGTGATCCCGATGTTGATCGTACCTTATTATAGTTCAATTGGTGGGTGGGTTATTAAGTATCTGGTAGAGTATCTGAGAGGAAATGTGCAGACCGTTGCACAGGATGGATATTTTACAGAATTTATTTCAGATTCTTTCCAGGTAGAAGCATGGTTTATCGTATTTGCCGTTCTTGTATTCTGCGTTATCCTTGCAGGAGTTGAGAATGGAGTAGAACGTGTTTCTAAGATCATGATGCCGATTCTGGTTATCCTTGCGATAATCGTTGCAATTTATTCTGTGACAAGACCGGGTGCGATCGAAGGTGTGAAATACTTCCTGATCCCAAATCCGAAGCATTTCTCTGCAATGACAGTTGTTGCAGCGATGGGACAGATGTTCTATTCTCTGTCAATCGCAATGGGAATTTTGTATACATATGGTTCTTACATCGGTAAAGATGTTGACCTTGAGAAGACTACAACACAGGTTGAGATTTTCGATACAGCGATCGCAATGCTCGCAGGACTTATGATCATTCCGGCTGTATTTGCATTCTCCGGTGGTAATCCGGATGACCTGCAGGCAGGACCGTCTCTGATGTTCATCACACTTCCGAAAGTATTTGCAAGTATGGGAGTTGGAAGAGTGGCAGGAATCCTGTTCTTCGTATTAGTACTTCTTGCAGCAGCAACAAGTGCAATCTCACTTCTGGAGACAAGCGTATCAACATTTCAGGATGAGCTTCATTGGAGCAGACCGAGATGTTGTATCTTGATGGCTGTTGTTATGATCGTTATTGGAACATTATCATCCATGGGTTACGGATTACTGGATTTCATTCAGTTCTTTGGTATGGCAAGTCTGGACTTCTTCGACTTCCTGACAAACTCCGTGATGATGCCACTGGCGGCACTTGCAACATGTTTCTTGATTATTCGTACAGTTGGATTTGACAAGATCGCAAGGGAGATCGAGCAGTCATCTGCATTTAAGAGAAAGAAATTATACATGTTCTTTTTGAAATATCTGGCACCAATCTTCCTGATTATTATATTATTAAGTTCTATTGCAAATGTATTGGGAATTATTTCTATGTAATGGAAAATGCTTGTTAAAATAGACAAGTAATCTTGCTGTAAATCTACCTGCATGGTATAATATGACTAGACTTGTAAAGTTTAGAAACAGTTCAGCCATACAACGAAGTGGTCATAAACTGACGGTCTTACGTTGTATGGCTGAATTGCAATAATTTTACATTTTAAGAAAATAATAGGAGTGATTAAGATGTATCAGGAAGAGTATAAGCGCTGGATGACAGCAGACCTGGAAGACGCAGATCTGATGCCGGAATTAGCAAAAATCGAAGGAAATGATGACGAGATCAAGGAGCGTTTTGCAGTTGCGCTGAAGTTTGGAACAGCCGGACTTCGTGGAGTGCTTGGAGCAGGAACAAACAGAATGAATATCTACGTTGTTCGTCAGGCTACACAGGGACTTGCCAACTGGGTGAAAACACAGGGTGGTACACAGACAGTAGCAATCAGCTACGACAGCCGTCTCAAGAGTGATGTGTTTGCGAAGACAGCAGCAGGAGTTCTTGCAGCGAACGGAATTAAAGTAAGAATTTACGATGCTCTGATGCCTGTACCGGCACTTTCCTTTGCAACACGTTATTATAACTGTAACGCAGGTGTTATGGTAACAGCATCCCACAACCCGGCGAAGTATAACGGATATAAGGCATACGGACCGGATGGATGCCAGATGACAGATGATGCAGCAGCAATCGTATACGAAGAGATCCAGAAGACAGATGTACTTACAGGTGCGAAGTATATGTCTTTCGCTCAGGGAGTTGAAGAAGGTCTGATCCGTTTCGTAGGAGATGACTGTAAGGATGCACTGTATGAGGCAATCGAGTCCCGTCAGGTTCGTCCGGGTCTGTGTAAGAGTGCAGGACTTAAGCTTGTATACAGCCCACTGAATGGATCTGGATTAGTACCGGTAACACGTGTACTTAAAGACATCGGAATCACAGATGTAACAATCGTACCGGAGCAGGAGTACCCGAATGGATATTTCACAACATGCAGCTACCCGAACCCAGAGATCTTTGCAGCACTTGAGCTGGGACTGAATCTTGCGAAAGAGACAGGCGCAGACCTTATGCTTGCAACAGACCCAGATGCAGACCGTGTAGGAATTGCTATGAAGTGCCCGGACGGATCCTATGAGCTTGTTTCAGGAAATGAAGTCGGAGTTCTTCTTCTTGACTACATCGCAGCAGGACGTATCGAGAAAGGCACAATGCCTGAGAAACCGGTAGCAGTGAAATCTCTCGTATCTACACCACTTGCAGATGCAGTTGCAGAGCATTACGGAGTAGAACTTCGCAATGTACTGACAGGATTCAAATGGATTGGAGATCAGATTGCGAACCTCGAGGCAGCAGGAGAAGTTGACCGTTTTATCTTCGGATTTGAAGAGAGCTACGGATATCTTGCAGGACCTTATGTACGTGATAAAGATGCAATCATCGGATCTATGCTGATCTGTGAGATGGCCGCTTACTACAGAAGCATCGGAAGCTCACTGAAACAGAGACTGGAAGAGATCTACGCACAGTACGGACGTTATCTCAACAAGATCGATAGCTTTGAATTCCCGGGACTGAGCGGAATGGATAAGATGTCAGGAATCATGGAAAATCTTCGTAAGAATCCTCTGGAAGAGATCGCAGGATACAAAGTAGTCAGCGTGATCGATTACGAGAAGACAGAAGAAACAGGACTTCCGAAGGCTAACGTACTTGTTTACAAACTGGAGAACAACGAGACAGTAATCGTTCGTCCATCCGGAACAGAGCCGAAGATCAAGATCTACTACACAACACTCGGTAAAGATCTTGCGGAGGCAGAAGCTGAGAAAGAGAAGCTTGCAGAAGCACTGAAACCTATTATGGAGTAATAGCCACAAGGATGCAGTTGATATTCTTGAAATAGGAGATAAGACAAAGACATTAGGAGGAGATCGGAGATTTCGATCTCCTTTTTCTGTGGGTGCGTACAGCGTTGCTGATTTCACGTAGTATGAACAATAACGAAGAGTAATGTATATCAGCTGGGAGATGACTCCCACCTCTATAGGTGGTGAGAAACAAGCTAGTATCAGTGGTG
>OODB01002349.1_pt1 | contig 10663 bp, 9 predicted proteins | sample 1671721 | NCBI WGS metagenome assembly OODB01 (sample SAMN06348185, study PRJEB24527) | human gut metagenome | biome: human gut; feature: ankylosing spondylitis patient; material: feces | host: Homo sapiens | place: China | collected 2015-10
GCAAAGAGTCAGGCGGATAAGCTGCGGGACGACGCCAAGGCCGAGATCGAGGTGTTCAAAAACAGCGCCCAGCTCAGCGCCCAGCAGGCCCAAAACGAAGAGCTGGGACGCGCATTGTCCGATGGCAAAGACGCGATTATTGAACGCAGCGCCCGCGCCGATGGCTATGCCAAACCCAATGAGCGCATTTGGGTGGATCTGAGCGGCAAGTAACAGCATTACGCCGGATTACCATGCCAGGTATAATGGAAGATGCAAAAGGCTGGCTTCTGTTTTTTGCGGACTCAACCAGCCTTTAACAGTGCAGGCCTTGCCTGCAAGGCATACAAGCGGAATCTGAAAGCAAAGGTTCCATCAATAACGATACCCGGCAGTTTTGCCGGGCAGCAAAGGGGTATTATAGTTTTGGCATTACAGGTTGGAGACATCTTGGAAGGCAAAGTTATCGGCATTAAGCCGTTTGGCGCCTTCGTTGCCCTGCCGGAAAGCAAAACCGGCCTTGTTCACATTTCTGAGGTAAGCTATGAGTTTGTGCAGGACCTTGCTACCGTGCTGGAAGCTGGCCAGACCGTTAAGGTTAAGGTCATCTCCATCGCGCCGGATGGCAAGATTGCACTGTCCATCAAGCAGACCCAGCACGCACCGGAGCGCGCACCCCGCGCGCCCCGCAGCCCGCGCCCCCAAGGGCAGCAGGGCAGTAACGGTGGTGCACGCCCGGCTGGCGGCCGCCCGCCCCGCCGCGAAGCAGCCCCCCGTGTCTGGCAGCCCAAACCCTCGCAGCCGCAGGGCGACCTGAGCTTTGAGGATATGATGGCACGCTATAAGACCCAGAGCGAAGAAAAAATTGCGGATCTCAAGCGCGTTACCGAGAATCATCGCGGTGGGTATTCCCGCCGCCGCGGCTGATTTCTGCAGCGTACGCCAACTGCAACGCCCATAAGATGCAGGCTCTGCTTGGCAGGGCCTTTTTTGGGTTATGTAACGGCATAATCTAATTTTTATCCCGCGGGGCTGACCCAATATGCCCGGCCCCGCATATCCGGCTGCGCCATGCACAGCCCCAGAAAGGACACACTATGCCCAACATGTATACTTTGGTGGCTCCCTGCTTTTTTGGCACCGAGCATACCCTTTCCTTTGAGGTCAAACGCCTTGGTGCGCAGAACGTAAAGGTGACGGATGGCCGCGTGGCGTTTGAGGGTGATGCCGCCATGATCGCCGCAGCAAACCTGAACCTGCGCACCGCCGAGCGCGTGCTGCTGCTGCTGGCTACCTACAAGGCCACCACCTTTGATGAACTGTTCGACGGCTGCTACAACATCGCCTGGGAAGAACTGCTGCCTGCCGACGCGGCCTTCCCGGTCAAGGGTTCCAGCCTGTCCAGCCAGCTTTCCAGCGTGCCCGCCTGCCAGAGCATCGTAAAAAAGGCTATTGTCAAGCGCCTGATGGCCGGCCACAAGACCAGCACCCTGCCGGAAAGCGGCGCACTGTACAAGGTACGCTTTGCCCTGCGCAAGGATACCGTGGAGATCTACCTCGATACCTCCGGCGACGGCCTGCACAAGCGCGGCTACCGCAAAAACGCCACGCTGGCCCCCATCAAGGAGACGCTGGCCGCTGCCATTGCCGACCTGGGCCGCGTGCGCCGCGACAGTCTGGTGCAGGACCCGTTCTGCGGCTCCGGCACGCTGGTCATCGAGTCTGCCCAGAAAGCGTTGAACCTGGCCCCCGGTCTGCGCCGCCGCTTTGCCGCCGAGCATTTCGACTTTGTGCCCGCGTCTATTTGGGCCGAGCAGCGCCAGAAAGCTCTGTCCGAGGTGCGCACCGATGCCGCCTTTGAGGGCATCGGCTACGACATCGACCCCGCCGCTGTGGCCCTGGCTAACGCTAACGCCAAGCTGGCCGGCGTGGGGGAGCGCTGCCGCTTTGAGGTGGCCGACGTCAAGGACTTTACCGCCGCCGACGCCGCCACCGTGCTGACCAACCCGCCCTATGGCGAGCGCCTGGGCGACGCGGGCGAAGCCGCCGCCCTGGCCAAAACGCTGGGCCAGGTCTGGCAGCGCCACCCGGCGCAGGGGTTGTATGCCATCACCGCCGATGTCGACTTTGAGCAGCATTTTGGCAAAAAGGCCGCCCGCCGCCGCAAAATATACAACGGCATGATCCCGTGCCAGCTGTATATGTACTTTGAGCAGCCCAAGCGCGAGAAGAGGTAAGCCTATGCAGGACCTGAAACTTGCGATTCTCATTGACGCGGACAACATCTCGCCGAAATATGTAAAGGTGATTTTGGACGAAGCAGCGTCCTTTGGTGTGGCTGCCTGCAAGCGCATCTATGGCGACTGGTCGGACGTGCGGCTGAAAAGCTGGAAAGATGCTTTGCTGAACAACTCCATCATCCCCATCCAGCAGTACAGCTACACCACCGGCAAAAACGCCACCGACTCGGCCATGATCATCGATGCTATGGACCTTTTGTACAGCGGCAACCTGGATGGGTTCTGCATCGTGTCCTCGGACAGTGACTTCACCCGCCTGGCCGCCCGTCTGCGGGAGGCCGGCAAGCTGGTCATCGGCATGGGCGAGAGCAAGGCTCTCGGTCCCTTTGTCAAAGCCTGCGACCAGTTCAAGTATCTGGACCTGATCCTGGACCATGGCGAGGCCGACAGCACCCCGGCGGTGCCTGCCGCCGAAGCCGGTGCCCGCGCCGCCGCAGGGGACGATACCGCCATCAATCGCGAATCCATCGGCCGCATCATCGACGGAATGATCGATGAGATGGACGACGGCACCGGTTGGGTGCGCACCTCCCGCGTGGGCGACCAGCTCATCAAGCGTTACCCGGACTTTGATGTGCGCAACTTCGGCTCCAAGAGCCTGAACAAGTTCCTGGCATCCCTGCCGGAACTGGAAGTGGAAGAGCGCATTTTGGCCAATGGCAATCCGATCCAGTTCGTCCACATGCGCCCGGCCCCCGCGCCGAAAAAAGCGGCACGGAAAACGACCACCAAACGGCGGACGACAAGGAAAAGTAAATAAAAACAAAACGGCTGGCACCTATTCAGATGGGTGCCAGCTGTTAATCTTTGTGTTGGCCCCTCTCCAAGAGGGAGACTTTAGGCCGCGGCTGTTTTATAAATTCTGCATCCCGTATCCTCGTACCACACCGGGAACCGCTCCGCATACCAATCTTCATCAGTGTCAAACCGGGCCAGGGCAGAGCCGTCAAATACCACGTAATCCACGCCCCAGGTCTGCAAAGTATCCTCATCCGGGGTCTCATACAAAGCCTGCATGGCCGCATACTCAGCCCCGTAGTCCATGCCGTGGAAATACACCCAGCTGGACGAACCACAGACAATGTGCCGCCCGGCCAGGGCGAACACCGGAGTCAGGTGGCTGTCACTGGTCAAAAACAGCGCGTCGCTTTCGGCGTTTTTGCTGATATAGTCGGCTAACGCAATGTCAGAGGCGTCCCACTGCTGGTAGTCGCTCACCAGCTCCCGTCCCACGGTCAGCACGCTGCCGAACATGCCCACAAAACAGCAAACCGCGATCACCGCCGCCCGCAGGGCAGGGGTGCGCAGCCGTTTGGCCCAATCCGCCAGCAATTGCGCTGCCAGCATACAGCCAAGGGCGTGGGTAATAAACAGCAGCTTGTTATTATCGTAGTTGTTGGGCTGGAACACCACAAACTCCGCCAGCAGCCAAAGCGCCGCACCGCCGCCAAACAGCCAGCGCTGGCGGGTGCCGGCATGGCGCACAGCAGGCAGGATGAGCAGAAACACCAGCCCGATATTTTTTACGTAAAACCACAGCCACGGGTCTTTCAGCGTGTCGTCGCCGTTGCCGTTGACCCAGTTGAAGTGCAGCCGCAGCATGTTGGTGCCGTCCAGACTTTGGGCCAGCACCGTGCCGGACATCTCGGCCAGCCAGCACACGCCGCACACCGCCGCCAGTCCCAGCCAGGGCAGCAAAATTTTGGCCGTGCGGGGGCGGCGGGTCAGCGTGTACAGTCCGCCCGCCAAACAGAGGAACACCAGCGCCAGTGCACTGTGGGTCTGCAAAAGGGGCAGAGGCAATACCAGCACCGCCAGCGGCAGCCAAAGATGTGACTCACCCTCAAACGCGAATCGCCACAGCAGGTACAGCGCCGCAAACAGCACGCACCATCCAAACAGCGTGGCCCGCTGGGGGATCAGCAGGTCCACGATGGGGTTGACCCACACGATATTTTTCGTCGTATAGTTGGTGGGCGTAGTGTAAAACCCGGTAAAGATACCTTTAAACGTCGCGGCATCTTTTAAAAAGTAGGCAAAACCGAACCCGCTGCCCATGAAAAACAGATAAAACGCCAGACACACCTTGCCCGCGCTGCCCAGCATCCGCCGCGCCAACTGCCAGAACATGCCGTATACGCTGACAAAGGCGGGCACCATCGGCAGCAGATACGCCGCCCGCCGCCCGGCCCCCAGCAGACGGAACACGCTGGACACGGTCTCGCACAAAAACGGGTAGCCGAACCGGTGCGCCCCGGCCAGCAGGGGATACCGGGGTGGGAACTGGCCGCTCTGGGCAATGTACTCGATGAACCCCAGGTGCATCGGCATGTCGCCGTAGCAGCTCTGACCGGTGTGCAGCGTGCCGTTTACCTTGTGCAGCACATGGGTGTGCAGCAGGTACAGCGTCACGGCCAGCACCGGCAGCAGGCAGAGCCACATCGCGCCGCGGTCGGGGTCCCTAGCAAAACGGATATGTCCGCGCCCGGCAAAAATCAATACCGCGCAAAGCAGGGCGGCCCCGGCAGCCGCAAGCCAGACGGCCCGCAGCGTGAAGCCGCACACCAGCGCGAACCCGGCGGGCAGCGCCGCCAGCAGCGAAACACCAAACCCGCACCCCAGCGGGACCGCCACGGCAGGGGAGCCGTCCGGCACGGCCCACCGTGCCAGCAGCAGCCCGGCGGCCAAAAACAGCGCCAGATACGCGATACCGATAAGCATCACACGCCCTCCAGGTCAAAGGGCGGGGTGTATTCTTCCCGCGCACTGCTTTTCTCCTGCATGTAGCCGTCGGTCAGGCCCAGGCGCACCGCCTCGTCGATGACCTTGCGGTACTCGTAGGTCGTGATGCGCCGCCCCAAATTATGTTCGGCCGCCTTATAAAACGGCGTGAACTGGCTCATCAGGCTGGGAATGAAGGGCACGCCCTCCTCGTCCCGGATGCGGGCCAGCAGCGCCAGCACGGCAAAGCTGTCGTCAGTGTGGCCGGGCAGGGCCAGATGCCGCACGATGACGCCCTTTTGCAGGTAGCCGTCGGCATCGTACACCGGCGCACCGGTCTGGCGCAGCATCTGCCGCAGGGCGGCTTCGGCCACGGCGGGATAATCCCGCGCGGCGGAAAGCTCGGCCGCCAGGTCCGGGCTGGCATATTTTACATCGGCCAGCCAAATATCTACGTAGCCGGCCAGTGCCTTGACGGTCTCCAACGTCTCATACCCGCCGGTATTGTAGACGACCGGCAGGGCAAAACCTGCCGCCCGTGCGGCATCCAGCGCGGGCAGTGCCCAGGGCAGGTATTGGGTGGCGGTGACAAGGTTTAAGTTTTTCGCGCCGCCCTTTTGCAACTCAAGAAAGATTTCCGTTAGCCGCTCCACGGTAATTTCTTTGCCCACATCGCCCTGGCTGATGGGATAGTTCTGGCAGTAGCAGCACCGCAGCGCGCAGTTGGAAAAAAACACCGTACCGCTGCCGGTGGCGGCGTTGGGGTCGCCGCTCAGGCACGGCTCCTCCCAGTGGTGCAGGGCGGCGCGGGCCACCCGCAAAGTGCCGTCGGCCCCACAGAAACCCCGCTGCCCGTGGGCGCGGTCCGCCCGGCAGGCACGGGGGCAAAGGGTACAAGGATTCGGCAGCTGCATGGTTCCAACCTCTTTCACAACTTTTTTCCATTTGATTTTACCACAAACGCCCGAAATGTGGTATACTATTATATTACAATAACCTGAAAAGGAGAGTACGTTTATGTCTACCCCTCATAACCGCGCCGAAAAAGGCGATTTTGCCAAGACCGTCCTGATGCCCGGTGATCCGCTGCGGGCGAAGTTCATCGCCGAAACCTTTTTGGAGAACCCGCGCCTCGTCACCGACGTGCGCGGTATGTACGGCTTTACCGGCACTTACCAGGGCCGCTCCATCAGCGTGATGGGCAGCGGCATGGGCATGCCGTCCAACGAGCTGTTCAGCCAGTATGGCGTCGAGAACATCATCCGCATCGGCTCTGCCGGTTCTTACACCGACAAGGCCAAGCTGTTTGACGTGGTGCTGGCCACCGGCGCTTACTCGGAGAGCAACTACGCTGTGACCCAGAGCGGCGACACCGACGACATCCAGCGGCCCAGCTGCGAGCTGAACAACGCCCTGCGTGCCAGCGCCGCCGCCCAGAACATTCCTCTGATCGAGGGCAATATCCATTCCTCGGACGTGTTCTACCGCCAGCCCAGCGATGCCAAGCCGACTTATTGGGAAAAGCTGCGGGACGAGAAGGGCTGCCTGGCCGTCGAGATGGAGAGCTTCGCCCTTTTCCACAATGCCAAGGTGCTGGGCAAGCGCGCCGCCTGCCTGTTGACCATCTCGGACAGCTTTGTCTCTCCCGAGATCACAACCGCCGAACAGCGCCAGACCAGCTTTACCGAAATGATGAAGGTGGCCCTGGGCGTGGATGCTTATTTGGAGAAGTAATATGGAAAAAGCAGAGATCCAAAGCCTGATCCGCGACGCCTTTGAAGCCCAGAAGTTTGCCTACGTGCCCTACTCCCGCTTCCATGTGGGCGCGGCGCTGCTGGGCAAAAACGGCACGGTCTACAAAGGCTGCAATATCGAGAATGCCGGTTACACCCCCACCAACTGTGCCGAGCGCACCGCCCTGTTCAAGGCGGTCAGCGAGGGTGAGCGGGAGTTTACCGCGATTGCCATCGTGGGCAGCAAGGTGGGGGAGAAAAACACCCTTGTCACCGGCCCCTGCGGGGTCTGCCGCCAGGCATTGTTCGAGTTCGGCGGCCCGAGCCTGACCGTTATCATGGCCAAGAGCGAGGACGATTACATCGTGACGACCTTGGGTGAACTGCTGCCCTACGGCTTCGGCCCGGCGAACCTCGATTAAACCTATGTTAAGGAGTTTCCCGAATCCCATGAAAAAATTCATTGCGCTGGTCCTGACCCTGGCGCTGGCGGTAAGCCTGTGCGCCTGTAGCAGCAAGGCCGGCAACCAGACGGTGACCTTCACGGTGCCGATGGACGACAGTACCTATACCTTTACGGCCCCGGTTGACGAAAACGGCGAGTCTGCCACCCTGCCCGGCGGGGCAACCATCGCCCTGGCGGCCGAGCAGGCCAGCCTGGACGACGGCGCCGACACCCTGCTGTGGAAGGGCATCCAGACTTTTGCCGGCACCTACGGCTACACGGCCGAGAACCACACTGCCGCCGATACCTCGGTGGAGGCGGCCGAAGCCGCCCTGCGTGAAGCCGCCGAGAGCGGCGCGGCGCTGGTCGTCTGCCGCGGCGAGGTCATGGCCCAGGCGCTGTTCAACATCCAGAACAACTATCCCGGCGTACACTACCTGCTGTTTGACGGCGAGCCCCACAACAGCAGCTACACCAACTATACCACCGAGTCCAACGTCCACTGTGTCCTCTTCCAGGAGGAGCAGGCCGGTTTCCTGGCGGGTTACGCCGCCGTGACGGACGGCTACACCCAGCTGGGCTTTATCGGTGCCGAGGAGATCCCCGGCGTGGTGCGCTACGTCACCGGCTTTTTGCAGGGGGCCGAGTATGCGGCCGAGCAGCAGGGCCTTACGGTGGATCTGCGCACCTGGTTTGCCGGTACCTACAGCGCCAGCGATGACACCACCAACCGCATGCTGGATTGGTGCAACAACGGCACCACGCTGCTCTTCGTCAATGGCGGCAACCTGATCGCTAGTGCTATCGACGCCGCCAAGGAGACCACCAGCGGCAACGAGGTCCGCGTGATGGCCAGCGACTATGACCAGAACGATTCCTCGGATCTGATCCTGGGCAGTGCCATCAAGTGCTATAACTCCGCCGTGCAGCAGGAACTGTATGCCTTCTTCTCCGGCAATGCCGCCTGGGACCAGACTGCGGCAGGCCAGAGCGAAAAGGTGGGCTACACCACCGGCGCCGTGGCCCTGGCAGGCCCCCACTGGCGCTTTGCCGAGCTGAGCCAGCACGACTATGAGCGCCTGTACACCCAGCTGCGCAACAGCGACCTGAAGGTGGACACCTATGCCGACATGAATACCCTGCCCGACACCCCCAACGTGACGGTGGAGAAGCAAAACTGATGAAACAACGAAAAAATTGCATTTTGTAATGAAATTGTGATTATTATTGCGTTGAAATGCCCGCCAAAATGCGGTATACTGAAACTACTGTGGCAGGGAAGGCCCCTGCCCTGAAAAAACCATTTTTGGTTCCATGACAAAGGAGAGCTTACACCATGAAGAAGTTTATTTCTATGGCGATGGCCGGCTGCATGGCCCTCTCTCTGGCTGCCTGCGGCGGTTCCTCCGCCAGCACTGCCGAGAGCACTGCTACCAGCACCGAGGCTACCTCTGAGGCTGCTGCTTCCGGCAGCAAGACCGACGTCGCTTTCGTTACCGACGTTGGCAACATCGACGACCAGTCCTTCAACCAGTACACCTGGCAGGGCGTGCAGGACTTCTGCTCTGCAAACAGCCTGAACGCTAACTACTATCGTCCTACCGAGGACTCCGACGCTGCCCGTTTGGAGCAGATGGACAACGCTGTCAATGACGGCGCTAAGGCCGTCGTCGTTGCCGGCTACCTGTTCGGTTCCTCTATCGCTGAGGCTCAGGCCAAGTACCCCGACGTTGAGTTCCTGGCTCTGGACGTTTCCACCGTCGACCTGGGCGACACTGCCCCCGCTGAGAACACCGCTCTGATCACCTACAAGGAAGAGCAGGCCGGTTATCTGGCTGGCTACGCCGCTGTTTACGACGGCTACAAAGAGCTGGGCTTCCTGGGCGGCATGGCTGTTCCCGCGGTTATCCGTTACGGCTACGGCTTCGTGCAGGGCGCTGACGCTGCTGCTAAGGAGCTGGGCGTTGACGATGTCAACATCAAGTACTGGTACTCCGGCGGCTTCGCTGCTACCGATGAGGTCAAGAACAAGATGGACGGCTGGTACTCCGAGGGTACCGAGGTCGTCTTTGCCTGCGGCGGCCCCGTCTGCGAGAGCTGCGACGCTGCTGCTCAGGCCAACGGCGGCAAGATGATCGGCGTTGACGTCGACCAGTCCGGCCGGTACGACACCGTTATCACCTCTGCCATGAAGGGCCTGGCCGAGTCCGTGAACGAGGCTCTGACCGACTCCATGAACAATGGCTGGAAGTTCACCGAGACTTACGCCGGCAAGGAGACCAAGCTGGGCGCTGCCGAGAACTGCGTTGGCCTGCCCATGGAGACCAGCAAGTTCAACAAGTTCACCCAGGAGCAGTACGACGCTATGTATGCTTCCATCGTTGACGGCACCCTGACCATCGACGACAGCTTCGATACCACTGTTACTCCTTCCGTCACCAACGTGACCGTGGACTACCAGGGCTAATTCGTAACTGAATAAGTCAACCGCTCCGTGCTTAACCGCGCGGGGCGGTTTTTTATATATAAGAGTAAGTTGAACCTGTAGGGGCGGATGCAAGCATCGACCCCTACGGAAATACTCTGCTAAAGTAGCCAGCCTTCCGGCGCTGCGCACCACCTTCCCTCAAGGGAAGGCTAAAGGCCCCCCTTGGAGGGGCGCTGTCGCCGTAGGCGACTGAGGCGTGGCTGCTTCAGCCGCACCAATAAGTACATCTTCTCCAACTTTTTTCCGCTTTTTGCGCAGTTTCTCTTGTACAATACGCGATTTTTTTATATAATATAAATTACAAATATTTCTGCAGCTGTGTTATAATACAACAAGAATGACGAATCGTGAAGCGCTCGCATTCGTGGAGATGTAAGTAATGGAGATAAATGTCCGTTTTACACCGCAAAAGTTAAGCAGATACAATCAATCCGAAAAAATATATGGAGGGAAGATCAAGGAAAAAAAGAAACATGATCGCAGCTCTGCTCTGCAGTGCATGCCTTGTGGCAGGAAGTGTAAATCCCGTATTTGCAGATGCATCGAAGGTAGTAACACTTGGAGCAGATCTTACGGATGCTCAGAAGCAGACAATGATGAAATATTTTAATGTAAGTTCCGATCAGGTGCAGGTGATGACCATTACAAATGAGGATGAGCATAAACACCTGGATAATATCGCGCCACAGTCCCAGATCGGTTCCAGAACTTTGAGCTGTGCTTATGTGAAGCCTACACAGTCCGGCGGGATCAAGGTCCGCACAGCAAATCTGAACTGGGTGACAGGTAATATGATCGCAACCACACTTTCCACATCCGGTGTGAAGAATTGTGAAGTAGTTGCTGCCTGCCCGATGGAAGTATCCGGAACAGGTGCACTTACCGGTATTCAGATGGCATATGAGAAGGCCAGTGGAGAGAAGCTGGATGAGACCAAGACGAAGCTTGCCAACCAGGAGATCGTAACCACCGGTGAACTTGCAGATAAGGTTGGTAA
>OODB01002359.1_pt1 | contig 10621 bp, 9 predicted proteins | sample 1671721 | NCBI WGS metagenome assembly OODB01 (sample SAMN06348185, study PRJEB24527) | human gut metagenome | biome: human gut; feature: ankylosing spondylitis patient; material: feces | host: Homo sapiens | place: China | collected 2015-10
CGTTCTCCTCGTTGAAGCTGTCGAGGTAGGGGGTGTGCTGGAAGTAGTTGGCGTCGACCTCGCCGCTCTCGGTGACCAGGTTGGGCTGGACGTAGTCGCTGAACTCGACAACTTCCAGGGTGATGCCCTGCTCGGCCAGGATGTCCTTGGCAGCGTTCAGGATCTCGGCATGGGGCGTGGGGGAAGCGGCAACCTTCAGGGTGGTGCCAGCCAGGTCGGTGGTCTCCTCAGAGGCGGCCTCGCTGGTGGAAGCAGCCTCGCTCTCGGCGGGGGCGGTGCTCTCAGCAGCGGAAGAGGAAGCGGAAGAACCGCAGGCGGCCAGGCTCAGGGCCAGGGTACCGGCCAGGGCAACAGAAATCAGCTTTTTCATAGTAGGTGTCTCCTTTTCATGTGTGTTTTCATGTGTGAATGTGTTGGTTCCGGCAGTCATGTCCCTCAACAAGTACAGCGGCACATTCGCACACCGGGCTGTTTGTAGATCGCAGTCATACAAGTTCCTCCCTCGGTTTTATCAAAGCGGTAAAGGCGGCAGGCTGCCACAAGAAAAAAGCAGGGCTCCGAATCGCTTCGGCGCCCTGCTGCATGCTACCCTTATACGCCAGATTTTGCGCACGGGGAAACAGGCACAGACTGCCGAAGCAAGCTGCACATGCACATCATCATAGTGTTGCTGCGGCTCATGGTCGTGTACCCCTTTCCTCAAGATTTGCTCAGCACCCGGCTGGCTTTGATGTTTGCAGTATACGCCCCTTTTACGGGAATGTCAACACTTTCCCTGCACATTTATGCAGGAACGATGCGATTTTGACAAATTACACAAACCCACCAGTTTGACAGGTTATAGACTTGCCAAATTCCTACAAATATGCTATACTATCTACTATAGTCACACAACTTGAAAGGGGAGCCCCTGTATGAAATTTTCGACCCGTGACCGCTATGCCCTGCGGCTGATGGTGGAACTGGCCAACCGCGCCGGTGCCGATGCCTTTGTGCCGCTGAAAGAGATCAGCGACGCACAGCAGATCAGCTTAAAATATCTGGAGCAGATCGTGACCCCCCTGACCAAGGCCGGGCTGGTGCTTAGCGTGCGCGGTGCCCAGGGTGGCTACCGCCTGGCCCGCCCGGATACCGAGATCACTGCCGGCGAGATCCTGCGTGCGGTGGAAGGCGAGCTGACGGCTATCCCCTGCCTGGCCTCCAGCGTTGAGTGCCCCCGCCGGGGCCAGTGCCACACGCTGGATTTCTGGAGCGGGCTGAACGATCTTATCAACAAATATGTGGACGGCGTGACCCTGCACCAGCTGCGGAACCTGCCGGAAGAATAAGTGCGCCCAATGCCTCCCTCTGTGAGGGAGATGGCCCGAAGGGCCGGAGGGAGAGAGCTTGCCCTTTATCCAAAGCTTCGAAGTGCGGAAAGGCTCTCTCCCCCACCTGCTTCGCAGGAGCCCCCTCGCAGAGGGGGCCAAAAGTAAATGCGCAATAAAAAGGCAAGTGCAATTGATCTGCACTTGCCTTTTGCTGTTATGTATTCTCGTTAGTTGTGTTGGCATTGTCTTCGCCGTCAGTTTCACCACCGCCGGTATCATTGCCGTTGGTGTCTGTACTTTCCGGAACAGAAGTGACTTCCGGCATGGGCGCAGGGCTGGGGGTAGGTGTGGGTTCCTGGGTCGGTTCAGGCGTAGGTGCTGGGGTAGCGGTCGGCTCAGGTGTCGGCGTCGGTGCCGCCGTCGGTTCCGGGGTCGGTGTGGGTGTTACTTCCACATACGTGCTCTCGCTCTCCGCTTCACTCTCCGACTCGGCTTCGTAGGTCTCGGTGCTGGTCACGACCGGCGTGGTATACGTCACCACGTCCTTTTCGCCGGTGTGCTTGGCAACTTTCGTCACGGTGGGGCGGTCATCCTCGGTAATGCAGCTGTGGGTGCGGATGTAGTCAAACAGCGCTTCCATAGCTGCACGGGTCAGATGGATACCGTCGCTGGACTCCACATAGCCGCTCTTGGCGTAGCCGGTGGCGGAGTCCTTCAGCACCTCGGCGCTGTTCAGGAACTTCCAGCCCTTCTCTTTGCACATTTCGACGAGGGCCTTGTTGTACTCGTCCACCTGGGTCTGGGTCAGGCTCTGGTTGGAGTGCTGCTGCCCCAGCGGCGGAATGGCGTTGATGAGGATGTCCACACTGGGGTATGCCTCGACGATGCTCTCAATGCCGGTCTGGTAGTTTTTAACAAAATCAGCCGCCTTGTAGCTGGGGCTGAGGTCGTTGGTGCCAAAGGTGATGATGACCCGCTTGGGCTGCATGCCTGCCACAGCCTTGGCCATGGTGACGTAGCTGCCGGAGTTGTTCAGCTCCACGCAGGCGTAGGTGGCCAGGCTCTTGGCGCTCATGCCCACCGAGCCGATGGCGTTATCGTAGGTGCAGAAGTCGAACATGCGGTACATGCGGGCGGTATTGCTGTCGCCCAGGAAAAGCGTTTCGTCCACATAGGTCTGGCCCGCATCACTGCTTTCCGGCAGGATGGTGGCCGAGTAGGCCGTGGTGTCGATGGTGTTTTCCTCTTTATTGTAGCCGCTCTCGGTAATGATGGACTCAGGCTCTACGGCAGAGTCGGAAGCGGCGTCCTCGCTGCTTCCGAACCCGCCCACCAGGAAAAAGGCAACACCTACGCTGGCCAGCAGCATCAGGCTGCAAATGACCAGCACAATGTACATTTTTGCCCGGAGATCCAGCCGCATTTTGGGTTCTGATTGTTTCGTTTTGCCTGCCATTGGCTGATCCTTTCCGATAGGAGGTTGAACTTAAGATAAAAACGCGTACCTGCTATTGTACACCATTTCGGGCGCTTACGCTACCCTTTTCGCAATTTTTACAAATTTTCACAGATGCAGCCGCTTGGCGATCTCGCTGCGCAGGTCGCGCCCCTTAAAGATGACCAGCCCCAGAAAGGTCACCACGCTGATGATCAGGCAGTTGACCCAGGGGATGCTGTGGCCGTCGATGCGGCCGCGGTCGATGCGGAAAAACAGCAGGATATACGGCAAAAGCCCGACGCCGATGTTCATCAGCAGATACACCAGCGCGTTGGCGGTGAACCGGCTGTGGAGAAACGCAAAGATAAAATTACATACCAGCGTTACACTGCACAAGATCGGCACCACAAGGTCGAGACTATAGCCGGTATAGCCGGTGAACCAGTCGGTAAACACGATGAGCGCCGAGACGAGCAGCAGCAGGTTGAACACCAGCCGGGGACCGTTGTAGCGGCGGCGCAGAAGCACCCGCAGCACAGACAGCCCGGCCACGCCCCACACCAGTATCAGCAGGCTGAAATGCAGGTGGGCGGTGTCCAGCAGCAGGAAGTCAATCGCCCCGGCAACGACAGTCAGGGCAAGCACAACAAAAGCAACGATCTTATAAAACAGGCTGGCGCGGTGGATGCGCGGTGCCGTGGGCGGGAACCAAGGACTCCCCTGTTCCCCGTGCAGGCGGTTCTGGCACAGCGGGCAGTAGCCGGTGTCGCCGCCCACCTGGATATGACAATGCGGGCAGGTCTTCATTTTTCTACCTCCGTTGCATACAGCGTTACCTGCAGCCCGGCCTCGGCAAAGCCGCGGTAAAGCCGGCGCAATACGTTGGTGCTGCGGTGGGACGACGCCGTGCCCAGCACCAGATCATCCCCATAGGATGCCACACAGGTAAACAGATCCTCGCAGCTGGAAAAGGCGGCGAACTGCTTGATGTACGGCTTCATCGCATCGGGCAGCGTGACACGGCCCATGTTGGAGATGACCGCTGTGACGTGCTTTTTCTCCAGCGCGGTAAAGAACTTTACGGTCAGGTTTTTGACAACCAGCGGCACCGGGCGGATGCCGGGTACATGCTCCAGCTTTTCGTACTCGTCCATTTGTGCCTTGATGTTTTCGGGCAACAAGGCTTCTTTCAGCTGGGCGTCAAAGGCGGCGGCCGCCGTCTGCATCGTGTCGGTCTCGGTCAGCGTCAGGATGACATAGACCGAATTGAAAAAGTTGCGGGCCGTCTCGCTGGGGTAGTAATTGCGCAGGTTGACCGGCAGACTGATGGCGATGGGCTTGCTGCGCTCCAGGGCGGGCATCTCAGCATAGATGGCCAGCATCAGCGAAGCGCCGAGATAGCTGGTCAGAGAGACGCCCAGTTCGTGGGCGCGGGCCAGCACCTCTTTGGCGCTTAAATGTCCCTCAAAAAACTGCAGCTGGTCATACGGCAGGCGCTTGCCCCGCAGGTGGTAGGCATTGGGCAGTTTGGGGGCCTTGCCCTCCCGCTTGGTAGCGCCGTAAAAGTTGCGGAAACTATCCTGCTCCAGGGCAGCGGCAGAAGCGCTGTTGGGAGTGGGCACGTCCTGCATCTCGGCGGGGTGAACCAGCGCCAGATAGTTGCGGACGATGGACTTTAAAAACAGGAACCCGCCGTTGCCGTCGGTCAACGCATGGAACATCTCCAGATTGATGCGGCTGCCGAAATAGGTCACGCGGTAGATCAGCCGATTGCGGCGCTCCGGCACATACAGGGGTGCGCAGGGGGCTTTGTCCTCGGGGTGGCAGGTGGGCAGCTGGTCGGTGGATTCAAAATAGTGCCAGAATAAACCACGGTGCAGCGTTACCTGGAACTGCGGCCATTCCGGCGCAGTGACGCGCAGGGCCTCGTTCAGCAATTCTGGATCGATCTGCTCCTGCAAGGTGCAGGAGATGCGGAAGACCCGCGGGTCGCGGCGGGTATTGGTTGCCAGAAACACCTTGGCCACGTTATCAACTTTATACCATTCCTGGGCCATGGACAGCCCCTCCTTACATCATGCGCTGCACAAACCGTCCGGCAGACTCCATCGCTGCCACGGCACGGTGGATGGGCATTTGCTGGAACACGTGCCAGCACTCCGCGTACACTTCCAACACAGCGTAGCCGCCTGCCCTGTGGATGGCCTCGACCAGCCGCTCACTGTCAGAGCGCAGAATTTCATTGGTGCCTACCTGTACCAGCGTGGGCGGCAGACCGCGCAGGTCGGCAAACAGCGGGCTGTAGCAGGGCTTGGCCCAGTCAGCATCGGGGCCGGTGTAGGCGGCGCGTACAGCTTCGATATATTCGTAGGTCAACATCGGGTCCAGCGCTTTGCAGCTTTTGTAGCTTTTGCCGCTGGCGGTCATGTCGGTCCAGGGGCTGAACAGCAACAGCGCCCGCGGTTGGGCACGGCCCTGCTCCTTGAGCTTCAGGCAGAGTTCCAATGCCAAATTGCCGCCGGCAGAATCGCCCGCAACGACGATGTCCCGGGCACCGTAGCCCATGTACATCAGGTAATCCCACATGGCCAGCGCGTCCTCAACGGCGGCAGGGTACGGATTTTCGGGCGCTAAACGGTATTCAAACGACAGCACGTCAAATCCTGTACAGAGTGCCAGCTTGCTGGCCAGGATGCGGGCATAGCCCAGCTGGCCGCAGGTGTAGCCGCCGCCGTGGCAGTACAGCACAGCGTGGTGTCGGTCATGGCCATGCTCCAGGCTGACCCACTCGGCGGGGATGTTGTTGACACTGAGGGCGTCGTTGCGGATGCCGATGGACGGCGTGACCAGCCGGGCAAACAATTCCTGCGCCGCGCGTTGGTGCTCCAGATCCTCCGGCGTGGTGGAGGTATGGTCGGTAGCGCTGTGTACGGCCTTGATGGCGCGCATCATCGGCCCCAGGTCGTCGGCGTTCTGCCCATGCTGTGGGATCAGCGTTTTGATGACGGCCTCCAACCGCAGGGACAGATCCTTCTTTTTTGGCATGGAAAATTCTCCTTACAGGCGGGCCAGCAGCCGCACCCACAGGGTGCGCAGCAGCGGCGGATGGGCGGCGGGCAGGCAGCAGAGCCGGTGGACTTTCTCCAGCGGCGGGAAGCTGCCCTTTTTGGCATAGCGGCGGTACAGCACGGCCAGCTGGCGGTCTTTGGCGGCACCGGGCAAATGCAAAATGCACACGGGGTCCAGTGTGTAGTTGGTGGAAACAAAGTAGAAACGTCCGCCCAGCCAGTAGCGGAACAGGTAGGCGTTGGCGGCACGCACGGGCTGCCCGGCCAGCAGGCTGCGGTAGGCGGCCCCGCACCAGATGGCTTCGTCGCCCTCCCGCGGCGTCAGGTCGATGGCCTGCAATTGGTTAAAATATTGGCGGCAGAGTGCCATAAAATCGGCGAGCCGCGCCTTGCTGCCGGCCACCAGCTCGCCGCCAAAGTGGGTCAGCACATGGGGCGCACCCTGCGGCTCCACAGCATCGTAAGCTTTGCCGATGGCGGCGGTCATGCCCTGGCTGGCGGCGTGGGGCACCTGGTACATAAGGACGGCCTCGCCGCACTCCCGCCACAGATCATCCAGCGGATGCTGGGTGTAGGTATCCAGGTCCAGCATGGCGGCGTTGGCAAAGTCCTTATTTGCCAGCACCCATTCCATCGCGCAGAGCTTGTAGTAGGCCAGCGCCCAGTTGGTATCCGCCGGGACGCGGTAGCTGGTGAAGGGGCAGTCCCAAATTTCAATGCCCGCATTGGTAAGCTGACTGCGGTATGGCTCCTGCGGCGGGGCGTTGGTGACCAGCGCTACCGTGCAGGCGGGGTTGGCCAGCTTGGCACTGCAAAGGGCCACCACGGTGCAGCGGTCATACACAGCACGGCCCAGGTTGGCGGCATCGCCCTCGCGGTAGCCCTCCAGCGCCGCAAACGCGCCAAAGATCAGGTTATGCATGGTGGCCCCTCCCGTTTTGTTAAATCACTATTTTATTTATTATAATCATTTCTGCCCCTTTTGTCTATGCTGTGGGCCGGGCGGCAAAAAACTTCTCCGCAAATCTTGCCGAAACGGTGCGAAACATTTATAATGAGTTGTAACACATGTAAACTTTTTGTGAATCCCCCGAAAAATCCCTGAAACGGAGCAGTTTGTATGGCGTTTTCCTCGGTGCAATTTCTGTTTATCTTTCTGCCGCTGTCTCTGGCGGTATACTGGCTGCTGCCCAAGGCCCTGCGCAACGGGGCATTGGGGGCGTTCAGCCTGCTGTTCTTTGCCTGGGCAGGGCTGAAAGGCGCGGCCATCCTGCTGGCGCTGGCGGCTATCACCTGGCTGGGCGGCCTGCTGCTGGAAAAACTACCCCGCAAAAAGCCGCTGCTTATCCTTTTAATAGCAGCTCACCTGGCGGTGCTGGCGGCGTTCAAGTACGCAGGCTTCGCGGCCCGCAGCATCAATGCGCTGGTGCCGGATCTGCTGCCGGTGTTCGCCCCGGCCCTGCCGCTGGGCATCAGCTTTTACGTTTTTACGGCCATCGGATATCTGGCGGATGTGTCCTGCGGCAAGGTCGCCGCTGCCCGCAGTCCCTTCCGTTTTTTTGTGTTCCTCGCCTTCTTCGGCCACGGCCCCTCCGGCCCCATTGTGCGGTATGACCAGCAGCTCCCCTGCCTCGACGCTAAAGCGGCCGAACGTCAGGTCAGTCTGGACCGTTTCTGTTATGGCATCAAGCGGTTTGTGCTGGGTTTGGCCAAAAAAGCGATCATCGCCGATCAGCTGGCGCTGATCTACAGCCGGGTCACTTCGGTGCCTGCAGCCACGGTGCCTGCCCCGGCGCTGGTGCTGGGGTATCTGGCTTACATGATGCAGCTCTACTTCGACTTCTCCGGTTACAGCGATATGGCCATCGGCATCGGCAGCTTTTTCGGGCTGGAACTGCCGGAAAACTTCAACTACCCGTATCTGTCCTGCTCGGTGGGCGAATACTGGCGGCGCTGGCATATGAGCCTGTCGGGCTGGTTCCGGGACTATGTGTACATCCCGCTGGGGGGGCAGCCGCTGCTCGCTGGAGAAAAACTGTCGCAACCTGCTGATCGTCTTTCTGCTCACCGGCCTGTGGCACGGCGCGGCGTGGCAGTATGTGGCTTTCGGCCTGCTCCACGGCGTGCTGCTGTGTTTGGAACGCCTGGGCCTGCGCAAATTCCTGCAGTGCATCCCGCCGTTCTTTGCCCACGCTTACACGCTGGTGGTGCTGTGGTTCACCCTCATCATTTTTGGCGCCCACGGCCTGGCCGAGGGCCTTGCCGCGTGGAAGGGCATCCTGTCCTGGCAGAGCGGTGCGCAGGGCTACACGGCTGCCGCCTTTGCCGATACCAAGCTGATGGTGCTGCTGGCGGCTTCGCTGCTGCTGTGCGGCCCCCTGCAGGCCTGCTTCCCCCGCCTGAAAAAGGCTCTGTACGCCAAAGAAGCCCCCGGCCTGCCGGGTATGGTGGGGCTGCTGGTACTGCTTTTCCTCTCGCTGATGCGGGTGACGGCGGGCACTTACAGCGCGTTCATCTATTTCCAGTTTTAAAAGGAGGTGCGGACCATGAGAAAAGCAACCAAAATCGGCTTCATCGCCGTGTTCTGCGCCGCCGTCGGGCTGACCTTTCCGGTGTTCAACATCTTTTCCAAGCAACTCTCGATGGACAGCCACGAAAACCGTCTGATGACAGGCCTGCCCCAGGTGCTACAAAGCCCGCTCTCCCAGCTGCCGCGTAGTTTGGACAACTTTTTTGTCGATAACTCGCCGTTCCGCTACCAGTTTGTGCTGCTGAACGCAGGCATTGACTACGCCGTTTTTGGCACGAGCCAAAGCGATCAGGTATTGCCCGGCAAGGATGGCTGGCTGTTTTACAAGGACGGCCCCACCGCTGCCCAGCCTGTGGCCAACTACCAGGGTTTGACCGACATCAACGACAGCCCCGAGGTGCTGGCCCAGGCCAGCGCCAAGCTGCAGATTTTAAACGACCGCCTGGCCGAAAACGGCTGCACGCTGGTGCTGGACCTGACCCCCAGCAAGGACCGCATCTACCGCGAGTATATGCCCGACGGTTACCCCATCGTCAACGAGGAAAACCGCACCGACCTGCTGTTCGGCTACCTGCAAAGCCACACCACCGTGCCGGTGAATTGGCCCTATCAAGAGCTGCGTCGCCAGGCCCGGCTGAACCCCGACCGGCTGTTGTACTACAAGACCGACACACACTGGAATTCCATCGGTGCGCTGTATGGGCTGGACGGCATTTTTGATGCCCTGGGCCTGCCCATTTTACAACCCGGGGATTATCCCGTGGAGCCTGCCGGGACCACCACCGGCGATATGGCCAACGTGGCCGCGCTGTACGCCAGCCTGCCGCCGGAGCAGACCTACACGGTGCCCGGCTACGCTGACCTGTTTGCCAAAGATGACCGCGTGGTGCGGGTCATCGGCGATTCCTTCAGCGAGTATTACATGCCGTATCTGGAGGCCCGCTTCGCCACCACCTGGCGAGAGCACATCGACAGCTTTGATCCGGCCGTCGTAGAACAGCCGGGGTGCGATATTTTGATTTTGGAGTTCAACGAGCGCAGCCTGGATAAGCTGCTGGCGATTTTGGACAGCATTTGAAGTAGTAGAGTATAGGAAAGGCTCCCTCACAGAGGGAGCCTTTCCTATTATCGATAGGTTTACCCTTTCCGCCCCACGCCCAGATCGGCCAAAATATCCGTCCGGGTATCCAGTGCCAGGGCGGCTACGCGGCGGATACGCTCGGGGGTCATGTAGGGGGCCAGGCCGCTGATAGAAAACGCGCTCTCCGCACGCCCGTCCGGACCGGGGATGGCCACGGCCACGCACCGCACACCCATCTCGTTCTCCTCATCGTCGATGGCGTAGCCGTTGGCGCGCACCTCGGCCAGCTGGTCCTGCATCTCGGTCAGGTCCACCACGGTGCGGCTGGTCAGCTTCTTTAAGCTGCTGTGGTTCCACACGTCTTCCACTTCCTCGGGAGGCAGGGTGGCCAGGATAGCCTTGCCCACACCGGTGCAGTACAGCGGGCTGCGCAGGCCCACCCGGCTGGACATCCGCATAGGACCGCTTTCCGTTTTATAAATATATACAATGTCCTGTGCATCGCGGATGACCAGATGCACGGCCTCGCCGGTGCGCTGGCTCAGCCGCTCCAGATGTGCCTTGGCCACGTCCATGATCTCCATGCTGTTGACGATACCGCTGGACAGCTCAAACATTTTTAAGGTCAGCCGGTAGCGGCCGGTCTCCGGCTCCTGCGCGGCATAGCCCAGGCTGACCAGGCTTGCCAGCAGCCGGTGCACGGTGCTTTTGGCAAGGCCGGTCTCCTGCGCCAGCCGCTGCAGGCTGGCCCCGGCCGGGTGGGATGCCAGCTGTTCGATCAGCTGGAAGATGCGCTCGACGCTTTGCACGCCGCCTTTTTCGGTCAAAATAGGGTTCCTCCCTTGAATATTTACAATTTGTTAATAATTTGTAACCGTACAACGGAAACACTGTTGCGTTCCGCAATATGGAACGATTATAGCAAAGTTCGGCCGGTTTTGCAAGCGCTATGCCGAATCGCGGAATTCTGGGCGAATACGACAAAAAATGTGTGCTGTAACCTGTTCATTTTGACCGATTGACGGCGCAACCGCAGCCGATTATAATTATAGTAACCGAGTGTGGTCAGGCAACTGTCTAAGGTGGTCTGCCCCACCCCAAACTGCAACATATAGTAAAGGAGAATTGCTATGAATTCTGTTTTGCAGCGTGTTTACGAGATTGGTATTATCCCTGTTATCGCCTTCAACAGCG
>OODB01002369.1_pt1 | contig 10574 bp, 8 predicted proteins | sample 1671721 | NCBI WGS metagenome assembly OODB01 (sample SAMN06348185, study PRJEB24527) | human gut metagenome | biome: human gut; feature: ankylosing spondylitis patient; material: feces | host: Homo sapiens | place: China | collected 2015-10
TACGGATGAGCAGATCATATCCGACCAGTCTGCCGTTTTCCCGAATTTCAAACACGGCGTGATCGTCCATATGCACGACATTGCTCAGACCGCGCAGCTGCGCCAGCGTCTCAACCTCGCTCATTGCCTCCTCGTATGCCGCGCTGCGCAAATGCTCCGGCGCATCCAGCAAATCTTTATCGTCCGGCAAAATCTCAATGGCTTTGAGTGCCGCCGTATACGTCACGCCGAACAGATTTTGATTTTCCACGCGGCACACTCTGCCATAGCTTCCGCTCCCTATTTCGCCGCGCAGATACCATCCGCCAAAAAGCGGTTCATATTGATGCAGTCGCTGCTCCAATCCCAGCATGACGCGTTCCCCCTCTCTTGTTTCTATTCTGTAAAAATTATACCAAAGCTGTCAGATGGCGTCAATCATAGAACAAGGCAGAGAATACCGCGTACTCTCTGCCCCGTCTACTGTGGAATACAATATTTAATTTTCCCGCACAGCAACGTTGCGGTTTTACCCTTTTAGTATACCATATATACTTCTTTTTGTTAAGTAGGGATGGGAAATTTTATTGTTCCATCGGCCGGAGGATTTTTTTATTGATGCGCCACATAAACAGTGTGCACAGACCAAGCGATGCGATTTCTGCAATTGGGAACGACCACCACACCATCGCTACATTTCCGGTCAGAGACAGCAGATATGCCGCCGGAAGCAGCACGATGAGCTGACGGCCAAACGAAACCAGCAGGCTGTACACGCCGTTTCCCAGCGCCTGAAAGACCGAGCATGCAATGATGCACAAACCGGCAATCAGATAGCTCCAAGACAAATTTCTCAGTGCCGGAATGCCCAATGTCATCATCTGCTCCGATGCGCTGAACATCGAGAGCAGCGGCCCCGGAATCGCATGGAAGGCGGCAAAGCCAATCAGCATGATAATTTCCGCATAGGTCATCGCCAGCTTAATCGTCTTTTTGATGCGCGCCGGCTTGCACGCGCCGTAATTGTACGCGATAATCGGCACCATGCCGTTGTTCATACCGAAAATCGGCATGAAGATAAACGACTGTAATTTGTAATACACGCCGAACACCGCCGTAGCCGTCGAAGTAAATGCAATCAAGATGCAGTTCATGCCGTAAACCATGACGGAAGAAATCGACATCATCAAAATAGACGGCACGCCAACCGCATAAATGCGGCGAATGATGTCTCCGCTCGGGCGGAATCCGTGGAAGTCCAAATGAATATCCGGATTATATTTGAGATTGAAGAAAATTGCCAGACAGGCGGCGATAATCTGACCGATTACCGTTGCGATGGCTGCGCCTGCGATGCCGAGCTTCGGCGCCCCACACAGACCGAAAATCAAAATCGGATCAAGAATAATATTGATGATGGCACCCAGTCCCTGTGTGCACATGGTAAAAATTGTGCGGCCGGTCGCCTGCAAAATGCGCTCAAAGGCCATCTGTACAAACAGACCAAAGGAAAAAACTGTGCAGATTTTCATGTAGGTCATACCGTACGCAATAATTTCCGGATTATCCGTCTGCGAACGGAAAAACAGACCGCATGCGAACAAACCGAACAGCAAGAATATCAAATAGCTGCAAATTGCAAGAAACACACCGTTTCTCGCCGCATGATCTGCCTGCTCCTGCTGCTTCGCGCCCAGCGACCGCGACAGCAGCGCATTCATACCGACGCCGGTACCCGATGCGATAGCAATCATCAAATTCTGCACCGGAAACGCCAGCGAAACCGCCGTCAACGCGTTCTCACAGATGCGTGCCACGAAAATACTGTCCACGATGTTATACAGCGCCATGACCAGCATGGATACAATCATTGGCAGTGCCATCGTGATGAGCAGCTTATTGATCGGCATAACGCCCATCTTGTTTTCTTTTTGCATTTGTGCCATAAACAAACTCCTTTCTGTTTCTGGAAAGAAAGGCGATGACATCTCTGTCACCGCCCATTTTTCAACATTCGTATTCGTCAATCTCGAAGCGATTGCCGACATCATAGCCGACATCCAGATATTCCATCACGGCCAGCGCTTCCCAGCAGTCGCACAGCTTGACCTGCTGCACAATGTCCATCTTGTCCCACTGCGAACGCGTACACAGCTTGCGTGTGCATGCAATGCTGTCTTTATAATTGGTGCGAATCCAGCGCTCCGGATCTTCCGTGCGAATTTCACACACTGCATTGCCCTTCGGATCTACAATCTGCATCGGCAAATCTTTTTTAAATCTGCCGGAAACAAAAATGCTCTTGAGCAGTCCAGCAAGCGATACCACGGAGGTAATCGTTTTTGTTGTCATACAAAGTCTCCTTGTCATCAGTACAGCTTATGTTTCTTGAGAAAGCGCCATGCAATCACGCAGGCGACAATGGACACGATGGCAGGAATAAAGCTGACTGCGCCGGGCAGATAAGACACATTCATGCCATAAAATCCAAATACCATATTCGGAATTGTCATAATCAGGGTGATAACCGTCAGTGCTTTCATGATATCGTTCATATTGTTGGATACAACCGAGGCGTATGCCTCCATTGTGCCCGCCAAAATGGTGGAATAAATGCCCGACATCTCAATCGCCTGACGAATCTCAATCAGCGCATCCTCCAGCAAATCGCGGTCATCATCGTACAGCTTGAGGATGCGGCCGCGAAGAACCTTCTCCATCGTCACTTCATTGCCCTTTAACGAGGCGGAAAAGTAAACGAGAGATTTTTGCAAACCGAGCAGCTGCATGAGATCCTCATTTTCCTGACTGTCGTACAATCGGCGTTCGATCTCATTGAAGCTGCGCTCAATACGGTGCAAATAATTCAAAAATCGACCTGCTACGCGCAGCAGCAGCTGAAATACAAATCGTGTGCGCATCGCGGTCTGAATGCCGCGCACAATCTTTCCGGACGCAATGTCACGGGTCACGCTGGTATCTTCCAAACACACCGTCACGACAACCTGATCTGACACGACAATTCCCATTGGCAGCGTGGCATACATCTGCACATCACGCGTGATGCTGTCGCTCTCCTCTTCCACCGGAATATCTACAATCAGCAGTGCCTGATCATCTTCCAATTCCACACGGGAGGATTCTTCCGGGTCGAGCGCCGCGCGAACAAAGCCTGCATCCAATTCCTGCGAGGATATGACATCTTCCACCTCCGCGTTTGTCGGATTGATAAGATTGATCCAGCAGCCTGGACACGCACTGTCCAAACGAACAATCTTTCCCTGTTCGGACTTCAGATACTCAACCACAGCGCACACCTCCCTGTCAAATTTCATTCCGATGAAAAGCCCTTCCTCCGAAGAAGAAGGGCTTTTCTGTTCTATCTTGTTTTACGCGAAAAAGCGCGAAGTTGTCAGCAAACCATTACTTGCTGCTGAAAATCTTCATGATATCTGCAAACGGATCATCCTCATCCAGAGACTGGCCGTCTGCTACGCTGGCCTGTGCCTGAGACGGCTGTGCCTGCTGCGGCTGCATCGGAGCGACCGGAGAAGCCGAGAAGCTCTGTGCCGGTGCAAACTGCTGCGCCGGAGCGGAGAACTGCTGTGCCGGTGCAGAGAACTGCTGTGCCGGTGCTGCGAAGGTCTGCGCGGTTCTCTTTGCATTGGAGAACATAGCGGAGCGATCCTGCTGCTGCTTGGTTGCCGGCGGATTGTCGAAGCCGGTTGCAATGACAACAACGCGAATCTCATCGTCTGCGTCCTCAGAAATAGACGCACCGAAGATGATGTGTGCATCCGGATGTGCTGCTGCCTGAATCATGCTTGCAGCCTGCTCAATCTCATCCAGCTCGATGTCCTCGGAACCGATAACGGACAGGATGACACCGTGTGCGCCGTTGATGGAGCTTTCCAGCAGCGGAGACTGAATTGCCATCTTTGCAGCTTCCTCAGCCTTGTCCTTGCCGGCAGCAGAGCCAACGCCCATGTGTGCAAAGCCTGCGCCCTTCATGATGGAGGTAACATCGGCAAAGTCCAAGTTGATGAGACCCGGAACGGTAATCAGTTCGGAGATCGAAGCCACTGCCTGATGCAGGACATTATCTGCGATTTCAAATGCATTTTTGAAGCTGATCTTCTGATCCGATACATACTTCAGGCGCTCGTTCGGAATAACGATCAGGGAGTCAACATTTTCCTTGAGCTGATCAATGCCTGCGTTTGCCTGTTCCATGCGCTTCTTGCCTTCAAAACCAAACGGTCTGGTAACAACGCCGACAGTCAGAATGCCCATTTCCCGTGCGATCTGTGCGACAACCGGTGCACCGCCGGTACCCGTGCCGCCGCCCATGCCTGCGGTGATAAATACCATGTCAGCACCTTCCAGTGCCTTGTTGATATCCTCGCGGCTCTCTTCTGCAGCCTTGCGGCCGATCTCTGGACGGGAGCCTGCGCCCTGTCCCTTGGTCAGCTTGGTGCCAACCTGAATCTTTACAGAAGCCTCCGAACGATTCAGCGCCTGCTTATCGGTATTGATTGCAATAAATTCAACACCCTGCAGACCGCTGGTGACCATTCGATTCACCGCGTTATTGCCGCCGCCGCCAACACCGATAACCTTGATGTTGACAACGGAATCGTAATCCATTTCAAACTCGAAACCCATGTTTGATCTCCTCCGTCGTTTTATATGAAGTAAATTTTATTTCGTCTCAAACCGAGGCGCCGTCCCGCGGACAGGCACTTCGAATCCATTTTCTTCATTTTACCTCTTTCCCGCCGTTTTGGCAAGACAAGAAGGTGCATTCTTCAAAAAAAGTTCTTATTTTTAACCGAACCCGCGCCGTGCGCATCAATCATTCGCCGCCTCTGCCGTGCTGTCGCCGTCCGACTCGCTGTTGCCGCCTGCACTGCTGTCGGTTTTGTCTTCCGAGCTGTTGTCCGTGTCAGCCTGTTTGGTCGAGTTCGAGGAATCGTCCGTGCTGTCTGCGTCGGTGCTGTTCGCATCGGTGCTTTCTGTATCGGTGCTGTCTGCGGACTCTGTCTTGGTCTCGGCAGTCCCCGCAGCCTTATCCAGTTCTTCCTCCTTGATGACAACATCGGAAGTCGTGTCCTCCGTCGGACGGTAACGCGCTTCCTTTTCGTCGGTCAAATCAATCACGCCGCTCTCCGGCAGGGACGGTTCTTTGAGAATCGCTTTGAGGAACTGAATTTTGTGTTCCAGATTGCTTTCCTCCAGTGCACCGAGTAAAATCGTATACCTTTTGTCATACGTTACGCGGACATCATACGCCTTTTCCACATCAATTGTCTTGATGTGTTTCTTCATGCCGTACTGATCCGTCAGTTCCAGCAGCTTCATGACAGAAGCCGCCTTTCCATACTTGTCCTCATCAACAGTATCGCCGACATGCAACCCCTTCATCGGCACACCGGTCACTTTTGCCGTGCCCTTCGCGGCGGATTTTGTTTTTTCCAGCACCTTGCCGGACATATCCAAAATCAGATATTTTCCGTTCTGCTCGATAGACAGCGCCGCTGTGCGGTCATTCACCTCTATTTGCAGCGTGCTCGGCAGCTTACGGCGCAGCTTGACGGTGTCCAAATACGGATATTCGTCTTTCAAATCCGCTGCAATCTGCTCGGTATCCAGAAAGAACATATTATCGCCCTGCTTGACGCCGGTTGACTTAATGAGCTGTTCACTCGTATAGCGCGTATCGCCCGTCACATTGATTTTCGACACCTGAAAGAAAATCGTCGGCGCAAAGACAATGGCAAGCAGCACCAGCACCGCAATGCCTATGCGCGAAATCATGCGTCTGCGCTTTTTCTTTTTCTGCCGTTCCACGAGGGCGCGGCGGGAACGCGCGCCGGTGCGGGATGCACCGGATGAATGATACGGTTCGCGGCGCGGCGCTCGATTGCGAGAAGCGTTCCCCGTTCCGGACCGACGTGTTTTTGCATTGCGGCTGTTTCGCCTGCTGTTTCTCACTTTCGCGCAGCCTCCAGAATGTACTGATAAATTTTCTCACTGGAATCCAGAATCGCCATGGTCTTGGCGCAGCGTCCCATCTCAGCGAGCTTCTCATCATCCGCAAGCAAATCGGTCACTGCGTGATACAGCTTCTCCGGCGTGCACTCCGGCTCCGTGATAACCTGACAGGCACCCTTCTGCTCCAATGCGCGGGCGTTCTTTTCCTGATGGTTTTCCGCCACATACGGAGACGGCACGATGATAGACGGCTTGCCCAGTACGCACAGCTCGCCCAGCGTCGCTGCACCGGCGCGGCAAATCACAAGATCTGCTGCCGCCATGACATCTGCCATATCATAGATATACTCGCGCAGTTCAATGTTCGGATGCTTGTCCAAATCCACGCCCTTTTCCTTGATGCTGTCCGGCAGCCACTTGTACGCAGCGGTGCCCGTCGCATGAATATGCCGGAAGCTGTCGTGCTGGCTCTCCAGCTCAATAAAGCCCGCCATATGTCGGTTCATATACAGAGCGCCCAAGCTGCCCCAGAATGAAACAACCAATTTTTCATCGTCCGCCAGCTTCATCTTCTTGCGCGCCTTTTCACGGTCTGCAAAAATGATTTCGCCGCGCACCGGTGCGCCGGTCAGGCGAATGTTCGGACGATTTTCCAGCAGCTCGCGCGTGTTCTCAAAATTGATGAGCACGCGATCCGCCTTCTTGGCACAGGACTTTGTCACAACGCCCGGAAAGGCATTGACTTCAAGCAAAACCGTCGGAATATGCAGCTGCTGTGCCGCATGAACCATCGGATAGCTCGCATAGCCGCCGCAGCCCACGACAACATCCGGCTGATATTCGCGCAAAATCTTCTTTGCCTTTGCGGTCGCAGTCAAAGACTTCTGCAGTGTGGCAATGTTGTACAGCACCGCAGACGGAGACATCGAACGCTTGAGGCCGCGCACGTCTACGGTATACAGCTTATAGCCCTCACGCGGCACCAGCTTGGATTCAATGCCCGTCGATGTTCCGGCGAAGCGAATTTCTACATCATTGCGGCGGGACTGTGCATATTTCGCAATGGCAAGACCCGGATTGACATGGCCGCCCGTGCCGCCGCCTGTAATAAGCAATTTCATATCAAGCTACCCCTTTTCTCCTCATCATTGTTTTTTGGATGGCGGAATGTTTCTCGAAATATTGAGTAAAATACCGATTTCCAGCATCTGCATGACAAGCGCCGTGCCGCCGTAGCTGAACATCGGAAGCGATGCGCCGGTTACCGGAAACAGACCGGTGACAACGGCAAGATTCAGCAAAATCTGAAATGCGAACTGCATTGTAATGCCGGTTGCGAGGAAAGCGCCAAATCGGCTTCCTGCCCGTCTGGCAATTGAGAATCCGCGGTACACAAAAAACGCAAACAATCCCAAAATCAGCGTTGCGCCGATAAAGCCCAGCTCTTCGCACACAACCGAAAAAATAAAATCGTTAAACGGCTCCGGCAAATACAAAAACTTCTGCCGGCTCTGTCCAAGTCCCAGACCAAACGGCCCGCCTGAACCAATCGCAATCAGCGACTGCACGATCTGATATCCCTTGTTGCGCGCATCGCTGAACGGGTCTAAAAATACCTTGAGACGGGAATGCACATGCGACAAATTAAAATACGCCAGAACAATAATCGCGATGCCCGCACCGGTCAGCGGAACCAAGAACCATACCTTCATGCCCGCCACGAACAGAATAGAAAATGCAACAACGGTGATAATCATTGCCGCGGACATGTGCGGCTCCAATGCCAGCAAGCCAATCAGCAGCGCAACCAGCAGCGCGTAAAACATCAAATCCTTGACGCGGTGCACAGATTTCGGATTCTTTGCCGCCAGCTTGGCGAACAAAAGCATGACCGCCAGCTTGGCAATCTCAGACGGCTGAAAGCCGAACAGCCAGCGCTGGGAATTGTTCAGCGAGGTGCCGAGCGGTGTCAAAACGACAATCAGCAGTATGATGGACAACACATACAGATGCAGCGCCCAGCGTTTGTACTTCCAGTATGGAATGCACGAGACGACATACATGAGCGCCAGACCAACCGCCGCAAACATAGTCTGACGGATAAAATAATAAAACGGTCCGGTCGAGGAGCTGTAGTATGCTTTCGGATAGCTGGCAGACAACAGGGCAATCAGACCGATTGCCAGCAGCATCACCGTCACGAGCAGCAACGGAGAATCCGCCCGTTTTTCCTTCTCTTGCTCATACCAGCCGTACACGCGGCGGGTATACGAATTTTTCGAAAGAAGCGCTTGGAGTCTCTGTGCTTTCCGCGCCTTCTTTCTCCGTCTGTTCGTCTGTTTTTGCGGCGGGCGGGATGCCGTTCGGCTGACTGCCCGCGTGCCGCGCTTCTTCCCCGAAGCAAAGGCCATGGAAATCACCTCCGTCTTTCCGATCTCACGTGTAACTTGTTACAAACAATGCGGTGCGGTGCCAAAGTATGCCAGCACACACATCACAACCGTGATGCCGGCGAAAATCAGCACAATTTTCTTTTCGCTCCAGCCGCACAGCTGAAAGTGATGATGAATCGGCGCCTTCTTGAAAATGCGCTTGCCCTGCATCTTCACATTGCCCTTGGCATCGCGTACCGGCTGGCCGTTTTCGTCCAGAACCGGCTTCTTAGTCGCCTTATAATAGGAAACCTGCAAAATATCCGACAGCGTCTCAATGACGTAAATCAGACCGACAAACACAAGTGCAATCGGCTGATCGCAGGCAAAGGCAAGACCTGCAACGGCGCCGCCGAGAAACAGCGAGCCGGTATCGCCCATGAATACCTTAGCCGGATTGAAATTAAAGATCAGGAAGGCAGCCAAACTGCCAGCCAGCGCCGAGGCGAATACAACAACCGGTGTATTATTGGAAATGACGCCGATTACGATAAAATACACTGCAACCGGCAGCGTTACGCCTGCAGCGAGACCGTCCAGACCGTCGGTCAGATTGACTGCGTTGTTGCAGCCGACCATGATAAATGCCGCGATGACAATATACACCAGCCACGGGATGTTCAGCGAAACACCTGCAAACGGAATGTACAGGCTCGGCAGCAAATAGCCGCCCATGTGCAGGACGGACAGGAACACCAGCGCCAGCACCAGCTGCAGCGCAAATTTCTGCTTGGAGGTCAAGCCCTCATTTTCCGCCTTGCGAATCTTGGTGCGGTCATCAATAAAGCCGATGAGTCCGTAACACAGCGACAGCAGCAGTACGGTAAACGACTGAATCGAAATCGAACGCACAAGAATGACGTTGGTGAGAATTGTCACAAGCGTAATGCTGATGATGAACATAAAGCCGCCCATGGTCGGCGTGTTCTGTTTGCCGGCATGCTCCGGCACATAGGACAGGATTTTCTGTCCGAAATTCATATTGTGTAAGTAGCGAATGAGCGCCGGTCCGATTGCTGCCGCAATGATAAACGATGCAATGACCGACACAGCGATAATGGTTGTCATGTACGATTTCCCTGACTTTCTCTTTTATTTTGCTCGGAACAACTCCAGAGCCTTTTCCATCTTCCAATAGCGGCTGCCCTTAAACAGCAGAGCATCTCCCTGCTTTACATCGCGCTTGAGTGCGCCGGCAATTCCCTCGTGCGAGTGCATGATGTGAATGTTCGCATCCGGCATACCCGCTTCCAGTGCGCCGATACGATAATCCTCCGCGCCGTCACCGTAAGCATACAGCACATCCGCACACTTGGCAATGCTCTTGCCGCAGCGCTGGTGCTCTGCCGCCGCAAAGCTGCCCAGCTCCCGCATACCGCCGAGCACCGCGATGCGCTTGCCGGTGATTTTGAGCTGAGACAGCAGCTCCAGCGATGCATTGACGGCATCCGGACTCGCATTGTAGCACGAATCAATGATGGTGCAGCCGTTCTCCTGCGTGATGGTCTGGTGAAGATCCTGAAATCCCTGAAGCCCTGCCGCAATTTGCTCCGGCGAGAGCCCCAGACACAGACCGACACTGGCCGCTGCAAGGGCATTGTAGACATTGTGTCTGCCAACTGTACCGATGACCGCGTCAAAGCTGCCGTTCGGATGCACAATCGTCAGATTGATATGATCTCCCTCCTGCACGATATGCTGTGCGCGCACATCGCATGCCGGATTTTCGATGCCGAAATACAGGGTCTTTGCCGCGATGCGGTCTTTCTTGCACCACAGCAGCGGCTCATCTCCGTTGAGCACAGCCGTGCCGCCTTCCTGCAGTCCCTCCAGAATTTCCATCTTGGCATCGCGGATGCCCTCACGGGAACCAAGGAATTCAATGTGTGCGGTGCCGATATTGGTAATGACGGCAACCGTCGGCTTTGCCTGCACCGTCATGCGGGAGATTTCTTTGAAATTGGACATGCCCATCTCGACCACCGCCGCCTGCGTTGATTCCTCCAAGCGGAACAGCGTCAGCGGCATTCCGATTTCATTGTTCAGATTTCCCTGCGTGTACAGCGTGCGGAACTTCTGTCCGACAACCGCTGCTGTCATTTCCTTGGTTGTCGTCTTGCCGACGGAGCCGGTGATGCCGACAACCGGAATATCAAACAGCGAACGATA
>OODB01002371.1_pt1 | contig 10569 bp, 6 predicted proteins | sample 1671721 | NCBI WGS metagenome assembly OODB01 (sample SAMN06348185, study PRJEB24527) | human gut metagenome | biome: human gut; feature: ankylosing spondylitis patient; material: feces | host: Homo sapiens | place: China | collected 2015-10
CGTCCGAAAGTTCCCATGCGGAAACTTTCTCCCTCCAGAAGTATGAAAACCGAGGCGCATGTCCTCGGTTTTTTGCGTTTGCACAGCAAACGCTATTTCATGCGCGCTAACGCGCGATAACATCAACATCGCAAAAACAAACTTTATCGAAAAACTGGCTCTTTTTGCTGTTTTTCAGGTCATCGTCTTGACCTGTCCGCGTTTTTCTGATAAAATAGGAAAGATTTCAGCACTTTACCGTATTCAAGCGCGCCTTGCATACGGTTTTTATTTCCAGTTTTCTGCCTGAAGGAGGAATTTCCACAAGATATGACCACGATTTTCAGCATACTCATCAATCCGGTCACGGTCTCCGTGCTCGTTCTGTGCGCGCTGTGCCTCACCGGTCTCAACGTACTGCTCTCCATGCTCATCGCCTGCATCATCGGCGGCGTCGCGGGCGGCATTCCCCTGCTCTCCGCGCCGGAGGGCACGCAGACCGTCATGCAGCTGCTGACGGGCGGCTTCGCAAGCAATGCTACGACCGCGCTCGCCTACATCCTGCTCGGCACATTCGCGACCTGCATCTCCACGACCGGCCTCGCCGAAATCCTGTCGAAAAAGCTCTCGCGCCTGCTCGGCGGCCACAGACTCGCACTCATCGGCGTGCTGACGCTCGTCGCCTGCCTATCGCAGAACCTCATCCCCGTGCACATCGCCTACATTCCCATTCTCGTGCCGCCGCTGCTCGGCATGATGAACCGCATGAGGCTCGACCGACGCGCGGTCGCGTGCGCACTCGCCTTCGGCCACAAGGTACCCTATATCACGATTCCGTTCGGTTTCGGCCTGATCTTTCAGCGCGTGATCGCGGATAACCTCACGGAAAACGGCCTTGCGGTCACGGTTCGCGACGTTACCGCCGCGAACTGGAGCATCGGCATCGCCATGCTGCTCGGTCTGCTCGCCGCAGTATTCGTGCTCTACCGCAGGCCGCGCGAATATTATGATCTGGAAGCCGATACCTCGGCCTCTGAGGAAATCTCGGAAAAGCTCGAATACCGCCACTATGTCATGCTCGGCGCGGCCATCGTCGTCGCGGTCGTACAGGTCATCAGTCAGGATCTCGCACTGTCCGCGCTGTGCGGTCTGGTCGTGATCGTCGTGTTCCGCGCGATCAAATGGAATGAAATCGACGCGCAGGTCGAGGGCGGCATCCGTCTGATGGGTCAGATCGCCATCATCATGCTCGTCGCAGGCGGCTACGCTTCGGTCATCAAGGCGACCGGCGGCATTGACGCCCTCGTGAACGCCGGCATTTCCGCCATCGGCGGCAGCAGGCTGATCGCAGCCGTCGTCATCACGCTCATCGGTCTGCTCGTCACGATGGGCATCGGCACCTCGTTCGGCACGGTTCCCGTGCTTGCGGTGCTGTTCGTGCCCATGTGCGCCTCGCTCGGCTTTTCCACCCCGGCGACCATTCTGCTCATCTCGGCGGCCGCCGCGCTCGGTGATGCAGGCTCTCCGGCTTCGGATACCACGCTCGGCCCGACCTCCGGCCTGAACGCCGACGGCCAGCACGATCATATCCGCGATACCTGCATTCCGACCTTTATTGCGTTCAATATCCCCATCATGCTCTGCGCCATCCTCATGTCGCAGGTGTTGTAAGGCAACAAAACAGAAAAGGCACGCCGGCGGCGTGCCTTTTTCGCGCCCAAAGGGCGCGCGCTCCTGCCGCATTTTGCCTTCGGCAAAACAGGCAGGACAGGCGCTCCGCAGAGCGCCGCATAAAATTCCCCGTAAAAGTCCAGCTCTGCCGGACTTTTACCCCACTGCCCGCGCCGCGGCGGCGCGGCCTCGTCCGCCGCACCCCAGGGCACCTTCTCTTGCCCTTTCAGGGCAATTCACCTTGTGCGGACGAGAGGGGGGTATCGTTTCCGGTTTCTCCGGAACCGGAAACGTATCCAGGGGGGACAGCGTCCCCCTTAGAAGAGCGAGGTTACTCGCTCAAAAGCATTCTGTCGTTCTCAATATTGAACTTCTCGAGCAGATCGCGCACGGTGAGGTGCTTTTTCTCCTCGCCCCTGATGTCGACGACGACGCGGCCCGAATCCATCATGATCAGACGGTTGCCGTACTGGATGGCGTGCTTCATGTTATGCGTGACCATCATGGTGGTGAGGTTATCGCGCGCAACGATCTCCTCGGTGATCTGAAGCACCTTGTCTGCGGTCTTCGGGTCGAGCGCCGCCGTGTGCTCGTCGAGCAGCAGCAGATCCGGCTTGCGCAGCGTCGCCATCAGCAGCGTCAGCGCCTGACGCTGACCGCCGGAGAGCAGGCCGACCTTGCTCGTCATGCGGTCCTCCAGACCCAGACCGAGCGTCGCGAGCTTCTCACGATAGAGCTTGCGCTCCTCGTTCGTGATGCCGGCATGCAGACCGCGTCGCTGACCGCGGCGGTACGCGAGCGCGAGATTCTCCTCGATGCCCATGGTCGCGGCCGTACCCATCATCGGGTCCTGGAACACACGGCCGAGATATTTCGCGCGCTTGTGCTCGGGCAGATGCGTCAGGTTGAAGCCGTTGAGGTTGATCGTGCCGGCATCCACCGGAAAAACGCCCGCGATCAGGTTGAGCGTGGTGGACTTGCCGGCGCCGTTGCCGCCGATGATCGTGACAAAATCGCCGTTTTCCAGCGTCAGATTGAGGTTGTCAATCGCACGCTTCTCATTGACCGTTCCGGCGTTGAACGTCTTGTAAATACCCTTGAGTTCGAGCATATCAGCGGCCCTCCTTCTTGGTCTTGACTGTCGCGTGGAAATACTTGCCCTTCCAGTACGGGATAGCAAGGAAAATCGCAACGACAAGTGCGGTGATCAGTTTGAGATCGTTGGTATTAAGACCTGCGGTGAGGACAAACTGAATAACGATGTAGTAGATGACCGCGCCGAGCGCAACGCTCAGCAGCTTGAGCGCGAAATTGTGGAAAATGCGGCTGAACACGACCTCGCCGATGATGACCGCCGCCAGACCGATAACGATCGCGCCGCGGCCGGCGTTGACGTCTGCGAAGCCCTGATACTGGCAATACAGCGCGCTCGCGAGCGCGACCAGACCGTTCGAGATCATCAGACCGAGCACCTTGTTGAAATCGACGTTGATGCCCTGTGCGCGGCTCATGTTGGCGTTCGCGCCGGTCGCGCGGATGGAGCTGCCGAGCTCAGTGCCGAAGAACCAGTACAGCAACGCGATAACCACCACGGTAAATACCGCAACGACAAGGATCGGGTTCTGCGGAATAAGTTTCTTGACATTTCGCAGCGAAACGAGCAGCGTGTAGTTATCCGGATTGATCGCGACGTTCGCCTTGCTGCCCATGATGCGCAGGTTGACGGAGAACAGCGCGAGCTGCGTCAGGATACCGGCGAGAATGGCCGGAATACCCATAAAGGTATGCAGGATGCCGGTGACGAGACCCGCGAGCATACCGGCGAGGAACGCGCACAGCAGCGCGACCCAGAGATTGACGCCGTGCGTCATCAGCACGAGGCAGACTGCGCCGCCCGTTGCCATGGTGCCGTCAACGGTCAGATCGGCAAGATCGAGCACCTTGAAGGTGATGTACACGCCGATTGCCATGAGGCCCCAGATGAGTCCCTGTGCCACCGCGCCCGGAAGCGAGGCGAGCAGGTTAGAGAAGAATTCCACTTTAATTCCCCCAAAATTAAATTTTTACCGTCCTTTTACTCTTGTATCTGATAAAGCGTAAAAGCACTTTATATTATTATAGCAAAGAAAAGCCGCCCTGCAAAGAACTATTTTCATGGATATTTATCGAGAAACGCGTATAATCATCCGCTCCGCCGCCGTACCGCGAAAAAAAGCTGTTTTTCCACTGTCTCTGGTGCAAAAAACTTGCCATAACGGCAAAAACATGCTACAATATAACACATCTGAGATTGCTCAATTAGAGAGGCGTTGAAAATATGGAAATGATACATGAAGCGGGTCAGTATGTTGACACCGTAAAGCGCGTCTGCGACGCAGTCGGCGGCGAGGTCACCTTCCGCGGCACGGTACACCGTGTCCGCGATATGTCGGACTTCTCCTTCGTTGTCATGCGCGTAGAGCGCGGCCTGATCCAGTGCACCTTCCAGGGTGACGCGATCGGCGACATCAAGCGCTCCGACGTGCGCGATGCCATGGTCCTCGAGGTGACCGGCGCAGTCCGCGAGGAGCCGCGCGCTGAGCACGGCGTAGAGGTCGTTCTGAGCGCAGTCAAGGTCCTCGGCAAGCCGTATGACCAGCTGCCGGTGCCGATCGGCAAGAAGTATATGGGTCTGTCGCTCGACGTCGACCTCCCGCTCCGCCCGATCACGCTGCGTCATCCGCGCAAGCAGGCGATCTTCCGCGTACAGGGCGCGATCGCTGACGGCTTCGCACAGTACATGCAGAGCCAGGGCTTTACCCACATCCACACCCCGAAGATCGTCGTTGCAGGCGCTGAGGGCGGCGCGAACCTGTTCAAGCTGGACTACTTCGGTCATCCGGCCTACCTTGCACAGTCTCCGCAGTTCCACAAGCAGTACCTCGCCGGCGCATTCGGCCGCGTATACGAGATCGGCTCGGTCTACCGCGCCGAGCGTCACAATACCTCCCGTCATCTGAACGAGTACATGGGTCTGGACTTCGAAATGGCCTACATCGACTCGATGTACGACGTCATGGCCATGGAAACCGGCATGCTCAAGAGCGTCATGAACTACGTCAAGGAGCACTGCCCCGAGGAGCTCGCCCTGCTCAAGGCTGACATCCCGGAGATCAAGGAGATCCCGACCATCCGCTTCCATGAGGCGAAGAAGATCATGGAGGAGAAGTACGGCCACAAGTCCAAGAACCGTTACGACCTCAACCCGGACGAGGAGGTTCTGCTGTGCCAGTGGGCGAAGGAGGAGTACGGCTCTGAATTCGTATTCGTAACCCACTTCCCGTCCGCAAAGCGTCCGTTCTACGCGATGGACGACAAGGACGACCCCAAGCTCGCGCTGTCCTTCGACCTGCTGTTCCGCGGTCTGGAGATCACCACCGGCGGTCAGCGTATCCACGATTATCAGGAGCAGATGGACAAGCTTGCAGCACGCAAGATGAACGCCGAGCTGTTCGAGTCCTTCACCATGCTGCACAAGTACGGCATGCCGCCGCACGGCGGTCTGGGCATCGGCCTCGAGCGTCTGACCATGCAGCTGCTCGGCCTGAACAACATCCGCGAGGCATCCATGTTCCCGCGCGATATGAACCGTTTGGAGCCGTAAAAGAGCTGTCGCGAAACTTCGTTTCGCCGACAATCTGTGTTCTGACTTCGCAGAACACAAGTCGTCCGAAAGTTCCCATTCGGAAACTTTCTCCCTCTAAGAGTAAAAAAACCGAGGCGCATGTCCCCGGTTTTTTTGCGTTTGCAAAGCAAACGCTTTTGAATGCGCGCTGCCGCGCGAGTGCTGTTTGTCGTAAAACCGGATTTTATCGAAAGATTAACCCCCGCGCCGATGGCGCGGGGGTTTTCTGTGCTCTGATGCAGTTTTCAGCCGTCCTGACATATCTTTTCGAGGATCTTCCGGTCGCGCTTGTCCTGCGGCTCGAATTTCGCGAACAGGTCGGGGCGATCCTTTTTCGTGCGGCGCAGGCTCATTTCGCGCCGCCATGCCTCGATATTGGCATGATGGCCGGAGAGCAGTACCTCGGGGACCTCGCGGCCGCGCCAGTTTTCCGGGCGGGTGTACTGCGGATGCTCGAGCAGACCGTCCCAGTGGCTTTCCGCCGTGAAAGCCTCCTCGTCGGGCAGCACGCCCGGCACCATGCGGCAGACCGCATCCGCGACCGCCATGGCCGGGATCTCGCCGCCGGTCAGCACGAAATCACCGATGGAGATCTCCTCATCCACGCACTCGTCGATAAACCGCTGGTCGATTCCCTCATAATGACCGCAGACCAGAATAAACTGCTCCTTCGCGAGCAGCTCACGCGCCTTTTCCTGATTGAACGGCGCACCCTGTGCGGAGAGAAACACCGTATGAACATGTTCGCCGCCGCTCAGCGCCTCATGGCACAGGTAAAGCGGCTCCGCGAGCATGACCTGACCGCGGCCGCCGCCGTAGGGCGCATCGTCCGCCTTATGGTGCTTGTCGAGCGCATAATCGCGGATATTCGTCGCCTTGACCTCGACAAGGCCCTTGTCCTGCGCGCGCCCGATGATGCTTTCGCGCATGACCGCGTTGATCATCTCGGGAAACAGCGTCATAATGTCGATTTTCATTCGATCAGACCCTCGATGCTTTCCACATAGACGATGCCGGCGTCCATGTCGATCTCCTTGAGGAAGGGCTTGATGGCCGGGATATAGATGAGGCGGCCGTCCTCGCCGGCGATCTCGTACATATCGTGCGCCGGATTGGAGGTCAGAACGTCGCGGATATGGCCGATCACGCGGTCAACGCGCAGATCATATACCTTGAACGTGAGAATATCCTGAATAAACACGAGGTCCTCGGGCAGATCGACATCATCGCGGTCGAGATGCAGGATCTTTCCGCGCAGCTTTTCCGCCGCCTCTACCGTATCAACGCCCTTGAGGTGCATCAGAACGACGTTTTTGTGCACCTGTGCGCTCTTGACCTCGACCGGGGTCTTTTCGTCCAGATACAGTGTATCAAAATCGCACAGAACCTCCGGCGTGTCGCACCAGCTCTGCACCTTCAAATCGCCGCGAATGCCGTGCGTGCCGACGATCTTACCGGCCTCCAGAAACTTTTTAGGCATGTTTTTCTCTCCTTGCAAGTGATCGGGCGCCTCGCCGCGCCGCTTATACTCCTTATTATATCATCTTTCCGTGCGCTTGAAAATTCATTTTTTTGCAGACGCAAAAAACGGCCGAGGCGTGCGAATATTGCCGTGCCCTCTCCTGCGCCGGGAGGGTTTTTCTGTTATTTTTTGATATTTTTGTGCATGTGATACAAAAGTTTCATGTGAATTTTGTGTGATGCTCGAGAAAATAATATAAAACTTTTCCTTACATCTATGGTATAATCAGGGTGCAGCAGGATTTACTGTTGCGCGGGCGAACCCACCAACTTCCATGTGCCCGGAACAACCGGTTCATTCAGCTTAGACAACTTGATCTGTGCATCATGCGCCGAGGGCGTGTCTGTACAGAAAAAAGCACAGCCGGCGAAAGCCGGCGCCGCAAAGCCACAGGGTCTAAACGGACTTTTCCGCACGACAGCCGGTTGCCGAACAGCAGAAAATCACCTCCTTTGCGTCTGTATGCACGCAGAGGAGGTTTTTGCATGAAAAGGAGAAATAACCGTTTCCTCGCCGGCACTCTCGCCGGTCTGATGATGCTCACCATGCTGCCCGTGACCGCGCTCGCGGCCGAAGAAGGCGCAGCAGACGAAACCACGACGCTGACGACGACGGACGGTACACCCGTTCCCGGAGCGTCGGATAACGGCATTGAAAATGTAGTAAATGATACCGGAGACAGCCAGGATACCGCGGATACCAGCGCAAATGCAGGCGCTAACGACACGGGCGACACAAACCCAACCGCCGGTAATGACGGCGGCAAAACCGGCACATCTGTCGACGGCAATGATGGACAGCCCGGCGCTTCTGGCAATGAAGGCGAAAGCAGCGAAAGCGGCTCGGCGGGAACCGGCGGCGAACAGGGCGGCGCCGGCAGTTCCAATACCGGCAGCACGCCTGCCCCGGCTCCGGCAGAAACGTTTACCGCGAAAATCGGCGATACGGAGTATGAGACGCTTGATGAAGCTGTTGAAGCGGTAAAGGATGACGAAGTAATTGAGATTGGTGAGGATTGCACGCTGACCGTTGGCATGATTGAAAAAGCCGTTGTTATCAACGGCAATGGTCATACCATTAGTGTTCCGGAGCAGGATGCTGAAAATCATGCGCTCAATATCAACGCTTCGCTGACGTTTAACAATGCAAAGGTTGAATTTCCGGATGCAGAAACTTCTGCATATTCGTGGGCTTTTACCATGAACCAAGAGGGCAAGCTGACGCTTGATAATGGAAGTACCTGCATTATCAAGCATCAGACTATTGATGCTCGAAATTACGCAACTATCAATGTACTGAATGGTTCGAAACTCAAGGTGTTAGATGCTGGTTGGACAGCAATACATGGTGCAGATGAAGAGAAACCCAATGTTCAGTATTCGATTATAAATATTAAGAATGGCTCTGAGGTCGTAGTCGATAATCCCAAAGATAATGGTATTGCAAACGGTATTATCAACTGCGAAATCAATGTTGAAAATTCTGCGCTGACAGTCACCAATTGTGAAAATCAGGGTCTTGTAAGTTGCCGACTGACACTGGACGACTCGCAAGCAGAGATTAGTCATAACGATATGGGTATGACTGGTAAGAATGGTACCGACGTTCTGACAATGAAGAATAGCTCTACATTGACGATGGAGGATAATCATTCCGCTGGCATCTTTCTGTGGGGTGGCAATGTCGATGTGCAGGATGGTACGACACTGACCATTACCGGTACTGGCAATAACGCAAAGGAAGAAGTACTGAATGACTTCTATATTGGTGCTCTTGCCATTAACATGCGTAATCCTTATAGAGCAAAGGTGAATTTTGTAGACAATGCAACTGTAAAATTGATTAACAATGCTGTTTCTGCAATCAGAAACGGTGGCGAAGTTTATGTTGGCGCAGGCACTGTTATCATGAATAATGGTAGTAAAGCATCGTATGGCGGCGGTATTCAGAATTATGGAAAGATTACCGTTTCCGATGGAGCAAAGCTGTATAACAATCATGCGCAAACAGCAGGTGATGATATTTATAGCACCACGTATGTTGAAGATGGTGCAAGCTACAATCCGCCTGTCCTCACTTTTTCCCCTGTCGGCGAAAACTGGGTACTGGACGACTGCGGCGATCCGATCGTAGGCTGGTATCAGGACGGTTCGGAAATGCTGACGGATACCGCCCGCAAGCGCTGGAACGGTGACGCTGCGGACGAAAATTACTACGCAGACGAATATGCGGTCGGTAAAGAGGCCGTTTCCGATGCGCTCGCGCTCAAGGCCGCGCACGGCAAATTCTGCAATGTCACCTATGAAGTGACGGGCGATATCCCGTCCGACGCAGGCGATCCCCCGGCTTCTGCCAAGGTCAAAATGGGCGGCAGCTACACGGTCGCGCCCGCGCAGACCACCTCGCAGAGCCGCTACACCTTCAGCGGCTGGCGCATTGACGGCACCGGCGATATTGTGACCTCGCTTGAGAACCTCCTGCAGGACGTCAAGCTCGTCGGCGTATGGTCCTACCGCTCCGGCGGCGGCAGCTCCGGCGGTGGCGGCGGCCGCAAGCCGACTGTCGACATCCCGGATGACGTACCGACCGGTCTGAACGGCGACGATCACTTTGCGTATATCGTCGGCTACCCGGACGGCAACGTAAAGCCGGGCAGCAGCATCACCCGCGCCGAGGTCGCGACCATCTTCTTCCGTCTGCTGACCGAGGATGTCCGCACCGCAAACTCCACCCAGGCCAACAGCCTGTCCGACGTTTCGCGCGGTCAGTGGTTCAACCACGCGATCTCCACGCTCTCGTCGATGGGCATCGTAAAGGGCAACCCTGACGGCACCTTCGACCCGGATGCACCGATCACCCGTGCGGAATTCGCAGCTATTGCAGCTCGTTTCGACGACAAAAATACGAACACCACCTCGAATTTCTCGGATATCGCTTCTCACTGGGCGAAGGACGAGATCGGCGTTGCCGCAAACAAGGGCTGGATCAACGGCTATCCCGACAGCACCTTCCGTCCCGACCAGTATATCACCCGCGCCGAGGCGATGACGCTCGTCAACCGCGTACTCAACCGCCTGCCCGAAAAGAGCGAGGATCTGCTCGATGACATGATCAAGTGGCCGGATAATGCGGATGCGTCCGTCTGGTACTATCTCGCCGTGCAGGAGGCTACCAACAGCCACGATTACTCGGACAAGAGCGACGCCGACAAGTACGAAAAGTGGACCAAGATCCGCGACGCACGCGACTGGACGCTGCTCGAAAAGTAAATTTAACAACAGGCATTCGGTAAATCGCGAACCATATCTTTCATTCTGCAAGTATCGTTTTACCGGGCACAGCAGGGGCAGGAAGTAATTCCTGTCCCTGCATTTTTAAGCTAAGAAATCTGGAAAATACTTTTTTCTTATGCAGCCGTCAAAATTGTGCAGCAGCTTTATTCTATCAGACTCCCTCAACGTTGTGGATTTTTTTATGTCTTCAATTTCATTTTACAATTTACCCGAAAATATTTTTGCTTGCGGGTAGAAATTGCCTGCGAAATATCCAGTTATTCCCTATTTTTCGAGACATAGAAAAATGCAGAAAAGTTGTAAAACTCGTTGTTTTATCTCAATTCTCCTTGTGTTTATGGAAAACCGATTATTTCGCCTGCAATCTCAAAAAGATTCTCGCACTGGTACTGGCGTTCGCTTGCGCGTTCACTATGTTTGCCGGTGCGGCGTTCACGGAT
>OODB01002373.1_pt1 | contig 10562 bp, 10 predicted proteins | sample 1671721 | NCBI WGS metagenome assembly OODB01 (sample SAMN06348185, study PRJEB24527) | human gut metagenome | biome: human gut; feature: ankylosing spondylitis patient; material: feces | host: Homo sapiens | place: China | collected 2015-10
AAGAAACGGTATTTTTCTTTTACGGCTTCTTCATAAGCGGCCAGGATATGTTCTTTTCCTGCGAATGCGGAAACAAGCATTAATAAAGTTGATTCCGGCAGATGGAAGTTGGTGATTAATCCGTCAATAATTTTAAACTGATACCCCGGATAAATAAAGATATCGGTCCATCCGCTGACTCCATGGAGAACTCCGTCCTCAGAAGCTGCGGATTCCAATGCACGGCAGCTGGTCGTTCCCACGGAAATTACCCGGTGTCCGGAAGCTTTCGCCTGATTGATTTTCTGTGCTTCTTCTTCCGAAATGGTATAATATTCTGAGTGCATATGATGTTCCAGTACATTTTCCACTTTTACCGGACGGAATGTGCCAAGTCCGACATGAAGTGTTACATTTGCAATGATGACACCCTTCCGGTTGATTTCCTCTAACAGTTCTTTTGTGAAATGCAAGCCTGCAGTAGGTGCGGCTGCAGATCCTTCATATTTGGCATATACAGTCTGATAACGGTTTTTATCCTTTAATTCATGTGTGATATATGGCGGGAGAGGCATCTGACCTAATTCATCGAGAATTTCCTCGAAGATACCGTCATACCGGAACTGAATCAGACGGTTACCGTCTTCTACCACGTCCAGTACTTCTGCCCGTAATTTTCCGTTTCCGAAGTTTAATTTTGTTCCCGGTTTACATTTCTTTCCCGGTTTTACCAGGGTTTCCCAGATATCTTTTTAATAACAGAACTTCGATTTTTCCGGTTGTGAGAACGGTCTCATTGTTTTCTGTTTTTTCCCGTACACCGAATAAACGTGCAGGGATTACCTTGGTGTTGTTCAGGACAAGGCAGTCCCCAGGATTCAGATAATCAATTACATCGGTAAATTTTTTGTGTTCATAAGCTCCTGTTTTACGGTCAATATGCATCAGCCGGCTGGAAGAACGATCTTCTAACGGATCCTGTGCAATTAATTCTTTTGGTAAATCATAATAAAAATCACTTAATTTTAATTCCATTGTATTCTCCAATCATCGGGCAAAATATTCGGCAAGCAGTAAATCAACTATTTTGCCGTAACTTTTCACACCATCTGACTGCCCGTTTATTTTCAGATAAGTATCATTTACTTTGTCAGAGGCAGTTTCGACGGTCTGATATGCCTTTGTATTTCTTATTTTCGCCCAGTAAATATCTTCTTCGTGTAAATCTGCATGTACTTCATCCGATAATAAGGCGGAGATCTGCATATACAGTTTTGTATCTTCGTCATACAGTGCATTGGTCGCATAGATCAGGGCGGTCATATAACCACTGTATCTGAAATAAGCATCATCACTCTGGATACAGGCCAGGTATGCAATGAAATTTGCCTCGTTTTCCCGCATAAACCCATGAAGATGAGCAAGTTCATGACAGGTATCAAAAGGATGGTTATAATCGGCGATATCCGTATTTACATTCGCTTCCACGGTAAAAGGAACATAGATTCCGACAATTCCGGTGTATGACATCAGATGGGAAGCAAGTACGGGCTTTGCCCTGCCGGTACTGTAGCGGAGTACCGGATACTGTTTCTGAATCTTTTTAAATGCTTTCTTCGCATCTTTGGAAACAGTTGAAAAAGGAACCGGATTCGTCTGTGTGCTCTCCTCTTTTGCACTGTTTGACTGCTCTGCCAGATAAACGCATAATTCATAGAGCTGGCTGACCGAGTATTCCGATGTTTTAAAATCGCAGAAGTTTTCAAATTCATAACGGTAATAATTTGTTCCGCACAGAATGGTAAAAAGGAAAAGCATAATGCTTAACGTTATGCCAAGATTCGTTCTCCATCGTTTTAACACGGCGATTCGTCCCGGATGCAGCATCAGATAGATGAAGCGGATCAGAAGAACGAGGAATATTACCGGCAGACTATATAAAAGCAGTTCTGCGATTGAAAATGGAACAAGACTGGAAAGAAATCCAACCGGTATGGATGCGATTTTAAATGTTCCTCTTGCAAAGATATACTCCGCAAGAAACGGAATGTTTTTTGCAAGAAGAAGAAACAGTATGGATACCGGAGTTAGAAGTAAAAGGTATTTTCTTTTCATCTTTTCTTATCTTCCAGGGATTCTACCACCAGGAGACAGCCGCTTTTTACTTCCACGAAAGCATCTGTTCCGACCGGCTCATTGCTTACGCCGAGCCGCCAGGTTTTTGTGGTATCAAAATCGAAGTTGTCCAGCGGGTATTTGAATCCGCTCAGTGTAACACCGAGAGCACTTCCGTCAAACTGCAGGAAAGAAATATAAGTGCCGAAGAAATTCTCCGGGTGATATTCCTTCTTTCCGGAAATCAGGTATATTTTACTCAAACCGGTGTAAAACGTAAGGGTTACATTCTGCAGATATGCTTTTTTTAATAGAAACATATTGGCATAGGTGTGATCAAAACGGCTTCCGGTAGCACCAAGTACATCGATTTCACGAAATCCTTCCCGGATGGCAAGATTAATCGCACTCTCGGTATCGGTATCATCTTTTTCCGGACAGAGCCGTATGATCCGGCAGTTCTCCATATCCTCATATTCTTTTAAAATTTCAGGGGAAACGGTATCAAAATCACCAATAATGATATCCGGAACAAGTCCCATTTTTTTTGCGGCTTCCAGACCACCGTCCACGGCAATGATCCGGCAGTTTTCCGGCCGGAAGTTGTAATCCACGTCTCCACCGCTTATAATAAGTGCTTTAGTGTTGGTCATGACTGTCATATTCCTTAAATATATCGAGAAAGTTAGTTACATTCTGTGTGACATCGCCCCGGTAAATACCAGATCCGGATACGATGATATTCGCTCCTGCATCCAGGACTGTGCGTACATTTTCCACGGTGATGCCACCATCCACTTCAATGTCTACATCAAATTCTCTCTCGTCGATGATTCTGCGAAGTTCCACGATTTTTCTCGTCATGCTGGTCATATATTTCTGACCGCCAAATCCCGGGTTTACCGTCATAAGTAAAACCATGTCGATTTTCTCAAGAACAAAATCCAATGTGGTGAGTGAAGTTGCCGGGTTTAAAACCACACCGACTTTACATCCCAGATCACGAATCCGATCGATGGTTACATCTAGCTGGTTGCAAGCTTCGGCATGTACCGAAATAATATCTGCACCGGCCTCCTTGAAATAATGCAGGTAGCGATCCGGGTCATTAATCATCAGATGCACATCAAATTTCTTCTCCGTACAGTCTCTTACTTTTTTGATTAAATCCCATCCAAATGAAATACATGGTACAAACATGCCATCCATAACGTCAAGATGAATCATGTCCGCACCGGCCTTGTCTGCCAGTCTGATCTGTGATCCTAAATTGGAATAATCCGCATTCAGAATCGATGGTGCCAGTTTATACATATTATCCTCTCCCATCCTTTTTATTTTCTTATATCAGGAAATTTTGAAGTTCCATGAATCAGAAGATATGATTAATATCTTCTGGTGTTTTTTAATTCATTATACATTAATACATAATTCTGATAACGGCTTTCGCTGATTTCTCCATTCTGCAGAGCCTGTTTTACGGCACAGCCGGGTTCGCTGATATGTATACAGCCGTTAAAACGGCATTTGCCGTGGTAATTTTGAAATTCCGGAAAATAATAGTTCAGATTATCTTTTTCAAAATCGGTAATATACATGGAACTAAATCCGGGAGTATCAAACAGATAGGTATCTTCTCCGGCACAGAAGATTTCAGAATGTCTGGTGGTATGTTTCCCGCGTTCAATCTTCCGGCTGATACAGCCGACCTCCATATTCGCATGCGGTACCAGATGATTTAACAGTGTCGATTTTCCGACACCGGATGGTCCGGCAAATGCGGTTGTTTTTCCTGCAAGAACAGATTTTATTCTGTCAATATTAATATCTTCAAGTGTACTTATGGCAAAGCAGGTATAACCGGCTTTTTCGTAAATATCACATAATTTTCCAATTTCATATTCTTCTGCAAGATCTGATTTACTGAATACAATAATACATGGTATATCCTGAATTTCCATCATAACCAGGAAACGATCCAACAGATTAAGGTTTGGGGCAGGACTTTTGGCTGCAAACACGATCAGAGCCTGATCAATGTTTGCAACCTCCGGACGGATTAAGGAATTGTTACGTTCCTCAATCCGGGTAATTGTTCCAGTTGCTTCCTGTTCATTTAATACCTCTATCTCGACATTGTCACCGACAAGAGGTTTTTCATTTTTGTATCTGAATATTCCTTTTGCTTTGCATTCATAGACTTTATCCTGTACCTGTACATAATAAAATCCTGCAATGCCTTTTATTATCTTGCCCCTCATATTAATTAAACACAGCCTCGGAAACTGCAGTTGCCTCATGTTCCCCTTCGGCATCGGTATAAGTCAGGGTGTAGGTAATCTTTGCCTCTGTTCCGGCTTTTACGTCGCTTGCTTCAATCGATGCATTCTGTGACCAGTTTGTAGAATATCTGGTGGTAATGCCGGCAGATGCTGTAACGTCTTTCGTTACATTTTCTCCATTCTTATTTGTATAAGATAATACAGCTTTAATCTGTCCGTCTGTAACATCTTCACTTACACCAAAGTCACTGGCTTTTCTGCTAGGGAAATTAGCGGTAAAGGTTGTTTTTTCTGTTTCAGCAGGTTTTGTGGTAGTTTCCGGAGCTTTCGTGGTGGTAGTTTCCGGAGCTTTCGTGGTGGTCGGAGCCTGTGTGGTGGTCGGAGCCTGTGTGGTAGTCGGCTCAGCACCCTTGCTGACAGTAACACCGATGGTTGTACCACGAGGTACTTTCTTTCCATCCTTGATATCCTGTACAATAATGTTTCCAGCTGCAATGCTGTCGCTGTAAGCCTCATTTTCCACCTTCATGGACAATCCTTTGCTCTCTAAGGTAGCCTTTGCCTTTTCCTGGCTCATGTCAATGACATTCGGAACTTCGGAATCAGAAGTATCGGATCCCTGGCTTACATATACAACAACGGAATCTCCGAAGTATATATCAGTCTTTGCTTCCGGATTTGTTCCGATAACTTTATTTGCTTCATAGGAAGTGCTGTTCTGATACTCAAAAGTAACAATAAGACCATAATCTTCACCCTCTAAGAGAGTCTTTACGGAGTCTTTGTCCTGACCAATTACCTCCGGCATGGTGTTCTTCTTTGCACCCTGGCTGACAACGATTTCAATCGTGGTATTCTTATCCACAACGGTACCTTCATCCGTACTCTGGCTGATTACATCGCCCTTTGGAATGGTATTGTGGTACTGGCTGGAAATCTTATAGCCAAGATGTGCATCGGAAAGCATCTGTACTGCTTCGTCTTCAGACTTTCCAACAACTTTTGGAACTTTTGTCTGTGTGGATTTGATGCTTTCGGCTTCCGCAGTTGTGGTGCTTTCATCATCGGATTTTGAACCGCCGCATCCGTTTGCAGTATTAATGGCAAGGATAATTGCAAGAATAATAAACACAACACCGGAAACAATGGCACCGATAAAGATTACCTTATCCATCTTCGGATTTCCGGAATCAATATCATCTTCTTCGCCAAAGATATCGTCTTCATCATCCTCGTAGGATTCTTCGCCCTCGTCATCATCATCTTCGCCCGGAATGTATTCGTCATTCTCTTCCTCCGGGTACTGTACTGCTTCATTTCTTATCTTTGAAACCTCTTCGTCCGTCATCATTACAGTGGTTCTGTTTGATACGGCAGGAGAAGTAATCTGTACAAAATCTTCATCCGGAGCAATCAGGGAATGCTTTAAATCTGCAATTAACGCAGATACTTTTGCATATCTTCTGTCCGGCTTTTTCTGTGTACATTTCAGAATGATCTTTTCCACACTGACCGGTAAATCAGGAACAATCTCCTTTGGACTTGGAATCTCGTCGTTGATATGCTGCAATGCAACACTTACGGTAGAATCCCCTTCAAAAGGAACTTTTCCTGTTATCAGTTCATACAAGGTAATACCGAGGGAATAGATATCACTCTTTTCATCGATATATCCGCCCCTTGCCTGTTCCGGTGAAATGTAATGCACAGATCCCATCGCATTGGAATTGATCGTGTTGGAACTTGCTGCCCGGGCAATACCGAAATCTGTTACCTTCACTTTTCCTTCCCTGGAAATCATGATATTCTGTGGCTTGATATCCCTGTGGATAATATTATTGTTATGCGCAGCTTCGATTCCCTGTGAAACCTGTATGGCAATGCTTACCGCTTCTTTTACCGGAAGAGGTCCTTTCTTTTCTATGTATTTCTTTAAAGTAATGCCATCGATTAATTCCATTACGATATAATGAAGCGTATCGTCTTCTCCGACATCATATACATTCACAATATTTGGATGTACAAGACCTGCGGCAGACTGTGCTTCCACCTTGAATTTGGAAACAAATGTCTTGTCTTCGCTGAATTCCGGTTTCAGTACCTTGATTGCCACATATCTGTTTAGTTTGTGATCCAATGCCTTGTAGACATCGGACATTCCTCCGGAACCGACTTTATCCACTATTTCATATCGGTCTCCAATAAACATACCTTTTCTAATCATTCTTTCAACCTCTCTACTATACTTATTATAATTCTACAACTATTGCAGTAATATTATCCGCTCCGCCATTATGATTTGCAGTATATACAAGTTCGTTTACAATTTCCTCTACCGGTATATTCTTTTTTACGATTCTTTTTAAATCCTCATCTGTAATCATATTGGAAAGTCCGTCGGAACACATCAGGATTTTATCGCCTTCTTTGTATTTTACCTGGAAATAATCGGCAAATGTACCTGTTTCAACACCTACTGCCCGGGTAATTACATTCTTCTTCTCATGTGTTCTGGCACTGTCCTTATCAATTTCGCCCCGGCTGACCATTTCCTCCACATAGGAATGATCCCTGGTAATCTGGTGGATATCATCGTTAATCAGATAAAGCCTTGAATCCCCAATGTTTGCAACATAAAAATCATGCCGGCAGATGGTTGTAATCACAAGTGTTGTTCCCATTCCCTCAAATTCCGGATGATCCTTTGACATATAGAAAATCTCGTTATTGGCGGTTGTCACCGCTTCCTGGATAATGGAAACCGGATCTTTCAGTTCTGTTGATGTAATAGAAGTTATAATTGTTTCCACAGCACTTTTGGAAGCAACTTCACCGGCTTTATGACCACCCATGCCATCTGCAACAATATATACGTTTGGAAGATTCCCAAGTGGTTTCTCACTGATATATAGATAATCCTGATTATTTTTTCTTGTTCTCCCTATATCTGTAATTCCAAAAGCCTTCATGTGTCTCCCTCCTTTGTAACTATGGATTCCGTATAACTTTTTCGCAGCTGGCCGCATGCGCCGTTGATATCGCTGCCCATCTCCCTGCGGATAGTTGCATTGATTCCTTTCCCGGTCAGAAAATCCCGGAAACGTTCTACCGCTTCCCGGTCGGAACGTTTAAATGTTCTTTCTTTGATCGGATTAACAGGAATCAGATTAACATGACAATTCATTCCATTCAATAAAGCCGCAAGTTTTTTTGCTTCCGCTGCAGTATCATTTACCCCGGCAACAAGGCTGTATTCAAAAGAGATACGTCTGCCCGTCCGGTCAAAATAATGTCTGCAGGCTTCCAGAATCTCTGAAATGGTGTATTTATTCGCAATCGGCATTAATGTCCGTCTTGTTTCATCATCGGATGCGTGCAGGGAAATCGCAAGGGTAAGTCCGAGCTTTTCCTCTGCAAGCCGGTAAATCTGCGGAACAAGCCCGCACGTGGATAATGTAATGTTCCGGTTGCTTATATTTGTACCGCGTTCATCGGTAATCAGACCGATAAATTTTAATACATTATCATAATTATCCAGTGGCTCACCGCTTCCCATCAAAACAATATTCGACACTTTCTCGCCAGAACTCTGTTCAATGCGATAAATCTCATCGAGCATTTCAGATGGACTGAGATTGCGTTCGAGTCCGTCGAGCGTCGATGCACAGAAGCGGCAACCCATACGGCAGCCGACCTGGGTGGAAATACATACGGAATTTCCGTGATGGTATTTCATCAATACACTCTCGATGATATTTCCGTCCGCAAGTTCAAAAAGGTATTTCTGCGTATCGTCAATTTGGGAAGTAAGTATCTTTACCGGTTTCAGATTCACAATGCTGCAGGTCTGCTCCAGCTTTTCCCTGAAATCCTTTGACAGATTACTCATCTCATCGAAAGAAGTTACATGTTTCTGATGAAGCCATCCAAAGACCTGACCGGTGCGAAATTTCTGACCGCCCAGCTCGGTAATAAATGTTTCTAATTCTGTATAACTAAGTGACTTTATATCAATTTTTTCTGTCATCATATTCTGCCTTTGCTTATGTAGCTTATACTATATCCTGTTTAGTATAGCATAAAAGTTCTACTTTGTAAAATAACTTTAAACTGTTTTTTGAAATTTGCTGATAAAGAATCCATCCGTTGGATTTATCCCGGGAAGCAGCTGGAGATATCCGTTTTTTGCAGTATCCGAAGATAATTCTTCTGGAATTAATCCAGAAATATCCAGTGCTTTTAATGGAAAATTATCAGAAAGCCATTTATAATTTTCATAATTTTCTTCCCGGTTTGTGGTAAATGTTCCGCCGGGACGTACCAGTTTTACGGCATTTTCAAGCAGACAGCGTTGTACTTTGATTAACTCCTTCTGCTTTTCCAGTGTCATGTGATATTTAATATCGCTTTTTTTACCAAGAACTCCGAGGCCGGAACATGGAAGATCGGCAATGACAAGATCAGCAATATTTTCATTTTCCGGATCTCCCTGAAAACCGTCCTTTACAACAGCGCGGATATTCGTAAAACCGCTTCTTGCAATATTAGACTGAATCAGAGATACTTTGTAATCCGATACATCCCTTGCTTCCACCATTCCGGTGCTGCAGAGCAGATCTGCAATATGCAGGGATTTTCCGCCCGGTGCAGCACAGACATCGATACAGTAATCATTTTTCTGTGGTGCGGCTATCTTTGCCACAAGCATGGAACTCGGATCCTGAACCATAAAGAGTCCGTCCTGGAAACTTTTCAAAGCACCGAGATAATCCATTCCGGAGATAAACAATGCTTCTTCCAGATATGGATTATTTTTTACAGTAACGCCTTCTTCTTCCAGAAGCTTTTTGCACTCTTCTACGGAAGTTCTGCTGAGATTGCAGCGGATGGAAATGGCATTATCGTTGTCTAAGGTACTTTTTATCATACGGGAAGCAGATTCTGCCCCATACTGGTAAATCCACTGCTCCACAATCCATTCCGGCATGGAATAGACAATGGACAGGTGTTTTACCAGATCTTCTGATGCGTCTGGAAAGTCAGGATTATCCTTATTTCGGACGATATTGCGCAATATTCCGTTTACGAAGCCCTTTAACTGGTAAAATCCTCTTTTGGATGCCAGTTTTACGGCTTCATTGCATACGGCGGAATCCGGTATGCTATTCATAAAGCGGATCTGATAGACTGACATCCGCAGAATATTCATTTTCTTTGTTTTTACTTTTGAGTATTGATTCAGAATATAGTCAATCTGGATCAGATTTTCCAGTGTTCCTTCTGTTACGATGGTAATAAAGGAACGGTCACGTTTTTCCAGGTACTGGTATTTTTCCAGTGCCTGTTTCAGAACCTGGTGGGACAGTGCCTGCCTGCCGGTAATTTCCAGCAGGATATCCAGAATAATTTCTCTTGTGTTTACAATATTAGTCACGATCCCGACCTCCGGCAATCAGAATAAGTCTTGCAAGCTGTATAATTGCGGTTGCGGCTCCAGCGACATAGGTCAGTGCTGCAGCACCAAGTACTTTTTTTGTGCCTCTTAATTCCGTCTGTCCGAGGATTCCATTGGATTCCAGCAGTTTTATGGCACGCGCGGAAGCATCGAATTCAACCGGGAGTGTAACTAACTGAAATAAAACAGCAGCACTGAATAAAATGATGCCGAGCATTAGCAGGGTATCTCCCAGTGCAGAAGAAAAAAACAGGCCAACCATGAATAATAAAATGCCGGCATTAGAACCAAGATTTGCAACCGGCACAAGCGCACCCCTTATCTGCAGGGGAGCATATCCGCGGGCATGCTGGACGGCATGTCCACATTCATGGGCAGCAACACCGACTGCAGCAACGGAACTGCTTCCGTAAGTGGAATCGGATAATCTCAATACTTTTGCAGAAGGATCGTAATGATCTGTTAATTTGCCGGAAACATGTTCAACGCGTACATCATAGATTCCCTGGCTATGCAGGATAAGCTCTGCAGCCATTGCACCGGTCAGACCGGACATGCTTCTTACTTTTTCATATTTGTTATAGGTTGTGTTGACTCTGATGGAAGCCCAGATAGAAAACAGAGCTGCAACCAGAACCAGAATATAGGTTACATCCATAGTATTAACCTCACTTTCCTGATAAATCCTGTGAATCAGTTCCTAATTTTTCTCCGGCTTTCAGTTTGATACC
>OODB01002376.1_pt1 | contig 10549 bp, 7 predicted proteins | sample 1671721 | NCBI WGS metagenome assembly OODB01 (sample SAMN06348185, study PRJEB24527) | human gut metagenome | biome: human gut; feature: ankylosing spondylitis patient; material: feces | host: Homo sapiens | place: China | collected 2015-10
GGTAATCGGCTTATTAACCCAGAGCGGGTTGTATGAGAAAACCATCAGCAACATGGTAGAGGTAAAAAGCCGTGGCGCATATCTGATGGGACTGACCACATATGGCAACTATGGTATCGAAGATACCGCAGATTTCTCTGTTTATGTACCGAAGACAGATCCGCATTTTGCAACCAGTCTGGCAATCATTCCGTTACAGTTACTGGGATGCTATGTCAGCGTAGCAAAAGGTCTGGATGTAGATAAACCGAGAAACCTTGCAAAGAGTGTAACAGTAGAATAAGAATATGATGAATCAGGCAGGTCGGGAAAATGAATCCGTCCTGCCTGATTTTGGCAAGAGCCAGAAACAGCAACGCATCTTCCCACTGTTCTGGCTCTTGTTTTTTATATAGGAATTATTATCTAGGCATATCCCACTTTGTATGATCTGTATGAAGCAGCATATGTGATTTGTGTGACAATGGTTTCTCAAGGAAATCGTTGTACAATTTCATAACATCCTGGTTCTCATGGGAGAAACGGATCTTGGCGTTCTTGTCAAGGAAGTAGAGGTTTGCACCGCGTGTGTGTGCAAGTTCTTCGCCGTCGTGGATCGGCTGGCCGCCTCCGCCGACGCATCCTCCCGGACAGGCCATAACTTCCACAAAGTCGTAGTGTACTTCCCCATGTTCAATTGCTTCAAGCAGTTTGCATACATTTCCAAGACCACTGACAACAGCAGCGCGGATCGTAGCATCACCGATCTGGACTTCAGCTTCTACAACATCCGTCTCAAAGGATGGACTGCGGACGATCTTAAATGCATCCGGATCCGGGTTACGTCCTGTTACAAGATAGTGTGCGGAACGAAGTGCAGCTTCCATAACACCGCCGGTAGCACCGAAGATAACACCGGCACCGGACCACTCTTTCATAAGCGGATCACATTCGCGGTCTTTCAGGCTCTTTGGATCAATATGCGCAGCACGGATCATTCTTGTCAGCTCTCTTGTAGTGAGAACTGTGTCAATGTCATGTCCGGCATACTCGCCGTAGAAAAGTTCCATGTTGCGTTCGCCTTTTTTCGCTACGCAAGGCATGACAGATACGGTGTAAATGTCTTCCGGAGCGACACCGATGGACTGTGCAAAATAAGTCTTCATAACAGCACCGAACATCTGCTGTGGTGACTTGGCTGTGGACAGCTGTGGCACCAGATGCGGGTACTGTGATTTGATGAAACGAATCCATCCAGGGCAGCAGGAAGTGAACATCGGACGCAGCTTTAATTCTCCTTTGGTGAAGCGCTGCAGAAATTCATTTCCTTCTTCCATGATTGTAAGGTCAGCAGAGAAAGAAGTATCGAAGACGTAATCTACGCCGATCTTTTTCAAGGCGTCCATGATCTTTCCGATTGTTGCTTCTTCTCTGGACAGGCCGAGAGCCTCTCCCCACGCGGCACGGACTGCCGGAGCGACCTGTGCGACAACAACTTTCTTCTTGTCAGCAATCGCACTCAATACATCCTCTGTATCATCACGTTCACGAAGTGCGCCGACCGGACAATGAGTGATACACTGTCCACAGAGAGAACAGGAGACTTCGGTGATCTTTTTATTTCCGTTTACATTGATCGTTGTTCTTGAACCTGTACTTGTAACATCCCAGATGTTCAGTCCCTGGATCTTGTCACAAATCTGGATACAGCGCATACATTTGATACATTTGCGTGAATCACGGATGAGTGGGAATGTCTTGTCCCAAGGAGTTTCTTCAAAACGTTCTTTGAACGGAAGATCGATCAGGTTCAGGTCATTTGCAACTTGCTGAAGTGTACAGTTTCCGCTTCTGACGCAGGTTGCACATTTGCAGTCGTGCTGGGAAAGGATAAGCTGTACAGTCTGTCTTCTTGCAATGCGTACCTTCGGGCTGTTCGTGTAGATCACCATGCCTTCGGTTACGACGTTATTACAGGATGTGACCAGACGGTCTTTTCCTTCAATCTCAACAACGCAGACACGGCAGGCCGCAATCTCGTTGATATCTTTCAAATAACATAATTTCGGAATCGGAGTTCCAAGCTTTGCCGCAGCTTCCATGATAGTAGTTCCGGAAGGTACGGATATTTTCTGATTATCAATTGTAACATTTACCATTTTTCTTTCCGCCCCCCTTTGAAAATACCATAACCGAAATGATCGCAGCGCAGGCATCTGTGGGATTCCTGTTTTGCTTCGGCTTCTGTCATACAGTTTTCAACGCCTTCAAAGTCACAGACACGGCTGCAGGCTTCACGTTCTGTAAGTTCAACTCTTCCGCAAGGTTCACGGTCGCTTAAGCGCGGCTCCGGAATCTCAACATCGCAGCTGATGATATGGTGGAAACCAAGATATTCATCGATATTGGCGGCAACAACCTTTGCAGCAGCAATTGCTTTGATTACAGAAGCAGGTCCGGACGCACAGTCTCCACCGGCGAATACGCCAGGGATGTTATCGAAACCGCCATAACGTTCTGTCATGATCTTACCGCGGGAAACCGGAACGCCGGCTTCGGCAAAGTGTTCAGATTCGATATCCTGACCGATTGCAACGATGAGTGTCTGGCAAGGGATAAGGAAATCTTCTTCTCCTGTCGGACAGACACTTGCACGACCGTCTTTGATCTTGCTGATCATCTGTGGTGTGACGTAGATGCCTGAAACGTGTCCATTCTCATCTGTCTCTATTCTGGATGGAGCTTTCAATGTGAGAACTTCAATTCCCTCAGCAACAGCACCTTCAATCTCAGCCGGAAGAGCAGTCATATCTGCAGTACGGCGTCTGTAAACGATACTTACTTTTTTCGCACCCAGACGTTTTGCTGTGCGGACGGCGTCCATGGAAACGTTACCACCACCGATGACAGCAACTTCCTGTCCGGTAAGATCAGGGCTCTTGTCTTCTCCAACATCACGAAGGAAGGACACAGCAGAGATCACGCCTTCTGCATGTTCGCCTTCGATACCAAGTTTCTTATCAGTGCTTGCACCGATGGAAATAAGAACAGCATCATATTCCTGGCGGAGACTCTGAATTGTGATATCTTTACCGATACGTTTTCCGAATTCTACCTGAACTCCTGTCTCAAGGATAGCCTGAATGTCTTCGTCCAAACGATCTTTCGGAAGTCTGTAGTTCGGGATTCCATAGCGGAGCATTCCGCCGAGCTTTGGAAGCATCTCGAATACGGTTGTCTGATGTCCCATCAACTGCAGGTAGTAAGCAGCACTGAGTCCACCAGGTCCTCCGCCTACAACAGCGATACGCTTTCCGGTGGAAGGTGCACATTCCGGTGGCGGAACTTTGCCTGCATAGTCAGCGGCCATACGTTTCAGTCCACGGATATTGATGGCATCATCTACGATATTTCTACGACAGCGGGCTTCACAAGGATGCTCGCAGATAAAACCGCAGGTTGTCGGGAACGGATTATCCTTACGGATCAGACGAATTGCGTCAGCGTAACGGCCCTCTCCGGTCAGTGCAATATATCCAGGGATATCAACATGTGCAGGACAAAGAGAAACGCAAGGTACCGGCTGTGTATAGTGGCAGGTACAGCGTCCCTGACGGACATGTTCTTCATAATCTTCGCGACAGTCTCTTAAGCTCTTATGTACCATGGCACCGGCTTCATATCCAATCGGACAGTCAGAACCTTCGCGGATAGATTCAGACAGTGTGTCAATCAGATCTAGCGTCTCCATTGTAGCAGTCCCGTTCATAACATCTGTCAGAAGGTTCTTCAGTTGCCACAGCCCAACGCGGCATGGGGTACATTTTCCACAGGATTGCGTCTGACACATCTCGATAAATGCACGAGTCATGTCAACCGGACATAATCCCGGAGGGCTGGATTCAATTCTACGTTCCAGATCTTTGTACAGCTCTTCAACGACGAGCTGGCCTTTATCTGGACCTGGGATTTCAAGTCTACTCATTTTAAACCTCTCCTTTTACCATAACGTTCATTACTGACTGATTTTAAAATAGGAAATGTATTTGAAAAACCTATCTTCAAACCAGTAAAGTTATATTTGGTAATATTTTATAAATAAATCTAAAAATTATCAAGAAAAGTTTAAAAAATGACGAGCCTGTTATTTATTATACAAACAACAAGCTTGTCAAAAATAAACAAAAATATTCTAAAAAATATTGAGAAACAGCTAAAAAAATTTAATTCATATAGCGGTAGCAACGAAAATGATAACAGAGCGTTCGCCTAAAAATATTTTAGATTCTACCGTGGGCATTGAATTTTTGTGAAAAAACTGACATTTAGGATCTCCGGTGTTGACCGCAACTTTCCATTCATAATGTTCAGGAAGTTCAGGCAGAGTGAGTGTGACCGGAAACCATCCGGAATTTACAGCCAGATAAACAAGATCTTCTTCTTGTGTTGTTTCATTATAACCTGCGAATCGTACACAGACAACATGGCTGCCACCGGAGAAATTTGTCTCATCCGGAGTGAGTCCATGCGTGCTCATTGCCGGAACACCAAGATAACTTGGTTCGAGATCCTTACGGATGACAGGATGATCTTTGCGGAACTGGATCATATATTGAAAGAAATCGAACAGATCCTTATTTTTTTTAAGGAGACTCCAGTCCAGCCAGGAGATCAGGTTATCCTGGCAATAAGGGTTATTATTTCCATAACGTGTGTCTGCAAATTCATCACCGGAGAGGAACATTGGAGTTCCGCGGCTGCAAAGCAGAACGGCACAGGCATTTTTCATCAGTCGTTTACGAAGTACCAGAATGGCAGGATCATCTGTTTCGCCTTCTACGCCACAGTTCCAGCTGTTATTGTCGTCAGCTCCGTCAGTGTTCCCCCAACCGTTGGCTTCATTATGCTTCTGGTTATAACTGTACAGATCATAAAGCGTGAATCCATCATGACAGGTGAGAAAGTTGATGGAAGCATTTCCACCTCGGTAAGCAGGATCGTACAGATCAGGAGAACCTGTGATTCTTGCGGCAGCAGTCTGGGCAAGGAAGTCATCTCCTTTTAAAAAGCGGCGCATATCATCACGGTAGCGCCCATTCCATTCAGCCCAGCGCTTCCAGGAAGGGAAAGAACCGACCTGATAAAGTCCGCCGGCATCCCATGCTTCAGCAATCAGTTTTACATTTCCAAGGATCGAGTCGAATGCAAGGCTTCGCAGAAGCGGTGGTTGGCTTAGAGGGGTTCCGTCATCATTTCGCCCAAGAATGGAAGCAAGATCAAAACGGAATCCGTCTACACGGTATTCGATGACCCAGTAACGCAGACACTCCAAAATCATGTCTCGTACAACAGGGTGATTGCAGTTCAGTGTATTTCCACATCCGCTGAAATTATAATAATGTCCGTCCGGAGTCAACATATAGTAAATGTTGTTGTCAAAGCCTTTGAAAGAAAAGCACGGACCGAATTCATTTCCCTCAGCAGTGTGGTTGAAGACGACATCGAGGATCACTTCTATGCCATTGTCATGGAGATCTTTGATCAGTGTCTTGAGTTCCAGTCCTTCGTGGTTATATTCCATAGAAGAACAGTAGCTTGTATTTGGTGCAAAGAAACTGACCGGATTATATCCCCAGAAATCAATAAGTTCATTTTCATCAATCAATCGTACATCACGCATCTCATCAAATTCGAAGATTGGCATTAGTTCAACAGCATTGACTCCAAGTTCTTTCAAATAAGGAATCTTTTCGCGCAGGCCTTCGAATGTACCGTGGTGCTTAACACCGGAACTTTCATCCATGGTAAATCCGCGGACGTGTAGCTCGTAGATGATCAAGTCTTCCATAGGAATAGAATGGTGACGCTGGTCACCCCAGTCAAAGTTGGATTGTACCACACGGGCACGATAACCATGCTGGGCGTTATTTACATGCCCCCACTGGCTCTGTCCGGTGACAGCGCGCGCATAAGGATCCAGCAGGATTTTGTTTTTATCAAAACGGAGTCCTTTCTTTTCATCATAAGGACCATCCAATCGATAGGCATACTCAAATTCTTCGATATCCAGATCAAAGACGATCATAGAATAGCAGAATCCGATCCTGTAACTTTCCGGAAATGGAATCACGGCGTATGGTTCTTCGGCTTTGCGGTGAAACAGCAGAAGCTCGCAGGAGGTAGCACCGTGTGTATGAATCGTGAAGTTGACACCACCCGGGATAGCGACTGCACCGAATTCACGGAAAAAGCCGGGACGGATCTGGAATCCATTGACGGTATCGATTGGCTTGAGCTGTTCGGATATTACTGGCATACAGGAAAACTCCTTTCTAAGTTGTATTCAAGTAACTTAAGTATAACACTTAGAAAAATAAAAGCATAGAAAAATAAAAGCGTGGGTTCAGCCTATCATTCTTTTATGAAATGTGTTACAATCGTGTCACTGTGTCAGAAAAATTTCTGACGAGATGTGTTACCGGACGCAGAATTTGTGAATGGAAGCGACATCATTATTTTTAGAAAAGAGGTTATGGTATTATGGCAGAAGAGCAGAAAACAGCAGGATGTTCAGAGGAATCCTGCGCCAGCTGTGCCAGTGCAGGAACATGCACAAGTAAGAAAGTTGATATGCATGAACCGATGAACATGTATTCATCTATTAAAAAAGTGATCGGCGTTGTCAGTGGAAAGGGTGGCGTTGGTAAGTCACTCGTGACAGCATCCCTTGCAAGAATGATGAGAGCAAAAGGATATAATGTTGGTATCATGGATGCAGATATTACAGGTCCATCTATCCCAAAGATGTACGGACTTCATGAGATGGCAGTAGGAACTGAGCAGGGAATTCTTCCATGTGAAGCAGCAGACGGAACAAAGATCATGTCTGTCAATCTTCTTTTGGAAGACGAGGAAGCACCGGTTATCTGGAGGGGACCAGTGATCGCAGGTGTTGTAAAGCAGTTTTGGACAGATGTTATGTGGGGAGATCTTGATTATCTCTTCGTTGATATGCCACCTGGAACAGGTGATTTTCCGCTGACAGTATTCCAGTCTCTTCCAGTTGACGGCGTTGTGATCGTTACATCTCCGCAGGATCTTGTACAGATGATCGTGAAGAAGGCATATGGAATGGCGAAGCAGATGAATATTCCGGTTCTTGGAATTGTTGAGAACTACAGCTATGTGAAGTGTCCGGATTGTGGCAAAGAGATCAAAGTGTTTGGAGAGAGCCACATTGATGAGATTGCAGCGGATCTTAATGTTCCGGTTCTCGGAAAGATGCCACTTGACCCGGCAATCGCGCAGATGGTTGAGGAAGAGAAGTTTTCTGAAGCAGAGAATCCATATCTAGAAGGATTCGAACTGTAAAGCAAGTTGAGTGTATGTAATGGGAGTCATGGAAGACAAGGTTGGGGGATTTTGTCTTTCATGGCTTTTTTACGCGAGCAACGAGCAAAGTCCGTGCTCCCAAAAGAATAACAGAAAAGCACAAATTATAAATCACACAGGAGGAATTAACACATGATAGGCGAAAGAATAGAATTATGGCACAAAGAAGAATATCATTACCCGGCAGCGCATGGGTTTATCCCGATTATGGTCAGCTATATTCATGAGGATGAGCTGATGCATCCGGCGATGCTGGTGGTTCCGGGTGGCGGTTACAGACTTGTATCGCCTTCGGAAGCACATCTGGTTGCTATGGAATTTTATCAGGCCGGTTATAATGTGTTCGTCCTTGAATATACAGTGAATCCACTGGATGAAGCACCATTAAAGCTTCAGCCGCTGAAAGATATTTCCAGAGCAATGCGAATGATCCGTTTTCGTGCAGAACAGCTGCATATTTTATCGGATCAGATCGTGGTTTGTGGATTTTCAGCTGGAGGACATCTGTGTGCGAGTCTGTGTGTGCATGGAGCGGATATCGAGGATCCTGATGAAAAATATCAGAAGTTTTCAAACAAACCGGATGCTGCTGTGCTGTCTTATCCGGTAATCACTGCAGGAAAGTACACACATAAAGATTCTTTTGTAGCATTATATGGAAAGAGTCCTACAAGAAAAGAGCTGGAATATATGTCAATTGAAAAGTATGTAACAAAAGAAATACCACCATGTTTCATTTGGCAGACAGCAACGGATGGAACCGTTCCGGTACAGAATAGCTATCTTTTAGCCCAAAAATGTCTGGAAGAAGGAGTTCCATTTGCGCACCATGTATTTTCAGAAGGCGTACATGGAATGTCTGTTGCAACAGAGGACTGGCTGGAACGCAGAGGAAGACAGCCGTATACACAGGAGCAGCTTCGTATGCTTGCAGAAGCGATTCTTGCGGGAGAAACTTCATTTTCAAAGGAAAAGGGAGAAGAACTTCTTGTGCAAAATGGGATTGGAAGAACACAGCCACCGAAATGGACAGCAGAGCAGAAAGAAGAAATCCGAAAGACTCTGAAAGAAGTACAGATCTGGCCCAAACTGGCAGAGGAATGGCTGGAGAAAATAATTGATTACAAAGGAGAAGCACGATGAGAATTCTATTGATCCGTCACGGAGATCCGGATTATGTAAATGACACATTAACAGAAAAAGGAAGACGTGAAGCGGCACTGCTTGCAAAACGTGCAGTATCTATGAATATGGGGGAATGCTATAAGTCTCCACTTGGAAGAGCGAAGGATACGGCGGCTCCATGTCTTGAGTCAACTGGAAAAACAGCAGAAATATTGGATTGGTTGCAAGAGTTCCCGGCGCAGGTTGATCTGAATAAAAATCCGGAACTTGAAAAAGCATATCCCGATGTGAAAAAAGAAGGGGAGCATTTCCAACCTAGAATTGCATGGGATATGGTTCCGGGGTATTGGACAGAACATGAAGCTTATATGGATAAAAATACATGGAGAGAAACAGAAGTGGCGAAAAATTCCGATCTCGTAGAAGTATACGATCATGTGATTGAAGAATTTGATCGCTTTCTCGCAGAGCACGGATATGTAAGAGAAGGGGCGCATTATCGTGTGGAGAAAGAAAGTGATGAGACAGTGACATTTTTCTGCCATTTCGGAATCAGCTGCGTGCTGTTGTCTCATTTATGGAATGTATCACCATTCGTGCTTTGGCATTGCCTTGCGCTTGCACCAACTTCTGTGACAGAAGTAGTAACAGAAGAGAGAGAACAGGGAACGGCATATTTCCGTGGATTGAAAGTAGGAGATATCTCACATCTCTATGCAGGTGGAGAAGAACCGTCCTTCGCAGCAAGATTCTGTGAGACATATAGCAACAAGGAGCAGAGACATTAAAATCAAATGTCTCTGCTCCTTGCTTTATGGATTTTGGTATTATTAAATCACTTTCTGATAAGCAATTCGTTCTGTTCCATCCTCAACATATACGATTCCGCAATATTTGAATCCATTCTTATCTAACAGATGCTGCATTACGATATTGTCCTGGTGTGTATCAATACGGATATTGCCGCATTGTTCCAAGGCCCAGTTCAGGCAGAAGGACGCTGCACCTTTTACATTTCCGGTGGAAGTGATGCGGTGGACGACTCCGTAACAGGAGTCGTTGATCCAGTCCCCATCGTAGATGCGCATATAAGTAGGATCAGCCCCTTCTTTATAATAGAAAGTAGCAATGATCTGATCCTGTTCTGTGCAGACATAACTGTTCCCCTCAGTAATGTCGTCCAGAATCAACTGTGGAGAAGGATAATTGTTTTCCCATTGAGAAGCATTTCCGTGAGTTGCCATGAATCTGCGTGCATGTTCGTACATCTTAAGAAGTACTTCAAGCTCTTCTGGTTTTGTCTTTCTGATTTCCATAATATTCCTCTTTCATAAACTAAATATAGATACTCTAATGCACTATTATATCAAAAAACAGAACATAACTCTATTGACAAAAATATAAAGAAAAAAGAAAGTGAAAACGTTATCATAGAGGAAAAGTACCTAGAGTGAATTTTGAAAGGAAAAGAGGCTGTTTATTTGTCTGTAAATCAGACCGTACACATGGGGAAAATGTTCTTTTTACAGTACATTTTTACTGTACTAAAGTTTGTACAATTCCCCGTAAAATGGGCGTTTTTTCGCATATTTTGTACTAAATCGAATACAAAGCGATTTCCGATATTTATTCTCGATTTTACGCTTGTCATTTATTTAACACGGTGTTATACTATGCCCGTAAAACAATTACAAAACTATTTTAGGAAAGAATATAGGAGGATTTTTCAATGGCTAATTTTGAGCAGTGGGCTGGCTTCAAGGGAAGAAAATGGACACACTCTGTAGACGTGCGCGATTTCATCCAGGAGAACTACACACCATATGAAGGTGATGAGGCATTCCTTGAGGGACCGACAGAAGCAACAGACAAATTATGGGGAAGACTGCAGGAACTTCAGAAAGAAGAAAGAGCTAAGGGCGGAGTTCTCGACATGGAGACAGAAGTTGTTTCCGGTCTGACAGCATACGGCCCAGGATATATCGATGAGAGCATGAAAGATCTTGAGCAGGTTGTTGGTTTGCAGACAGACAAACCGTTGAAGAGAGCATTC
>OODB01002384.1_pt1 | contig 10494 bp, 10 predicted proteins | sample 1671721 | NCBI WGS metagenome assembly OODB01 (sample SAMN06348185, study PRJEB24527) | human gut metagenome | biome: human gut; feature: ankylosing spondylitis patient; material: feces | host: Homo sapiens | place: China | collected 2015-10
AGATGAGGTCTCTTTTTTCTTTCTCTTGAGTCACCTAACCGCACTACCCTGCATCGGTTGCACAGATCAGACTCTCCACATCTTTCCGCTGCATGAGCTTTTTCAGGATTCCGAACTGCTTTTTCGTGCTGGCGGACACCTGATACTGCCAATGTTCCGGCAAAATCGGAAGATCATCATACTTCCACTTTGCATACTTTTCATCATAGGCTTCCGGCTGGGAAAGTTCCACCAGATGCCCCACACACCAACTGACAAGGTAGCCATTGCCCTCCATATAACCGTCCCCGCGCTGATCTGCCCCGATCACTTTCGAGAGACTCATGGCAACCGAGGGCTTTTCCGCTAATACAAGCTTCATTCGATACTGCTCCTTTCGCAAAAAAATTAGCAGCCAGGCACCGAAGCGCATGACTGCTATGTAAGGAACGGTATTCTGTTTTAGGTCTACAAACTGGGGCTTTTATGATCTTGCCACAGCTTATCAGTCTATGCACGTCAACTGTTGAAACCGCCGTGTACCGAACGGTACGCACGGTGGTGTGAGAGGACGGCGGCTAGTCACCGCCTCCTACTCGCTTGTGCCCATGTTTCGGCCCTCCACATCATCACTCCGCGCATGCGTTGTGCCTCGCCGCAACGCATTCTGCCCCTCGCTGACTCATCGCCAGGCATCGCTGATGGTGTTCGTCTGCCCATCCTCACTTCTGCAGTATCTGCTTTTCGTTCTCCTGCACACGCCGCTCGAGCGCTGTATACTGCCGGAGCTCGTCCTCGGTAAATCCCCGGAACTTCGCCTGCTCGTAGTCACGCTCCGCGGCCGCGATATCCTGCAGCACCGCATCCGACGCCGGCAGCAGCTCGAGACGAATCATCCGCGGCTCGCGTTTTTTCTTCGTCATTCCGTTCGCGTCTGCATCCTGTGCCTCGCCACGCTTTCCGAAAAGACCGGTCGCCTCGGCTATTTCCGCCGCTTCACGTCGTTTCCTCGGCACGTCGACCACTTCGAGCATCCCGCGTGAGACCAGCTTCTGCAGCGCGGCGCGCAGATCCCCGCGGCTCATATGCATCAGCTCCGCGAGATCCTTCCGGCTCAGCGCCTTTCCGGCATCCTTTCGATCAGTCGCCTCCACGGCATCTTCCCGCGCAGGCATCTGCGCTTCAGCCCCTCGAGTGAGCGCCTTTCCCGCGTCCTTCCGATACAGCAGCAGCGACAGCTCCGCCAGCGTCATATCATACTTCAGCGCCACCGACTCGAGATAGCGCTCGAGCAGCTTCCGGTCGCGGTACTTCTCCACGATGATCCCATCCTCCGAAATCACCTCCTGCAGCGCCTGGCTCCGCTCCTCACCGAGCTTCTGCGTCCCCGGAATCGTCGCCGGGAACACGAAACCATCCTTCGCCGCATCCACTAGAAAATGATAGACCTGCAGCCGCTTCCGCTCATACGCATCCTCATCCAGCACATGCTTGAAGAAGTCGTTGTAGCACTCGAACATCGCGAGTTTCATCTCCACCGTCCGCGCGAAGCTGATCTTCTGATTCACCAGCGAACCCTTCGTCTTCACATAATAGTAGACCGGCGTCCGCAGCGCATAGAACGTCGTCGCATAGCGCACATACTCGAGATTAAACAGAAAATCCTCGCACCAGCTGAGCTTCGCATCCATCCGGATCCCGTGCGCCTCCACAAGCGAGCGCCGGTACAGCTTATTCCACAGCACCCCATAGTAGTAGTCCGCCGGGTTCTCCATCATGAAGCCAACGAACGCTTCACGCCCGATCACCTGGTCCGCGTCGATATCCCCCTTCCGCGACACCATCTCTCCGACGACACGATAGAAATCCGCGATCACCATGTCGCAGCCCGTCTCCTCGGCCGCCCGCACCATCAGCTTCGTCGCATCCGCCGTCAGCCAGTCATCACTGTCCACGAACTGCAGAAACGTACCCCGCGCCCGCGCGATCGCCTGGTTTCGCGTATCCGACACCCCCGTATTCTCCTTATGCACGACCACCACGCGCGCATCCGCCCGCGCATATCCGTCGCAGATCTCCCCGGACCGATCCTTACTTCCATCATCCATGAGGATCAGCTCGAAATCCCGAAACTCCTGATTCAGAATACTGTCCACACAGCGCGCGAGACTCTTCTCCGCGTTATACACCGGCACGATGATACTGACCTTCGGCTCCATAGGCACCTCCATCAAAAAACTACTTCTAGTTGTACCATAAAACCCTCCCGTTGACACTCGTATATTTCTGCTCACTTTTCCCGGGCCAATGTCTCGGCCCTCCGCCTGCTCACTCCGCGCCCACGCGTCCGCACCCTCCACCTTCTCACGTCGCGTCCACCCATTCGCACTCGTTGCCTTTATCGCGCCCATGCCTCCGCCCACTACCTCCTCACGTCGCATCGAAGCACCAATTCCCTCATGAAAATGTCATATTACAGCATAAATTCGCTCATGAAAGTGTAATGAAGCACGGATTATTCCCTCATGAAAGTGGCAAAATACTGAAAAGAACGCTCATAAAAGTGGCAGAGCACGGAAATCTGAGAGGAAAAAGAAGGTGCCATGGTGTTAAATTATTCTTATGATATTTCCGCTTCCTGATGATTTTTTTGAATTATCTTAACTTTAATATCGAAACTTAACTTAAAACAAGTTATAATACAAAAATAGAGTTAAATAGAAGGAGAACATATGGAATATCTCTATAAAGTTCTGGGAATTAAAGCGACAGTTCAGCGCGCAGAGTTTGACCATCTGCCCAATTATATAGCTGTAAGGTATCGTTTACAGAAGGTATCCATGGATGGACAGAAAGTGATTTTTCTTTATCCAAAGACAGAGTTGGAGCAGATCGAAGTGCTGAAAAAGCATATTGCCCGTATACAGAAAAAAGAGAACCTGCCTGTCGTGCTGGTGCTAAACGAACTCAGTTATCGTCAAAAGGAATATCTGCTTCGTGAAAAGATCCCGTTTATCGTAGATGGAAAACAAATCTATCTGCCGTTTATGAGCGTGTATTTGCAGGAGCGGTGCGATGCGGAGAAGCAGCCAAGAGAAGATCTGCTTCCGTCGGCGCAGCTGCTTTTATTGCATTTTATTTACGGCGGCACGAAAGAACTGCCGTCGAGCCAGGCAGCGAAGGATTTAAAGCTGACAGCTACGTCTATATCGAGAGCATCGAGACAGCTGGAGGAGATGGGGCTGTTGCAGATAAAGAAAGCTGGTGTGCAGAAAATTCTGCTGTCCGAAGATCCGCCGGAAGTGCTGTTTCAGAAAGCGGAAGAGACTCTGTTGAATCCGGTAAAGCGAACGGTCTATGTTCCGAAGGAGTATATTGGGGCGGATATGCTGGTAAACGGATATTCGGCACTGGCAGAATATTCGATGCTGAGCGCACCAGCCGTCGAGTGCTATGCGACAGATAAAATATCTCAATGGAAAAACGTTATGACAAACAGACTTCAGGATTCGAAGACTCAGGTGGCGGTAGAAATGTGGAGATACGATCCTCGGATTTTAGCTACTGGACATAGCGTTGACGCGCTCTCGCTGGCTCTGACATTAAAAGACGATACAGATGAACGTGTTGAACAGGCAGTGGAAGAACTGCTGAGCGAAGTATGGAGAAAGATAGATGGTAGGAAAATATAAAGTAGTCACGCTCTGTGGCAGCACCCGCTTCAAAGAGCAGTTCATGGATGCCCAGAAGCGGCTGACGCTTGCGGGTTATATCGTCATCAGCGTCGGGCTCTTCGGCCACGCCGGCGATCAGGAAGTCTGGGACGGCATGGACGAAGGAACCCTCTCGAAAACGAAGGAAATGCTCGACGACATGCACAAACGGAAAATCGACATGGCTGACGAAATCTACGTCATCAACGTCGGCGGCTACATCGGTGACAGCACCCGCTCGGAAATCCAGTACGCCGAAGAGCACGGGAAACCGGTCCGGTACTACCAGAACATCCGTAAATAGGAGATGCTGAGTCAGCTTTCGGAGGCGAGACAGGATATCGCAGATGGAAAGTGCAAAACCGGCGCCCAGGTAGCCGAGAACCTGGGAAAAAAGTACGGATTTATATAAAGACAGCCGAAATCAGGCGTATGATGTGAAAAATTTTGTCGTAGAACAGTGCTATGATCATAGTGCAGAAAACCATCTGCAGCATATAGACAGGAGGAACGGATTATGAATACAAAGCAGATCATCGGCTTTCACAACCCGGATGAGGAATACGGATATTTGAGTAACTGGTATCGGTCGGATTTCGAAAAGGACGGCATCCGGTTTTCATCCATGGAGCAGTACATGATGTACCAGAAGGCGCGCTGCTTTCGGGACGAGAAGGTCGCCGCAGAAATCCTGAAAACCGATGACGTCGGCCGCATCAAGGAACTGGGCCGCCAGGTTTCAAACTATGATGAAAGCAGATGGAACGGCATGCGCCAGATCCTCGTCTACGAAGGCCTCCTCGCAAAGTTTGAGCAGAACGAAGACCTGAAGGCTCAGCTCAAATCCACCGGCGACGCCATCCTCGCAGAGTGCGCCGTCAAGGACCACATCTGGGGCATCGGCTTATCGATGAAGGACCCAGATCGACTCGACGTGAAAAAGTGGCACGGAACGAACCTGCTGGGGTATGCACTCATGATCGTACGAGAACGGGTGTGAAGGGCGAAAATCCAGATACCAATATAAATACGTATTTGATGATTTATAGATATGAATAAATGCAGATCAAAATGCGCAGAATATGAGCACTTATAGACATTTAATCAACACTATATGAAAATATGCCTATTATTTTTGAGAGATGCTGGATGGTAAAATTCCGAGTTGTTGAGCTGTTCTTACTTTCTATTTTATCAGATATCGCCTACAGAGTCCATAGCTTCATAGCTCAAAACAGTTCACCCACCAACCATTTGGCTATGTAAAGGGGACGGCTTTTCAGCCGCCCCACCGGTCAACGCTGCGTTAATCAGACAGGTTCATCGTCCGATTCCGCTTCATAATCCTCGTTGACATCCACTTCTTCGTCCTCGTCACCATCATCCTCCGGCAGCTGGAGCGTATCTTCATCCTCATCGTGATAATCCGCATCCGGGTCCGGCTGATTTTTCTTGGACGCAGGCTTTACGCCCTTCATCTTGATATAGAGATAACCGCCGCCTGCCGCCAGTGCAATCAGCACGACCACACCCAGAAAGCCGGATGCGATCTTTGTGACCTTGTTTTCCTTGAGCTGTTCCGTGCCGGATGCCGCCGCTTCTTCTGCGGCTTTCTTGGCTTCTTCCTCGGCTTTCAGCCTGTCCTGTTCAGCCTGCGCCGCCGCTTCCTTTTCGGCGGTATAAGCGTCCGCATTTTCTTCCTCCATCAGAGCCAACAGGTCGGCTTCATCCACAAGGTTCATAAAATGGACGGTCTGCGCCCCTTTACTATTCCTGTCAATGACCAGATAGAATGTGTTGCCGGACTTCGACACCAGCGTAATGAACTGCTGACCACTGCCATCGGAATAATTGGTGTGGTAATCGTCCACCAGTGTCAGGTTGCCCTCCGGGGTCAGAGCACCGGTTTCCTCATCGGTCACGGTGACTACATCTTCTTCATCGGTGGTAGAAGTCAGGACAGGCTGTTCCACTTCCTCCGTAGGCTCACCGCCATAGGCAAAAGCAGGAGCCGCCATGCCAGCGCACAGTGCCACCGACAACATCAGGGCACAGAACTTATTCATCATCTTCATTATCAGATTCCTCCTTGTTGAACGTAGCACCGACTGCGGACAACGCAGCCGGGGTCGGAGTGGAAGTTGCAGACTGGCGCAGCAGGGCGGCAAGCTGTTCCGGCGTAACCTTGGCGGTGCGCACCATCTCATTCACCTCGGCAGCTTCTGCTTCCTGAATCCGTCGTTCAAGGCTTTCAATGCGAGTGTTGATCTTAATGCGACGCTCCCTTTCCTTTTCCAGAGAAGCGCGCAGCTTATCGAGTTTTTCGCTCATGTTTTCCTCCAATCATTTTGAGAGCCGCCCGAAACCGGACAGATATTTCTGCCAGTAGGACGAGTGAATGTTTGCGTACTTGATGGGGTCGCCGGCGGACACCATCATCCCGTTTCCAAGGTAGATGCCCACATGACTTTTTCCCGGAGTATCATACGTTCCCTCGAAGAAAACAAGGTCACCGGGCTTTGCTTCGGCTTCGCTGATGTGCTGGCTCTTGTTCCACAGGCCGTTGGCGGTGGTGCGTCCCACATCGTAGCCGTTCTGGTTGTAGACCCAACAAACGTAGCCTGAACAGTCAAAGCCAGTTTCCGGGGTAGAGCCGCCCTACACATAGGGCGTACCCACATACTTTTGGGCTTCCTTGTAGATGGCGGCAAATTCCTCATCCGTCAAGGCTTCCGCTGGAACCTGATAATCAATGCCCGGCGCGCCAAAGCCATCGGAGCCACCGGGCGGCAGTCCACCTTTGAACAGATATGGCCGACCACCCAACGTATCCTGAAAGATCTCATAGCGTTTCCACTGGTCGTTGTCCAGTTCCTCCCGGATAACGACCTCCAGCCCTTTATTCACCAGCTTTGTGTGAAAAATTCGATACTCATAGGGGACTTGCACGGTGTAGGGGATGCCAGTAAAAATGTCGATCATCACTACCGTGCGGTACCGGGTCTGGACTTCCACCCATGTGGTCAGCTTGTATTGCTTGGCAAACGTCTCCTTGAGTTTTGCCTGCACCTCGCTGCGGGTGTAGTCGTCATAAAGAGTAGTCAGGAACGAAGTGAGCTGCCAAGGATCATGTTCAATAGCATCCAGATGGTATCGGTATTCGTCATAGCCGGGGTGGTCGGCGGGGGTGCGTTTGATTTTCTTATCCAGTTCCTTTTCCAGCTTCTTGTAGTCGGTTTCGGCTCCCCGGATGTCCCGGTCCTCTGCGGTGTAAATGGTCTGACCGGATACCTGCGTGGTGCCGGAAAACAGAATGGAACAGGACGAAAATGCCGACATGACCAGCAGCAAGAGCAAAAGAAAAACGCCCACGATCAAAAGAACGTGCGCGTTGCTTTTTGCAAAATTGGCAATGCCGTTGACTGCGGTGCTGACCACCGATCTTCCTTTGTCGATGACCTGCTCCACGCCGGATCGGGTGGCAGATGCACCGTTGGATGCCGCTTTGCCGCCTGCGGTCTGCGCCGCTGTGCCCGAATGGGCGGCGGCATAGTAACTTTGCCGAATGTCCTGTTTCTGCCGCCATCGGGAGAGCCAGTTGGAGCCGCCCTCGCCGGTGCCGGATGCGCCTGCATCTTGTGCCGCAGTCGGCTTCTGTGGGGAAGATTGTGCGGTTTTGGCACCCTTCTTGCCCTGCATCTTGGCTTTCTTTTTCAGCTTCCGGGCATAGATGCTCTTGGAAATATCCCGGACATTTCCTGCTGCCTTTTCGCCCTCGCTTAAAGCCTGCGTGCCCACATTATCGTCCTCGTACTGGTCAACCTCCCGATGCACCGCAGACCGGGCGGCGGCAGCGGCATACATAGCACGTTTCTGCTGCTTTGTCATGCGGGATGCTTCATCCGGGATGATCTCTGCTTTGCCAAAACGCAGGTGCTGCGCCTTTTCCGCTGCCTTGTCTGCATCCTGCTTCAGTTTCTGCTTTTTGGGCTTAGACTGCTCCACTTTGGACTTTTTCGGAGGAGAGCGCGTGGCCGTGCGCTCCTTGTCTTCCTCAAATTTCAGCTTTGGCTGTTTCTCACTCATGCTTTTGAGCCTCCGCAACTTCGGAAAGGCGGGTCGTAAGGATGCGGTAGAGTTCAAGGTCTTTCGGGAAGTGGTCAACAAAGGGTAGGATCACGTTGCCGAAGAACAGCAGCCCTTCGCCCTCACCAGAGTGAGTGACGTAGGAAAGCTGATGGGGCGAGATGTTGAGCTGCTTTGCGAGAATCTGCCTATCACCGTTCGCCTGATTGAGCATATACACAAAGTCCGAGTTCTCAAAAATATTCGATACTTCGGGACTTGCCAGCAGATCTTTGACGTTCTGCGTTAGGGCTGTCGGGATGCCGCCCCACTTGCGGAAACGCTTCCAAATCTCCACGGAATAAGCGGCAGTCTGCTCCTCTTTCAGCAAAAGGTGGAACTCGTCTGCATAGTACCGGGTGGATTTTCCAGCACTGCGGTTGGCGGTAACTCTCCCCCACACGGCATCCTGCACGATGAGCATACCCAGCTTTTTGAGCTGCTTGCCCAGCTGCTTGATGTCAAAGCAGACGATGCGGTTATTGATATCCACGTTGGTGTGGTGGTTGAAAATGTTCAGACTGCCCTTGACGTAGATTTCCAGCGCAGCCGCCACATGGCGGGCTTCCGGTTCATCTTGCGTCAGCAGGGCGTTGTACAGATCTTCCAACAGCGGCATATTTTCCGGGGTGGGGTTCTCGAAATACTTGCGATAGATCACATGGACGCAGCGGTCAATGACCGTCTTTTCCACCGGCTGCAAGCCCTCTTTGCCGCCCACCACCAGTTCGCACAGGGACAGCACAAAGTCGGCTTTCAAAGCCAGCGGGTTGTCCTCCTCCGAGTAGTTGCTGTTGATGTCCATCGGGTTGATATACTGGGTGCTGGCAGGGCTGATGTGGATGACCTGCCCATGCAGACGCTCCACCAGCGGAGCGTACTCTGCTTCCGGGTCGCAGATGATGATATCATCGTCCGTCACGAGGAACGCATTGCAGATCTCACGCTTTGCGCTGAAGGATTTACCGGAACCGGGAGTGCCCAAAATCAGACCGTTGGGGTTCTTCAGCTTTTTGCGGTCAACCATAATCAGGTTGTTGGACAGAGCATTCAAGCCATAATACAGGCTTTCCTTGCCGTTGTCGAACAGCTCCTGTGTGGTAAACGGCACAAAAATCGCCGTGCTGCTGGTGGTCAGCCCCCGCTGGATCTCGATTTGGCAGTCTGCCAGCGGCAGCGAGGACATAAGCCCCTGCTCCTGCTGAAAATCAAGGCGGCACAGTTCACAGTTGTGCTTCTGGGCAATGCTGACCGCCTGAAACACGTTGGTTTCCAGTTCCTGCTCGGTTTTGCCAGTGTTCAGAACAAGGAATGTCACCAGAAACATTCTCTCATTCTGGCTCTGCAGCTCCTTCAACAGTGCCTTGGCATCCCTGCCGTAAGTCGCCAAATCAGACGGCAGCACGTCCATGTCGTATCCGGCGCGGACAGCTTTCTTCTGTTCCTCGATTTTGCTGCGGTCAAGTTCGGTAATGGTGTGCTTGATGGTTTTGATGGCCTTGTTCTGGTCAACGGACTGGATGTGCATGGTAACGATCTGGCTGGAATCCATGTCCAGAAAATCCTTCAAAAGCTGGTCGCTCAGGTCGGAGGCTGTGATGTTCAGGAAGCTGACCGCCCCGAAGATGCCGCCCATCTGAAAGGTGCGGCTGTTCTTAAACGCCAGCGCAGTGGGGGCAATGGCATCCTTTACGGACAGACCACTGGGCACAAGGTCTTTCCAGTTGAAGTGGAACTTGTTGGCTCCATCCATGTTCAGCATCCCGTGCATCAGCCGCAGACGCTCCGTACCGTCCAGCGGCTTTGCCAGAACGCCCAACCTGTGAAAGTTGTTCATCAGGTCGTTCTGGATGTGCTCTAACCGAGGTTTGACCTGCGCCATGCTGTCGCCCTCGATGCCGTAGGTCAGAAACTTCGTTTTGGTCAGGCCGTTATTGCCCTTGGAAAGCTGCTGCCGCAGCATCTGGCTGTACTCCGCACGAACATCATCAAAGCCATCCTGCTGGTACGGGATGCGGATGGACTTCTCGAAGTCTGCCGAATCGGTGGCGGTATTCACGAAAGACAGTTCAAAGTGGATAGAGCTGTCGAAAAAGTTGAGAAAAGAGCACCATTCCTCAAAGATGGCGGTCTTGTCCTCCTGCTGCGCCAACTGATAGTTGATATCCTGATACTGGATGGTGCGGGTGTAGTAGCCGGGACGGACACGGCAGGTACCGTCCTCAAACATCCGCTGGAACGGGATGCTTTCCTGTGCCGTGCGGGGCACTGTGGGCTTGGGCGGCTTTTTGCCGTCTTTATTCTTTTTCAGAAACGGAATCATGGGCGTCATCTCCCTTCATAAGCAGTGCATAGTAATTGCGGGTCTGGTACGGACGCACCTTCGGGCGAACAAAACGCGCCTGAAAGTAGTACCGCAGGATCTTTTCAGCGGGCTGACCGTTTTTCTGGTACATTGCCAGAAAAAACATGGGCAGCATGACCGCCATCATGCCGAGGGTAGCGCCGGAATTGCCCGCGGTATCCCGCAGGACAAAGAACAGCGGCACCCCTACGACTGCCGCTGCACCAAAACAGACGAGCTGCCGGGCGGTCAAATTGAAGGCTACTTTGGACTTCACTTTGCTGAAATCGCGCGGCACGGAAATATAAGCTGCCAAAATTTCACCTCCAATCA
>OODB01002388.1_pt1 | contig 10490 bp, 2 predicted proteins | sample 1671721 | NCBI WGS metagenome assembly OODB01 (sample SAMN06348185, study PRJEB24527) | human gut metagenome | biome: human gut; feature: ankylosing spondylitis patient; material: feces | host: Homo sapiens | place: China | collected 2015-10
TCAACATTTTATTAGTTATTTCTTACAAAAAGAATCCGCCAACCATTGCCATATAACCATAGTTGAGCGGACTCTAATTTTAATCACCCTTTATTTCATTGCTTCTATTGTCCGATATACTCTAACGTAGCCTTATTATACAAATACATAGCCTTACACAGATTCTGTAAATTCATATCATCCTGCTTCATTGCTTTCTTTATATAGCATATTGGAGATACCGTTCCTCTCTGTGTTCCAGCATCACTTGTAAATTCAATAGTATAATCCGAACTAAGGTTTACCGGTCCAAGGTTCTTTATCTTAATCCAGAACTGCTCTCCTTCTACCTGCATCTCGCAACCATCATCCGGAATAACATTACCCTCAGAATCATATACCTTGATTGCATATTTTTCTTTTATCTGGTCAAGTGTCAGATTGTTTTTGTTCTGGAAATACAGCTTCATGCTTGTTTCACTCTCACATATCAGAGATATATTCTGATATATCAGTTCTTCATTACCAAGTGTTCCAGTCTCTTCATTTGTTATGGCACTGAATACACTATCACATGATGTCTGCTCTACGTTACCTTCTGTCAGCTTTAAGTTTGATACCCTGTCATAGTTTGCAAGGTTTGATGCGTCAACTCCAAAGAAAAGCTGAGAGTATGCACCGTAATCAAGCATCGCTTTCACGAGCGGTAATGCCTTCTGATACTCTGTTTCGGTTGTAGCATACTTTATATAGTCCTTTGCATATTCATATATTGAATATGTAAAGCCTTCACTCTCTTTTCCATCTGAGCCAACTATCTTCATTGTCACAGAGCGCGTGATGTATGCCGGAACCATTTTTGTATTAATTACAACAGTATTTGCTCCATTATATGAAGCTTTCTTAAACTCTGATAAAGGCTGCTGTGTGACTGTCCCATCAGCTAGTGTAAACACAGCATTAGCTCCTGCATCACTTAAGAATTTCTCCGGAACATATGTATACATGTTCAATGAAATCATATCACTAAGTCCAACTGAATATCCAACCACCTTTGCATTGTCCGAACCCTCAACTTTTACATTGACACTTGCTGATTTGGTCGGGTCTGCAACACTCATTGCAGTCACAATAAGTGTAGCTGCCTTTTCATCTTCTCCTACTGTAAGCACACCTTCCTGTGAAATTGACGTAGCCTTACTCGTGTTATTTGACACACTCCATGTCACAGCATCCGATGAAAGATTAATTCCAACAATATGTGCCTCAAATGACAGACTGCCACCGCACTTTACAACAATAGCAACCTGATCCACACCGGAATCAATAATAATGTGAACTATCTGTATCTTTGCTGAGGCACTCACCTTATTGTTTACGGCAGATGTCGCAACCACACTGATATTATCAGCGCTCTCATCCTTACCTACAGTAAGTGTACCATCTTTGGCAATTTTTGTATCTGCTGACTGCTGACCTGTAACAGACCAGACAACTTCCTGTGATATATCATTTTCTCCCAGTACTGCTGCTGAGAACTTGTGTGTATCTCCAGGACACATGCTAGCCGTGTTTGCAGAAAGTCTGACAGCATCCACTCTAGGTACCCTCTTTGTAATGTTCACTGTCTGGCTTGCTGTTTTTGAGCTGTCCTCTGCCGATACAGCCTTTATAACAATATTTGAAGCAGCTTCATCCTTAGCAACACTCAACAATCCATTCTCGTCTATATGAGTGTCTGCTGATTTTGCTCCTGTAACAGACCATGTGACAGCCTGCGAGGGACTGTTTACACCTGATACCTGAGCAGAATATTGAATCTGCTCTCCCTGGCAGACATCCTTTAGATCAGGTGATACAGTCACGTTGTCCACTTTAGTCTTTAAATATAGTTTGTTCCAACAATTATCTGTGACGAAATTGTAACCTGTGGATTTATCCTTTGTCAGATATAAATTGTTGATTTTGTTATTTGAACTATTATCTATCTGTATCTTCTGTACTTTATCACCATCAAGTTTTATAGTGTGGTTGCCTGTCGGGTTAAAACGCCAATACTCACTTTTAATTATAAAATCTTTTTTTATACAAATAATACCATCTGTCAAATCACCATTACTTGCGTCAAATTCAAACGTTCCTCCCACATTCACACAATCATTGGCATTTGTCATATTCAGCTCTGCAGAACAGTCTGAATAACTAACATTTCCGGTAGAATCCACATTCTCATTTTCCATCCTGTAGTCTCCGCTGACATCCACTGTTCCTCCTGCCACTGTCAGGGTATCATCAGACTGAATCAGATTTTCCTTCACCTGCAGCTTTCCTCCTCCGAGGTTTACATCACATGAAAGATTCAGATTTCCATCCACCACTATGTTTCCCCCCTTTACATTGACTCCATCTCCTGTAAGCACAAGATTTCCCGGTGCATACAATGTATGTCCGTTTAAGTCAAGGGTTCCGCTTATCTGCAGCGTTTTTCCCTGTGATACATTCAGCGTTATGTCATGGTTAGCTTTAAAGCCTTTCATATTAGTATCTGCTACAAATACTACTTTGTCATTTTGTATGTCAAGCTCATTGAATCCCTTTCCGCCACCTGCTATTTGTACTTTTTGTACTCCCGTTCCATTTAATATTACTTTGTGGGTTCCTCCTGTAGAAAAACCATCATCATCTCTACATACAAAGTCACCTTTTACATTCATAACTCCTGCTTGTAAGTCACTGTCATATGTCCAAGAGTCTACATAATTTTCAAATGTTCCTCCTACATTTACTCTGTCTGCCGGGTTTGTCATAATCAATTTTGCCGAACCATTTGAGTAACTTACATTTCCGGTAGAGTCCACATTTTCATGTTCCATTCTGTAGTCTCTGCTGACATCCACTGTTCCTCCTGCCACTGTCAAGGTATGACTTGACTGAATCAGATTTCCCTTCACCTGCAGTTTTCCTCCTCCGAGGTTTACATCACATGAAAGGTTCAGATTTCCATCTACCACTATGCTTCCACCCTTTACATTGACTCCGTTTCCTGTGAGTGTAAGATTTCCCGGTGCATACAATGTATGTCCATTTAAGTCAAGGGTTCCGCTTATCTGCAGCGTTTTTCCCTGTGATACATTCAGCGTTATGTCATGGTTAGCTTTAAAGCCTTTCATATTAGTATCTGCTACAAATACTACTTTGTCATTTTGTATGTCAAGCTCATTGAATCCCTTTCCGCCACCTGCTATTTGTACTTTTTGTACTCCCGTTCCATTTAATATTACTTTGTGGGTTCCTCCTGTAGAAAAACCATCATCATCTCTACATACAAAGTCACCTTTTACATTCATAACTCCTGCTTGTAAGTCACTGTCATATGTCCAATGGTCTACATAATTTTCAAATGTTCCTCCTACATTTACTCTGTCTGCCGAGTTTGTCATAATCAATTTTGCCGAACCATTTGAGTAGCTTACATTTCCGGTAGAATCCACATTCTCATTTTCCATCCTGTAGTCCCCACTGACATCCAATGTACCACCATTTAATGTCAATGTGCCGCTTGACTGAATCAGATTACCATAAACTGTACATTTATAACCATTCAAATTCAAATCCGAAGACACATAAACATCACCATAGTATGTGGCATTACCTGTCAGCTTCATCGGTTCTTTGATTTCCTTCTTACAGCAAGCCTCTGCTGTTCTTATGAGTTCCTGTGTCACCTGCTTTTCGTCAGCCTTGCTTGCTGATGAGCCATCATCTGTAGTGGCAACATCTGTCATTCCTAAATCCTCTGATACATTTGAACAGTACTCATCCTTATAGCAATTATATAAGTCCCCATTTGCAAAAGTATAAATAAATGATATATTCTTCTTTATTCCCTGTAAGCTCTTCTTATAGGAAACCATCGCCTCTTTCTTACCATTAAATCTGCTTACAAACACGTTGGCAATGCCTTTTTCATATTTATACTCTGCATCTTTGATAGAGATATCGCAGCCCAGTTCCTGAGTCTTTAACATAAGCTCCACTGATGCATTAAATTTTTTTGCATACTCCACAGAATCTGAACTATAACGAGAATATTGCTGCTCATAGTTCTTAACAACTTTTCTTATCGCGTTATCAAAGTTGTAAAGTGCTGACATCTCATAATATGTCTCTATTGTCTTATCTGTTGAAAATAAAAGGCCTGAAGCCCATTTTCCAACAGCCTGCCCTGCTGTTACTCCAATTCCACATGCACCTAATGAATCTATCACATAATCCCATATTTTGTCTGTAACCCACTTCGACACATTAGTGACCACTTCCTCACCGGTCATAATCGCGTCCATTAATTTTGCATTCATCACTCCATCACAAATAGATGCCATCTCATCACAGGCAGCAGCAAGTGTCTCATCTGTAGTATTCTTACTCATGTCACGTAATACTTCAGCATATTCTTTTGATTGTCCACATATAGCCTCAATCTTGGCCATTCTATAGACTAAGGTTTCTATGTCGTTTGCATATTGAACATATTTTCCAACATTGTTCACTGCAGAGAAAATATCATTAAACTCTCCACAGCTTTCCAAACCGGAAACAAGCTTTGCATAACTTTCTTCCGTTAATTTACGCACATCAATGTCTTTATAATATCCCTCATCCATCAGCTTTGTAACTTTACTAAGCACCGAAGCCTGAGTAGCTTTTATCCCTGCATTCATGGCATCTGTGACATTTACAGCATCAGTACCTGTATAGATGATATCAAACAAAAAAGCCTCATAATATCCTTTTCTCTTGTTTGCCATTTCCACAACATTGCTTCCGCTAAATGTGGCAACCTCCCATGCTGCCAGAAGCGAATTAAATGTAGCACTGCTTCTATCCTTCTCAACAGTTGTCCGGTATGGCATTTTAAAGTCATCCGACATAAAATACTCATAAGATGAGTAATTGATATAATGCTCTGCCTTGTACTGGTCAAAAGACAGATATTCCTGATCCGCCTGCACATGGTTTGCACTTGCCAGAAACAGTGCGCTCATAGCCAGCAGTAAGATACAAGAAATCAGTTTTGTTTTAATTCGTGCAAATTTCCTCATAATTCAGTGACTCCTTATGTTTTTTCTGTAAACCTTTAGTACTAATAATAGAATACCACCATTTTCTTCAAGATAAAAGTAAAATCAGAAAAATAATCTAAAAAATCCGCCATACCATCCTCGGTATAGCGAATCTATAATAAGATAGAGGACATCTCTGTCCTCTATCTCATAGTGCTATTATTCAATTTCCCATCGAATACTGCTTCGCTGCTTCATTATAAAGATATAACGCCTTTACTACATTATTCAGCTTCGTATTAGAGTTTTGTGAATTTAGTGCCTTATACATATATGTCATTGCGCTATACTTCTGATTTACCTCTTTTCCATTCACGCTGATTTTAACGTTATATGTATCACCAAGCGATGAAATGCTAATATCGGGGACTCTTACACACATGATATTTCCATCATACTCCGGTGCAACATTTTGTCCATTTACACTCACATTTATGTTATTCGCCATATTTTGGTCATCCATGCTATAATACAGCTTCAAATCTGTACCGGAATTCAAGACAAGACTACCGCCTATGAATGAAACGCCAATACTGTTGTTGAATACAGCATAATTATAGTCTTTTGAAACTGTTGTATTAGTTGTTAATACAGGATCATTGGTCTTATTATATAATCCCTTATTGGCAAGAGCATCTGTTTTTTCATTAAAGTAAGTCTGAGCATATCCGCCATAGTTCAGCATTGCTTTTATAAGTGGTGCTGATGACTTGTATTCGCTGCTTTCTGGCTCAGCTAGTATTTTACTTGCATAGTCATAAACCGAATATGAATAAGTCTGTCCTGTCCAGTCATTGCAATGAAGCACCGCGTTTACCTTTTTGGTCATTTCTGCGGCATTAACCCTGCATTTAAATGAATAACAGTCGGTTCCGTTGTAATTTACCTTGTCTGCGTCCTTAAGATATACACGTGTGGATTTTTTGCTGCCATCCGTGGTAAATTCGACATATATATTATCTTTATCTATCAGTAACGAATCTGACAGTTGCATAACAAAGTTCAGTCCGATATCATCACTCAGGCTTAGCGAAAGGCCTTTCAGTTCACCAGAATAATCATCTTCTATCTTTTTGCCACAAATGCTGCAAATATATTTTCCGGATTTTTCATCTTTTACCCAGTTATGTATTCCGTCTGCAGTAGTTTTATTCAAATCAATTGTTTTTGAATTGTTACCATAATCGCTTTCTGAAAGTGAACTCATCACTTCACAATACAAGGTTTTATCTGATATACAAGCATATTCATCTGCTGTCAACTCAACACCGGCTGTACAAGTTTCCCCAATGTTTAAATGCTCTATCTCAGCTTCTTTTATTATATCATTTCCATTGCTATTAAAAGAAATAGCTACATTATCAGCATTTTGATAGCCATTATTTTTCAATGTACACTCAATACCGTAATCACCATTACACATATGCTTTACCTGCACATCGCATATTTCTATATCATTGTGTTTTATAACCGTTTCAGCCTTTGAATATATCTTTTTTCCATCAACAGACTGTATCTGAATATAGACGCTTTGCTCACCAAAATCTTTTGGAATGTGATATACTAATTTTTCTTCACGGGTTTCACCCACTTTAATACCTGTTGTTACTTTAGAATCCGCTAAAGTATTTCCGCTTTCATCATAAAGCACAACGTTATATGATGAAATATTTTCATTTCCGTTATTAGTTACATCATAATATAAGTCCAAATCCTTATCAGCCACTACATTATTCTCATCATAATATAAGTATGTTGATGCAAGCGAATAATTTTTTTCGCGTCCTATAATATTTAATGAATAGTTGCTTTCAGAAAGGTCTGAATTCAAAGTACACAAGGTTGTTGCAATATCTAAATTGCCATTTTCATCAATACATCCGTTGTAACTCTTTATATAGTCACTTTCAGACCTATAGATTAAGGTATCTCCCACTGTTCCATCTGAAATATCTCCGCTGTATAGTGCTGAACTGTGATCCTCATTTATTATCTCGTAAACAAGCTTTGTGCTGTTGCCATTTGTGATAATCTTATAATCTGTACCATATGGTAATTGACATTCAGATATTTTATCTGCTTTTAAAGTATTTAAAATATCATTTTCAACATAATATATTTTATCTCCAACAGATACTAATTTAACCTCCTGTGAAAGAGATTTTAATAATTCATCGTTGCCATTATCTGATTTATACAGTTCATAGCATCCCTTGTCTGTGTTATATAATTCCAGATAAAGCCGGCTGTCTATATATTCATAATCAGAGATAAAACTGTTTTCTTCACAAATCATATTATCAGCCCATTCAGAGCCATTATTTATGGTATTCATAAGATTTAAAGTATCTGAATTGCCCGCGAGATAATCAGATGGATATTCCACATAAGTTACTTTTAGCTGACTATCATTCTTTGTAATTGTAAAATTATCTTCATATGAATTATTGTCATCTCTTACCTTTTCCGGGGTAGAAAAAGTACTGCCATCAAATTTGGTCACATACGGATCTATATTTCGTACGACATCCGAATATTCCGTGTCATCTCCAAAAATCATATTTCCTTTTTGGAAAACAACATATACAGTGTTATCGTTTTCTACATAATAAGAGAATTCTCCATCAAAGCAGCCATCATCACATACTTCTTCCGGATTTGACCAGTTACTGCCATCATAAACAGAGTACATTAATGTGGTGCGGTTATTGTTACTTTTCTGCCTACTGTCATCAAGCCATAATAGTAATTTTCTATTGTTACTCAAAGATATCAGCCTAGCCTCATTCTGACTGTAAACGTTTTGTTCACTAAAATCTGTACCGGACAGCTTAGTACTCTGCGCCCCTACTATTCGTTCTGTGCCGGATGCCGTACACAGCATTTCATCTGTAGAATTATATGATGCGATTTCTGTATCATTATTATTTTTAAATTCCGGATATATCTGACAATCGAGATAATTCCAGGTGTTATTGTAAACCTCTATAATTCCGGCAAGTGCTGTTGCCTTAAGTGAAATATCACCTGTCATATCAACAGTAAATTTGGGATCAGTATTGGCTACTGTTGCTGAAAGTTCTGCATCTATCATGCCTTCAACTTTTGCAATGACCGGAATCTGTCCAGTTACTTTTGCTGATGCCTTAGCCGCAAGCTCCAGTGATGCAATTAGCTCAGGAACATTATCATTTACCTGAACTTTCAGGGTTCCTTCTTCAGATACCCCTAATCCTAATGATATATATACCCATGGAGCCACTACAGGAGAAGAGAATTTGGTATCGACAGATACTTTCTCAATTATTCCACCTTCCTTGAATGATAACCGGCTATCATCACTATATGAAAACTCCATAAAGCCGGTGATTTTCATATCTGCATTGACAAACATATCACACTTTAAGTGATTTAGCTCTGATTTCATCTTTTCAAAGTTATTCCATGTTGCCCTTGAAGTCTTTGCATCTAAACCTGTCAGATCTTTATACATTTTTTTGACAGACTGATACTGCTGTCCCCATGACGTACTATTAACATTGGTCGTCTGTTTTATCTCTGACTTTCCATCCTTTGACGCACCAAGTAACACTTTCACCGTCTTACTAGCAGTGTCAATAACTGCCTGATAATTCAAATTAGACAGAGGCATTCCTGCCGCAAAATCCATGTTTAGTGGTGTAAAAGTATATTTCTTGTCTTTCATGGTAAAATCCATAGAAATACTGTCAATTTTACCATCTGCCCATTTTTGGTCCTTTAATGTCTTTTTTAAGAAAGCATTTACTGCCTTTGCTGTTGCTTTAAGAGTTACAGAAGAATCAATACTTGTATCTTTAGGAAATATAACTTTATATGGTGTTAACTGTTCATCTTTTGTACCATTTCCTACTTGACCATCACCATTATATCCCCAACAGTATAAATCTCCATTTTCAGTCACAACAGCATTCATATTGCAGACAGTTCCAGTATATTTTATTTCTTTTACCTTAGTTAATGTTTTATATGGCATCAATTGTATTTCTTCTGTACCATTTCCCACTTGCCCATAGCCATTATATCCCCAACAGTATAAGTCTCCACCTTTTGTTATTGCTAAACTTGTATTCCATCCACCCGCAAATTCATCTACATTCTCCAATACCTTTACAGGTAACGTCTGATTATCCTCTGTACCATTTCCTATCTCTCCTGAATTATTTAGCCCCCAACAATATAAATCCCCATTTTCTGTTAATGCCCTACTTGTACCATTACTCCTCGAAAATTCTTTTACTTTTTCTAATACTTTAACTGGTCTCATTTGATCATCATATGTACCATTTCCTATTTGTCCATAGTTGTTAACCCCCCAACAATACAAGTCTCCATTTTCTGTCAGTGCCATTTGACTACGAATATCAAATTTTTTAACATTTTCTAGTACTTTTACCGGTCTAGACTGATAATTATTCGTTGTACCGTTTCCTATTTCGCAATCAAAGTTAGCCCCCCAACAATATAAATCGCCATTTTCTGCTAGTGCTGCACTATTCCATAACGCATGATAAAATTCTTGAATATTTTTTAATACCTTTACCGGTTTAGTCTGCTTATCATATGATGAACCATTTCCTACTTCTCCATAATTGTTACATCCCCAACAATACAAATCTCCATTTTCCATAATAGCTGCACTCATATGATAATCATTATAAGCTTTCTTAACGTTTTCTAAAACTTTTACTGGTACATCTGAGTCGATTGTAGTTCCATTTCCGTATTCACCCTCATCATTACATCCCCAAAAATACAAACCGCCATCTTCGGTTAGTGCACATCCTGTATTGCTTGCAAGAGAATAGTTCTTTACCTTCTCTAAAATTTTCACGGGTATACTTGAACTATAACCACATCCTAATTGACCGTAATTATCAATTCCCCAACAATATAAATCGCCATTTTTTTTAATAGCTGCATTTACCTCCCAAAAGCTAAAACACTCTCGTACATTATCCAAAAGTTTTACTGGTAATGTTTTGTCTACATATGTGTCATTTCCTATTTGTCGAGGAGTGTTATATCCCCAACAATATAAATCTCCGTCTGTGGTTATTGCTACGGATGTATTACCATTGTTAGAATAAGATTTTATCTTTACACCATCGCAGATATTTGCTCTACTCTCTATTCCCGAAGCTTGTACTATCGCAACAGGTATATTTGAAGTAATAAACAACATTATTACCAATATAACAGATAACACTTTAAATTTTCTTTTCATATTTTTAATTCTCCCTAAAATTATCAAAATTAACTTAGAATAACATCCATTTTTATGTAGTTTTTTTGTAAACGTCAAACCATGCGCCAGTCATTAAAATCAACGCCGCCCATTATTGGCGA
>OODB01002401.1_pt1 | contig 10441 bp, 7 predicted proteins | sample 1671721 | NCBI WGS metagenome assembly OODB01 (sample SAMN06348185, study PRJEB24527) | human gut metagenome | biome: human gut; feature: ankylosing spondylitis patient; material: feces | host: Homo sapiens | place: China | collected 2015-10
CATTCTGTTTAGCGAATAAATAGTTGTATAAAGCCGTGCGGACACCTCCGATATGCAGCGCCCCCGTAGGACTAGGCGCAAAGCGTACTCTTACTTTTCTTTGAGTCATAATACTTACATTCTATAATAATGCGGCAAAAGTACGCCTTTTTTTCCGCTTAGTGAAGTTTTTTACGTATATTTCGGACGCTAAAAGGAATCTATATGAAACAAAAGAATTACAATATACCGACCGTGGTCTACTTCGTGGTGACCGCGTTACTTATCGCCTACTTCTTCCCCCGGGAGGGAAAATTCCGTTATCAGTTCTATGAAGGCAAGCCTTGGAGGTACGGATTGCTCACCGCCCCGAGCGATTTCCCGATCTACAAGACCGACGACGAGGTAAAAGCGGAGAAAGACAGCGTACTCCGTAAGTTCGAGCCTTATTACCGCATGAACCCCGGCATCCAGAAGGAAGAGGTCGAGAAACTGCGCACCAACTACAATAACGACAATAGCCTGCGAAGCAAAGTATCCCCCGCTTACATGCAGTACATCGAGAGCAGTCTAATTAACTTATACAAGAACGGTATCATCTCGTCGCAGGATCTGGACGAGCTACGAAAAGAGGAATACTCCCGTGTCAACCTCTTGGAGAACGCCGTCGCACAGCCCCGCTACGTGAGCGACTTCTTCACCGTGCGCACAGCCTACGAGTTCATTATCAACAACTGCCCGTCACGGCTGGACAAATCCATCTTGCAATCGTGTGACATCAATAACTACCTCACCGAGAACATATCCTATGCCGCTGACATGTCCGACAAGATCAAGGAGGATATGCTACAGAGCGTATCTATCGCTAACGGTATGGTACAAGCCGGAGAGCGTATCGTAGACCGGGGCGAGATCATCGACAACCATACCTACAACGTGCTCCGTTCCCTAAAGGCCATACACGAGGCCAAGACGGGGGGCACGCAGACACAAGGCATCATACTGGCCGGGCAATTCGTGCTCGTCTTCGGACTGATGTTCTGTTTCTGGCTCTACCTATGGTCTTTCCGCTTGAAGATATTCCATAACCGGAAGAACGTACTATTCTTGATCCTCTGCATATTCGTGAGCTGCATCTTTACGGAACTATGTGTTACCTACGCGTTATTCAACGTATATATATTGCCGTTCGCCATCGTACCGATCGTGGTACGTACCTTCTTCGATTCCCGGACGGCGCTTTTCACGCACCTTATTATCGTGCTGATCTGCTCGTTGATGGTACCTTTCCCGCATGAGTTCCTGTTGCTACAAACCATAGCGGGCATGGTCGTGACGTTCAGCCTGAGAAACCTGAGCGAACGTTCGCAACTGATCCGGTGCGCATTCTTCATCTTCCTCTCGTACGCCATCTGCTACATGAGTCTCACGTTGTTCCAAGAGGCGAACCTGAATAAGATCAACTGGATGATGATGCTCTATTTCGGCATCAACTTCATCCTCGTCATGTTCACCTACGTATTGGTATATATGCTGGAGAAGACGTTCGGCTACGTATCGGACATCACCTTGGTGGAACTGTCCAACATCAACAACCCGATCTTGAAGAAGCTTAGCGAGACTTGCCCGGGCACGTTCCAGCACTCCTTGCAGGTATCCATCCTCGCTTCCGAGGCGGCCGCCAAGATCGGCGCCAACGCCCAACTGGTACGTACCGGCGCCCTTTATCACGACATCGGGAAGATGAGCAACCCCGTCTTCTTCACCGAGAACCAATCGAGCGTGAACCCGCATAACCAGTTATCGTTCGACCAAAGCGCGCAGATCATCATCAGCCACGTCACCGAGGGCGTGAAGATCGCCGAGAAGGCCCTGTTACCCAAGGCGGTTATCAGCTTCATCCGTACGCACCACGGACGTGGCAAGGCGAAGTATTTTTACAACTCTTTCAAGAACCAATACCCGGACAAACCGATTAACGACGAGCTATTTACCTACCCCGGCCCGAATCCCTTCTCGAAGGAGACCGCCGTACTGATGATGGCCGATTCCGTGGAAGCCGCCTCCCGCAGCTTGAAGGAACATACCGAAGAGAGTATCAGCGCCTTGGTGAACAAGATCATCGACGGGCAGATCGCCGACGGCTTGCTAAAGAGCGCTCCGCTGACCTTCAAGGACGTGGAGACCATAAAGAGCGTATTCGTAGACAAACTGAAAACCATGTTCCATACCCGAATCAGCTATCCGGACTTGAAAAAACAATAGCGAACCAGCATGAACGACCACCTACTCTACTTAGCCTCGACAGGGATCGTAGCCTTTACCTGTCTTCTGGTCAGCGGACTGCTGTTGTCGCTGAAGACCTTGCGGGAAAGCACGATCCCCAAGTACCGGACGGCCTGCAAGTATCTCGCCTTGGCCTCGGCATTGGTAGGCATAGGGCATATCTTCATCTTGTCCTCCGGCACGGACGAGCGAACCATCATGGAGTTGTTCTACTTCCCCATCCTGCTGATCAGTGCCTCGCAAGCGTTGCTGTTCACGTTCCTGCTCACCCTCTTATTCAGGGGAAAGAACGTGACCCGGAGGAATATCCTCCTCCACGCCATGCCTACGATCGCACTTACCGTAGCGTACACGATCGCTTGTCTCTTCCGGGAGGATGTCCATACGTATCGTTTCGACGTATGGTGGGATAATATTGGGAACCCGCCCCTGCTGATACGTACGCTCACGTGCCTCGTATACCTTGTCCAGCTAGGGGGCTATACGCATTTTTTCTTCCGGGAGCGGGCGATCTATCTAGGTAACCTGAAACAGATACCCCAATCACCCGAGCGACTGGAATTGCGCTGGGTAACCCGTGCCTTCCTATGGGCGCTGGGTATCGGCATCGCCGCCGTGAGCCTCTGTTTCTTCCCGAATAATTACTATAACACGGCGGTCAACTTCGTGTTCGCCCTCTTCTACGCCTCGGTATCGATCCACTACGCCAACTACCATTACACGTACGACCAACTATACCTGCGGCTCAACCTCGCCCCGCAAGCCGACGCCGATACCGATCCCAACCGGATGGACCTAGAGGATCTGATCGGCGGGTTGCTGGAAATCGAGGAGGACGAGTTGTTCCAGCAAGCGCAAAACTATATGGCCAGTTCCTCACCCTTCCTCAACCCGAATTTCAGCCGGCAAGACCTGGTACGTGCCCTCGGTACCAACGAGAAGTACCTCTCCACCTCCATCAAGGACAAGCTGAACATCACGCTCAAGGAATACATCGACCGCTACCGGGTGAACCACGCCCGTACCGAGCTGTTGATGCCGGGCGACAGCCGGAGCATGGAAGAGATCGCTCTCGGCGCGGGCTTCACCAGCTCCCGCACCTTCTCACGTATCTTCCAGAAAATACTGGGAGTCACCCCCGCCCAATACCGGCGGCAGGCGCAATAATGAGCATTTTTCCGAGATCTGTCCTCTTTTTTCCCGGATTTGTCCTCTCATTCTTACCCCGAACCCCGTTCTTTGCTGGCAGTAATCACTTAATAAAGGAATACCATGGCAGAACAAATCATTCTCAACACAGACTTGTACGATAACCTGCTCACCGAGCGCAAGGGCGACTACACCGCCAAGCCGCGCATCACCGGGACATTGTATAACACGGACATCGCCGCCCGCATCGTGGCCGCACGTACCGAGTACCAACACGGCACGATCCTCAACATCCTCGACATGGCCGACAGCCATAAGGTGCAGGCCATCGCCGAGGGCAAGAGCGTGGTGGACGGCGTGGGCCAATACCTCGTCAACGTGCAGGGGGCCTTCGAGGGCGAGAAGGCGCAGTTCGAACCCGGGAAGCACGCCCTCGGCATCACCTACACCATGGGCAAGCTCTTGCGCGAGACCCTCAAGCTGGTGAAGGTGGTGGTGAACGGCGTGGCGGCCGTAGGTCCGGTGATCAATACCGTGACCGACTCCACCTCCAAGGCCATCAACGGGCAGCTCAGCTCCGGCGGAGCCCTCGTGCTGGGCGGCGTAAACCTGAAGATACAGGGTGATGATCCCTCCATCGGTGTCTACCTCACCCCCACCACCGAAGGGGCCGCGCCGATGAAGGCACCCGTGGTGATCGCCAACTCGCCCTCGCAGGTGATCGTGCAGATGCCGACGCTGGCCGACGGGCAGTACACCGTGCGCCTCACCACGCAATACAGCGGAAGCCGTAACGTAAAAGAGCCCCGCACCTACACCTTCCCCATCATCCTTATCGTAGGAGAAGGCGGTGGAGGCGACAGCGAGAGTCCGGACGAGATCTGAGGACAACGTTGTCCGGCATGTCCGGACAACGGCTGCCAAGCATCGAGGACAACGGCTGCCAAGCCTGCCGGACAGGGGCTACCGGACCTGCCGGAAAAAACAACCGATTTATAAACCCTATTATACACATAGAACATGAGAACATCATTACATGACATCCACCTACCGGCAAGGCGAATATTCGCCTTGCTGATCAGTGTCGCGACACTGATCGCCACCCTCCCGACAGCGGCCCGCACGCAAGCGGAACCTCCCGGGGCGCTCGACCTGGCCACCCTGCCGGGCACCCTGAACAATAACTGGTACATCAACCTCGCGTACCTAAACGGCACGTGGGTGTACAAACTAGGGGCATTCAGCACGCAGGCCCCGACCACCGGCACCCCCTTCAACGGTACCATCACCGGCACGATGCCCGAGGTAGGCCGGCAGTTCGTCATACACCCCTCCACCGATTCCGACAGCGTACTCACCTCCGCCGATCCCGACAGCGGCAACCCACCGGCGCTGACGCTGAAAGACGCCGTCATAACCTCAAGTTTCAACCAGCTCTTCTATATCAAGGCCGGCGCGGAACCGACCCTCCGGATCGAGGGGGAGAACCGGATCGAGATCATGAGCGACCTCATCTATAACTTAGGCACGCTCACCCTGACCGTAGCCGATGCGCAGGAGATAAGCCAAGGTATCCTAAACGGATCTCCCGCGGGCACGGGTACGCTCACGGTCTATGCCCAAGCGCCGCTCAGCATCGGCGCCATCTTCAACTTCCAGAATGCCCGGATGCATCTGGACGGAGAGATACATGTCATCAGTAAAACACAGAATGCTTCAGCCTTAAAAAACGACAATACCTCGCCGGACGCGATCACGTACGGGGATAACGCACGGATCCACCTGCAAGCGAACGGGATCTGCACCCAAGTAAGCGGCTTTATCGAACTGGATTTCGATACCGCCCCGACCGATGGCCGGACGCTGTCCGTCACCCCGGCAGGCGACGACGAGCCGGCGGCCACCTTCGCGACCGACGGGACCTGCACGAATTACGCCTTCCTCGCCGCGGCCGATACGCGGTATACCGCCTCCCTCGACGGCGAGCGGCTATATGCCGGCAGTCGTCACCTTTATGGGTCTTCCAATAAAGACGGAGACTACCTCTTCTTCCGGACAGACGGGACATACTGCCGATACTCCGGCGCCACCGCCACCCGCCCCACCCCGCAGCCGCTCAACCTTTCCAGAGACTACGGCTCCGGCAGCACCCGCACCGGCATCGACCTCTTCTTCGACCCCGCGGACGGATGGTACTGCGACGAGAAGATGTTCGACGGGACGGTGACGACGACAAGCGGCAGCTCATCCTACATCACCATCCCCGCCACCATCCATGCCGAGGGCGAGGCTACGCTTACGCTGGACAAGGTTAATTTCCAGCCCCCGACGGGCACGGCCCTCACGGTAGCGAGCGGGACGGTGACGCTCCAAAACAACACCTACAACGCCCTCCTGTCCGGAACCCACGCGCTCCGGGTAGAGACGGGAGCCACCTGCCTCATCTCGCCGACCGCCGACCCGAATAACGCCTTGGTGCTGACAGCCACCGAGCAGGCCATCCACCCCGAAGGCGGCGGAACCGTGAAGGGCCTTGCCCAATTCACATGGCCGGAATCTCCGTCTGGCTACATCTACCTCGAACTGGCGGAACCGGCGGAGAATCCGTATGGTCGGGGCTTCGATCTTGCAGGCAAGAAGAGCATAGCCACGAACTACCCGCTCTCCTTCTGCCTAAAAAGTCAGTCGACGAGCTTGAAACAGGAAGGCTACCGCTCCGACGACCCGGAGCAAACCTACCTCAGCACCTTCCCCGCCGCCCATCCCGACGGGCTGACAAGCTACATGGGATTGCGCGAAATCACGCCCGTCTGGATCGTGATCGACAAGGAGACGGCCTTCGACGCGAGCATGCTGAGCCAATGGCTGCGCGTCACCGAGAAGGGTGTCCTTACGGTAGGGAAGATAGGAGAAGATGGAATATCTCCACATGTGAATGGTCTCGAGCTGCTGGACGGCGGGCAGATCCGGTTCGCCGATGACGGCGTGGGGACACTCATAGCGGCCCGCTTCACCCACCTCTTCCCCAACCGCAACCAATGGCGGGCTACCACGCTAGCGTCCGATTTTGCCGACAAATTAGCCGGCGACGCGGGAACCCCCTGCTACGTGCGTACCGGATATCCCGACGCCACCGACCAGACTTGGCAGCCGGCGGATCCCGACAACCTGCATATGCTCAGCGTGGGTGACCCCGTGCTGATCGCCGGCGAAGGCCCGGAGACAGACACGCTGCGCCTCAATTACGACGGGGCCTACCTCTACAAGGACAGCCCCGACTCCCCCGTCGAGCCTACCAGCCCCGCCGAGCCGCTCAACACGGGCGTGTTCCTCTTCAAGGGCAATCGGGCCTCGTACAATGTGGAGATGCGAAACATATACGTCCTCAGCGACAACGGCAGCCGCTTCGAGCTGAAGGACCGGGTTACCCTGCGACCCTTTGAGAGCTATGTCGTGGCCAACGCCGCCACCCAAGCCCTGCTGAAGAGCCTCCGCTTGGACGGTATCGCCACGGGTACGGAGCTGGCCGAGACCCCGGCGGACAACAGCTTCCGCGCCTGGACCGCCGACGGACGTTTGTACCTCAGCGCCGACCATGCCGAGAAAGTTGTCGTATACCACGTCAGCGGGACCTTGAAGTACTACCTACCGCTCTTGCGCGGCGAGACGACGATCGCCCTTCCTTCCGGCATCTATCTCGTCCGCCAAGGTGGTACAACGATCAAGGTCAGGTTGTAGAGTATCCCTTCCCCTCTCGAGAGGGGGCAGGGGGTGTGTAAATCGCAAGCAAGCGAACCCCGGCGGATCCGCAAGATCAAGATAACACACCCCCTACCCCCTCTCAAAGAGGGGAAAAGATACCTACCGCTATCCATTAATATATACATTATATAATATACGCATTATAAATACATACAGACATGAATACATTCAGATATATCCTATCCCTGCTCTGCGCCATGCTAGCCCTGTCGCAGACCTCGCTAGCGCAAGACACGAAGGCGGTGCCTTCCGACCCAGTCTTCCCATACCTCCTCACCATCCGGCAACCCGCCGAGGGTGCGACGCTGGACGTAATGATCATGAATACCAGCGGCACGTTCACCGCCGTATCCTCCGGCCAGACCGTCTACAACGGGACCAAGGTAGACCTCTTCTTCGCCCCGCGGAAAGGCTACCAACTGACGGAAGGCTCCATCACCTACAACGGCAACGCTACGACCGCAGAGACCCTGGCACCGAACGACAAGGGCTACACCGCACAGCGTAGCTTCATGATGCCCGCCCAGCCGACGACGGTTACCGCCGAGACCGAGCTTATCCGCTACACGATCACCTACGACCCGAATGGCGGCACCCTCCCGCAGGGCAGCCCCACCCAATATACCGTAGTATCGGACGAGTTCACCCTCCCCACGCCGACACACGCCAGTACCTACGTCTCGTTCGAGGGCTGGAAAGACGCCGGCGGGAATACGGTAACGACCGTGGCGAAAGGCTCCACCGGCGATCTCTCCCTCACCGCCCAATGGAAAGAGAGTGAGCTGGTAGAGGCGGTAGGACGGCCGGCCGAGACCCGGATCGTCACCACCATCATGACCGCCGATGAGATACTGGCCGGTCTTGCCGCTACATGGCCCAAGCTCACCTTCACCACCGACAGGGGGGCCGCGATAGAGAGCCCGCTCTCGTGGAAACTGAAAGACGGCGTAACCCTCGACCTCACGCCCGGCAAGAAGAACCCCTTCATCTGGACAGCCACACCGCTGCCTGATGGCGTGAAAGGCAATGGGTACGTGATGTCCGGTACCACGCAGGTCTACCTCGAAGCCTCCCCTATCACCCCGGCAGACAACGGCGAGATCACGATAACGGACGAGAACAAGTTCCAACAAGATGATGGTACCGACAACTACTTCAACGGAGAGATCAACGGAGAGAAGGGCAAGACCATAAACAAACTCACCCTCACCCCTCCCGCCGATACCGATATGACAATAAAGCTCAACGAGGTAACCTCCGCGGCCACCCTCATCAACGGTACCGGGAAGACCAACCTCACCTTGAGCGGCACGAACAGTCTGGGTGCGGTCACGATCGAGCCCGGCAACGAATTGACGCTCACCCCCGGCGAGAATGCCGGCGACCTTGTCAACACCGCGGTCACCAACAACGGCCATTTCACGGATCTTACCGCACGAGTGCCCACCGTGACACTCCCCGGCAACATCACCCTCGAACGGGTAGACCCGGCGGCAAGCACCCCGATACCATCCACTGACGGCTATGCGGAGCTTGAGACCGGCATAACCGCCCCCGAAAGCACCCCTATGAATTTGACGTATCAATGGGAGATTTTCAACGCGCAGGCCGGCACATGGTCTGCCGCCCCGGACGACTCGCAGCTGCGCAACGCCTCGAATAACTACAGGACGAGAACCGTAGGCCAGTATCGTTGCCTAGTTACCGCCACCGTAACCGGAGACGGCGGCACGACCACGAGCACGACGTTCGCCACGGCCCCGGCTGCCGTAACGCCTTACGTTCCTCCCGTAACGCCCCCCACGCCACAGCCCACAACCTATACCGTAACCCTCCCCGCCTTGGCAGGAGCCTCCACCACCCCGGCAGCCGGAGCGCATACGGTTACCAAAGGCGACGGTTTCTCCTTCACCCTCACCTTGGACGCAGACTACGACCAGTCCGTCCCTGTAGTGACCGTGAACGGTAACGTCCTCACCTCCGACGCAAACGGCAAGTACACGATCGCCGATATCTCCGCCAACCTGACCGTAGCGATCACCGGTATCGTGAGAAATACCACGACCGGTATCGAGCAAGTGGAAAACGCTACCTTGATCCGTGCCGAGAGCGGTGCCTTGCTGATCCGTACGCCGGTCTCCGTGACAGCGCAGGTGATCGCCCTCACCGGAAACGTAGTCCGCACGGTACGGCTTCCCGCCGGAGACAGTCGTGTAGATGGCTTGGCTAGCGGTATCTATATCGTCCGCCTATCCAATGAGATAACGAAGAAAGTGATAATCCGATAGGCAAGGTTTCACGAGTGAGAGCGGCTGTCATCGCCGCTCTCACAAAAAGAGGTTATTAGAATGCCCATTGTTAGGTTCTTATAATCGCAGTTATAAGCATCTTACAATGGGCATTCTAGCAACCTTACGATAGATAAGTCCAAGACCAGCTCGAAGCCTTCGGCGCCGCTATAATAAGGATCCGGGACGGGAATAGAATAAAGACAGTCACAAGAATAAACTACCGAAGCATTGTCTAACTGATTCTATTTCGTATATTTGCCATTGAAAACCAGAGACAAAAGAAGGATAAAAATATGACAGCATTAGAACTCAACGCAGAATTATTCCGCCAACTCAGTATCATCGCCGAAGATGAGACCTTGATGCGTAAAGCCGTAGAAGCCATCCGCCGTCTTGCGCAGCAAAAGGAAGCACAGACTGAAGAGACTGAATATATTAGTAAGGAAGAGGTGCTTGCCGGAATCCGGCAAGGCTTAATCGACGTAAAAGAGTCTCGTAAAAACGGCACATATCAAAAAACATTGCAGGAGGTCATAGATGAATTATAGAATCATACCGCAAAAGCACTTTCTGAAAGAGCTGAAGCGATTGGCAAAGAAATATCATTCGCTAAAACAAGACCTTCAAGCGTTACAAAATGAGCTAAGCAGCAACCCTTCCGCAGGAATTGATTTAGGCTGTGGCATCCGTAAGATCCGTATGGCTATAGGCAGTAAAAACAAAGGAAAAAGTCATGGCGCACGAGTCATCACCTATACCTATACCGTTAATGATACCGAAGGGATTATCAACCTCATTTATATTTATGATAAGGAAGAGAGTGAAAGTATTACCGATAACGAAATCAAATGGTTAGTAAAAGAAGTTGAACGATAGCCGTAACAACCTCTTTACTGATCCGGCTTCGCCCCGAACTTAAGACAAATGGTCTTTACAATATTCCAACAACCCGGCGCAAGCATCTTCCAATAGAT
>OODB01002406.1_pt1 | contig 10429 bp, 7 predicted proteins | sample 1671721 | NCBI WGS metagenome assembly OODB01 (sample SAMN06348185, study PRJEB24527) | human gut metagenome | biome: human gut; feature: ankylosing spondylitis patient; material: feces | host: Homo sapiens | place: China | collected 2015-10
GTTGGTGATCTTGCGCTCTGCCAGCCACTCGCGTGCGCCGGACTTATCAAGCATCGGGTCAGCAGCAGCTACTACCTGAACGCCCGGTACGGAGTTGATCAGGTTGTTAATGTGCAGCTTGCCGATTCGGCCGCAGCCTACAACGCCAATTTTCAAAATGCCCATTGGAATTCTCTCCTTTTATATAAGGTGATTCTATTATAAACCACTTGCGGGTGTGCTTCAAGGGTGCAGCGTATTTTTCAGCGCACCGCCCAATTTTGGGGCTTCGGTTTGGTGAAAAATAGCAAAGCGGAGCGCAAAAAAATCGTGCAAAATATCCGTGCATTGTGCTAAAATAGAAAATGCACAGGAAAATGCAACACATTGCACGTTGGTGTCTAAAATGCGGTGAAACGCTTGTGCGCTTTACTGCACTATGATAAAATATGAACGTATTGTGGCAAAAATGTGTCTTTTAGGGATAAAAGAGGATACATGGATGCCTGAAAAGGAGAATATCTTATGAAGGTAACTGCACAGTGGATCGCAGAGCAGTGCGGCGTATCGCGTGGAACAGTGGACCGAGTTGTAAACGGCCGACCGAATGTAGCGCCGGAAGTGCGGGAGCGCGTGCAGAAAATAATCAGCGAATACGGCTACAAAACGCCGTCGCAGCGGCAGGCCGCCCGTGCGGGACACGGCGTGATTCTGCCGAGCTGGGATGCGTTTTTCATCCGCCGGATGCGCGAGGGCATTCGCGTGGCTGTACACAACCGCGGATTAAATGATGTAAATGTGCTGGTGGAGGAGCTGAAAAACCGCTCGCACCGTGCGTATTTCGAGGCCATCGGACGCATGGAGGAGCGCGGCATTGACGGTCTCATTGTCACCGCGCCGGACACGGTAGCGATGAGTGAGGAGATCGACCGGCTGGTCGCAATCGGCATTCCGGTCGTTACCTGCGACTCGGATGTGCGGCAGAGCCGCCGCCTGTATCATATCGGACAGAACATGGTCAAATCCGGCCGGATTGCCGCCGGACTGCTTGCACCGTACGTTGAGGGACAGGATGTGCTCGTCGTTACCGGCAACCGTGAATTCACGGCGCACGGACTGCGTGTGCGCGGCTTCCTTGACCGTCTGCACGAGATTTTTGACGATAATGTAAACGTCAACGTCATCGAGAGCGTCGAGCAGTACGAGCTGACCTACGACGGCGTACTGCAGCAGGTGCGGCAGAACCCGCGTCTGCGCGGTATTTATATGGCAAACGAGTCCGTGCGCGGCTGTATGGACGCGCTCGAGCGCGCAAAGCCCAATCGGCGCATTCACGTTGTCTGTCACGATCTGACGCCGCATGCGCGCCAGTATTTGGAGGACGGACGGCTGGATTTCATCGTCGATCAGGATTTTTCGGCGCAGACGACGCGCGCGATCGAAGTGCTGGCACATACACTGCGTACCGGAGAGTCGCCGCGGCAGAGCATCGAATACATTCACACCAGCATTATCACAAGGGAATTGTTGTGAGAAAGGAGCCTATATGAAAGCAAACTGGAAGCGCATACTGCTGTCTCTGGTGCTGTGCGCCGGATTTGTATGGCCTGCAGGCGCGGTAAGCACCGGACAACCGGCAGCGTCGCAGACCGGGACGAGCACCGCGCAGAGCAAACCGGCGGCTTATACCGTCAAGAAAATGGGCCTGCTGGGCGTCAAGCGCACCGTGGAGAGCGACAATAACACGGTGAAAATGCTGAACAAAACGGCAGCTTCGCTGGACAGCAGCTCGTATATGTCAGGTTCGGCGTCCGGTGCGACCGGCGAGAGCGAGATAGCAATCTACGCTGCACTGATTGAGGATATGAAAAAGGCCATGGATGGACTGGATACGACCAGTGATCTTTATAAGACCTATGCGGCACAGTTAAAGGTATTAGAGGATTACCAGACCAGCCTGAACCAGAACGCCGTCAGCGGCATGCAGCAGGCGATGGCCATGCTGTCCCAGCTGGATGACGCGGCGTACACGCTGCGCAAGCAGGCGAAAAATGTCTCCGGTCAGCTGGCACTTGGTGCACAGACCATGCTGATTACCATTAAAAATCTGGGCTACACCAAGGAAAACCTGCAGGTAGCGCTGAAACAGCTGGACCGCAATCTGGCAGTGCTGAAAACGCAGAGAAAGCTCGGCATGATTGGGCAGCTGCAGCTTGACACGGTGCAGAATCAGCGCGACAAGCTGGCGCAGTCCATCGACACGCTGGAGACCACCCGCGAAAACCTCGGTTCGAGCGTTGCGCTCATGTGCGGTCTGGACGCGAACACCATCGTGATGCCGGCCGACTTTGAGACGCTGTACGAGGGCAATCTGGATAAGATGTCCTATAGTAAGGATTTGGAGCAGGCGCAGAAGAACAGCTTCCTCATCTGGCAGAAGCAGGACGCTGTGCGCAGCGCGTACAACTCGTACGACAAGAACATCAGCGGTACCGCCGAGGCGGTCAAGTCCACTGAGGACGCACTGGCGGCGGCCAGGGAGTCGGTAGTAGCTGCCTTCGACAGCACCTACAAGACCGTCAAGGACTGCCAGACGACTCTGGCAGCTAAGCAAACCGCGCAGTCGCAGGCGGAGCTTGACCTGAAAACCGCGACCGTGAAGTACAGGAAGGGCATCATTTCCAAGCTGGCGTATCAGCAGGCGCAGGATGCCGTAACGACCGCAAAGCTGAATGTGGAAAGCGCGTATCTGTCGCTGTATACCGCATATAACCAGTACGAATGGGCCAAGGAAGGCGTACTTATCACCACCGCAGCCGCATAAGAGAGGAGTATATATTATAATGAAACGAACCATTGCAGCCGGTCTTTCTGCCGCTCTGCTGTGCGGCATGGTCGTACCGGCGTTTGCCGCCGATACCAAGACCGCGACGAACACCACCGGCACCACCCAGACCCAGCCGACGGCGCCGGTCAAGCTGACGTTTGACAAGCTGGAGGAGACCGTCCGCCAGAACAACGTCACCATCAAGGCGAACAACAACACCGTGCTCAGCGCGGAAAAAACCGATGTCAGCAATCAGTACATTGAAAGCTATTTCCAGCTTTCCGAGCAGATTTCGTCCTACCAGAAGCAGATCAAGGAACTGCAGAAAACGCTGAAGGAACTGGGAACCGACAAGGAGAACGCCGGTCTGCGCAAGACGCTTGAGAGCCAGATTTCCATCCTGCAGCGCAATCTGGCAGCCGCCGAAGCATCGTACAAGAACCTCGACGATGACGAGGACGACGCAGAGGAGGATCAGGAGAAAACGGTTGATAACACCCGCCGTCAGATGCAGAATGCAGCCGATGAAATCTGCCTGAGTGCGGAAAACACCTACATTTCTCTGCGCGGCATGAAGTATACGCTCAACCAGACAAACCGCAGCATTCAGCAGCTTGACCGCAACATTGTGACTGTGCAGAAGCAGGTAAAGTTGGGTATGACCGGTGTAAATACGCTCAAGAGCCTGCAGGCACAGCGAGAGAGCGCCGTTGCCGGCAAGGCTTCGCTGACCACGCAGGTAGAGGCGCTGACCAACACGCTCGCTATCCAGTGCGGCTATACCACCGGTACGCAGATCGAAACGAGCGATCTTCCGGTCGTAACCGCCGAGCAGGTCACCTCCATTGATTATAACAAGGATCTTGCCGAGGCGCTCAAGAACAGCTACGCGATCTACTCCAAGGAGTACGCAATGCAGACCGCGTCCGACGATTACGAGAACAACAAGACCAACACGCTGTATGCTTATCAGGCAGCCAAGATCGACCGCGACGCACAGAAGGAGAGCACGACCGCTTCTTTCCGCAAGCTGTATACCGACCTGCAGGAGAAGCAGACCGCACTTGCTGCGGCGGATGCCGATCTCGCACAGGCGAAAAAGACGTTTACGGTAAGCCAGGTGCAGTACACGCGCGGCATGATCTCCAAGATGGCGTACACGGATGCGCTTGATACCTTCACCACCGCACAGGAGACCGAGGTTGCGGCGCGTATTGATCTGCTGACCGTCTACAACACCTATCAGTGGGCAAAACGCGGTGTAATTACGGCAACAACTTGATAAGCTGACCGTTTTTGCGAATATAGCAGATATGTATAATGAATTGGAGGACCCCGATGAACAATAGCAAACGAATCCTTGCGGCGCTGCTGGCCGGTGCGATGGTACTGTGCGCAGGCTGCGGCAAGGAAGAGGAAACCGAGGAGGAAAGCTCAAACAGCACTGCGGTTGAGGTAACCGATGTTACTTCGGGTGCGATGAGCTCGGAATACACGCTGAATGGCAAGATTGCCGCCGTCAATGAGGTGCAGGTGTTCCCGCTGCTGGCAGGTCAGGTGCAGACGCTGAACGTCAGCGAAGGCGACACCGTATCCAAGGGTCAGACCCTGTTTACGGTGGATACCTCGACGGTTACCTCGACGATGAGCTCGCTGCAGCAATCCTACAGCGCCACAAAGACCGCGACCGACCGTGCGATTGAATCAGCAAAGGTCGGTGTGGAGCAGGCGGAACTGGCGGTCAGCAACACGGAAGCACTGCTCGAAGCCGGTGCGGCTGCCGAGCAGGATCTGATCAAGGCTAAGCAGGCACTGACGCAGGCGCAGGCAGGTGTCGCGCAGGCTGAGGCCCAGCAGTCCGCGTCTTTGGCGCAGATTCAGGCGTCTATGGACCAGATCAATAAGCAGGCAAGCCTTGGCACGGTAACCGCTCCGTGCTCGGGTACGGTTACGGCTGTAAACGTAGACCGCGGCGGCATGGCATCCTCGGCGCAGCCGAGCGTGGTTATTGCCGAGAACGGTGCGGTTGAGGTCTGTCGCCGAGGACGTATTCACCGGCATCAAGGTCGGCGATACCGCAAGCGTCACAGTTTCCGCTGTCTCCAAGGAGTCGATGAACGGTACGGTCAGCACGCTGCCGGCGGCTGCCAATGCACAGACCAATCTGTATGACGTTTCGGTTTCTCTGCCGTCCGGCACCAAGCCGCCGATCGGCGCGTTTGCTACCGTCACCTTCTATACCGACCGCCGCGCAAGCACGATTTCCGTGCCGACCGAGTCCATCCTGACCGGCAACAACAACGAGCAGTATGTGTTCACTGTAAATGCGGACGGCACTGCCGCAACCCGCGTTACCGTCACTACCGGACTGGTTACCAAGGATTCGACCGAGATCGTTTCCGGCCTCAAGGCGGGCGACCGGGTTGTTACCAAGGGTCAGTCCTATCTGTCGGACGGTGCAGCCGTGCATGTCGTCACCTCGGACGCCGCAGACGGCGGGGAGGGCTAAGCGCGCATGAAATTCGCACAAACCTTTATCAAACACCATGTAATGACCATCCTGCTGTACATACTGGTCGTTGTGTTTGGTTTTTACAGCTTCCAGAACCTGCCGCTGGCGCTCATGCCGTCCATGGAGGTTCCGGCAGCGGTTGTTTACGCTACTTATCCGGGTGCCGGCCCGGAGGATATCGAGCAGCAGGTAACCAAAAAGCTCGAGGGTGCGGTAGCGGGCCTGTCCGGTCTGGATACGCTTCAGTCCACCTCGTCCGAGAATATGGCTATGCTGGTTATCCAGTTTACGAATCATACGGATATGGATCAGGCAATGACCGACCTGCGCGACAAGGTTGCACAGGTAAAGAGCCAGCTGCCGGATGACGCATCCGACCCGACCGTTATGTCGATTGATATTGACTCCATGCCGGTCGTACAGATCGCGCTGCGCGGCAACGACCTGGCCTCTTTGCAGTCTATTGCTGAGGACGAGATTCAGCCGGCGCTCGAGCGTCTGGACGGCGTAGCGTCTGTTGATATTTCGGGCGGCTACGAGCAGGAGATCGCAGTCCACACGGACGCCTCCCGCCTGAAGGGCTACAACCTGACCATTTCGTCCATCGGTCAGCAGCTCGGCGCGGACAACATCGCCATTCCGGGCGGCGATCTGGATAACGGTTCGCAGACGCTGGCTGTCCGCACGGACGGCGAGTATTCGTCCATTGATGATGTTAAGAACGCCCTGATCTCGCTTCCGGCAGGCGGCACGGTACGTCTGAGCCAGATCGCGGATGTTTCCATGCAGCCCAAGGATCAGGACGCCATCTCCAAGGTTGACGGTGAGGAATGTATCATCCTGTCGGTCAACAAGCAGTCCGGCTCCAATACGGCGCAGATTGCCGAGCTGGCCAAGGCTGAGTTTGACTCTCTGCTTAAGAGCAACGATTCCCTGCAGTGGAATATCGTTATGGATCAGTCCGACTATATCAACATGACGGTTAATAACGCTATTCAGAACATCTGGATGGGCGTGCTGTTCGCCGCGATCGTGCTGTTCCTTTTCCTGCGCGACCTCGGTGCAACGCTGGCCGTTACGATTGCAATGCCGTGCTGTATCCTGTTTACGTTCCTGATTATGAACGTGCTGGGCATTACGCTGAACATGATGTCGCTCGGCGGTATCACGCTCGGCGTAGGTATGATCGTGGATAACTCCATCGTTGTTCTGGAGAACATCTTTACCTATCGAGCGGACGGCTATGACCGTATGGATGCCTGCACCAAGGGCACCGGCGAGGTCATCGGTGCGGTTATCGCTTCCACGCTGACCACGGTTGCCGTATTCCTGCCGATTGCACTGTCCGGCGGCATGGCCGGCATGATGTTCAAGGAATTCTGCATCACCATCGTAGCGCTGCTGCTCAGCTCGCTGATCATTTCTGTCACGCTCGTGCCGCTGCTGTGCTACTTCCTGCTCGGCAGCACCAAGCAGAAGAGTGTCAAGCCGCAGGGCTCGGGCGCAACGCCGATCACCGAAAAGCCGCTCTCGCGTGTATACCGCAGTTCGCTGAATTTCCTGATCACCCACCGCTGGGCAGGCATCGCGCTGACCGTTGTCATCTGTATTGTCAGCGTGCTCAGCGTCAGCCAGGCGGGCATGGAGCTCATCCCGGAGATGGATGAGGGTCAGGTGAGTGTTACGGTTTCCATGCCGAACGGTTCGACTATGGAGGACACTGCCGCCATCGAGGACCGCATTGCGGCCATCGCAGTTGATACCATCCCGGAGCTGGAGCAGATCTACTACTCGACCGGTTCTTCGACCTCGATCGTGTCCTCGTCCTCGGGCGCAAGCATTACCATTTCGCTGGTAGATCTCGATCAGCGTGACCGCTCGTCAGCGGATATCGCCAAGCAGCTGCGCCGTGACCTGCAGGATATTGCAGGCTGTGAACTGACGGTTTCGACCAGCAGCACCATGTCGATGTCCACGGATTCGGACATCAGCGTTGAGCTGACCGGCGATGACTACGACCGGCTGGCTGAGACGGCAGACGATCTGGCAAACCAGATCAGCGCTCTGCCGGATGCCATCAATGTTGAATCCTCGGCAGGCGAGCAGACCCCGCGTGTTGCCGTTAAGATCAACCGCGAGAATGCGTCTCGCTTCGGTCTGAGTGCGACTGCTATCGGCGGTCTGGTTCGTGGTGAGCTGACCGGCTCGACCGCGACCACGCTCCGCATGAACGGTGAGGAATACGACGTTACCGTTGCCGGCGACGAGGATGTAGCAACCAGTCTGGACGCACTGCGCTCCATGCAGATTCCGACCATGACCGGCGGCACCGTACCGCTGTCCATGGTGGCGGATGTCTACACCGAGCTGAGCCCGCAGTCCATCGTGCGCAAGAACCAGAAGGAGACCGTTACCATCACCGGTGAAAGTGAATCCGGTGACAGCAATGCCATTAAGGCAGCCGTTGACGACATTGTTGCCAAGTACGAGCTGCCGGACGGCGTAGAGGTCGGCGAAGGCGACACCGCTGCTTCGCAGATCGCGGAGACTACCGGTACGCTGATGCTGGCCCTTGCGGTGGCAATTATGCTGGTATACTTCATTCTGGCAACACAGTTCAACTCGTTCTCGCTGCCGATTGCAATCATGCTGATCCTGCCGATCGGTCTGCTTGGCTCGATGATCCTGCTGTGGCCGACCGGAAATCATGTTTCCATGGTCGCACTGCTCGGTGTTATCATTCTGGCCGGTACAGTCGTCAACTCGTCCATCGTGCTGATCGACTATACCCTGCAGCGCCGTCAGCGCGGTGAGGATAAGAATACGGCTATCCTGAACGCATGTCCGCGCCGTGTCCGTCCGGTGCTGATGACCGCTATGACCACTATCCTCGGCCTTGTGCCGATGGTATGCTCCAGCGGCGAAGGCTCCGAAATGATGAAGCCGATGGGTGTTGTTATGATGACCGGTATGGTTATCTCCACCATCGCAACACTGTTCATCACCCCGGTTTACTATTCGCTGACCGACAGCGTCGCTGCCCGCCTTTCCGGCCTGTTTAAGAAAATCAAGCTGCCGAAGTTTAACTTTCATAAGAAAAATCCGCAGCAGTAAGCAAAAAGGGAACCGATTTCGGTTCCCTTTTTGAATTGAGAATGGATAATGGAGAATGAATGGCGGGCAAAATGGGTACCGCAGTTGTCCAATGTCTGTACAGTCTACCCCGTAGGGGAGCACATTGTGCTCCCACGCAAAGGTAAACTTCACATTCCCTTCGCTCTATTGCACTACTTTCCGAGGTTTTCATCCCGGTATTTCTGAATCGCTGCCAGAAACTCCTTGCCGTACCGCCTTGCTTTTGCATCGCCTACGCCGCGGACGGACAGCAGATCGAACTCGCTCGATGGCTGTTTTGCGGCCATATCAGCGAGTGTTGCGTTGGAAAAGATAACGTACGGCGGCACGCCTGCGCGTGCTGCAAGGCGGGTTCGTACATCGCGGAGCGCATCGAACAGCTTTTCGTCCACATCTTCCGCAAGAGCCGCGTACTGTTTGGCGGTTGCCGGCGTTTTCTCCTTGGGCAGCTTGACGCGGAATTCGCCGCGTCCGCGCATGAGTGCGTTGCCGGTGCGAGTGAGCACGAGCACGTTCATGCGGTCCGGGTCGGCGATGAGGTATCCGCGCTCGAGCAGCATGTCGATCAGCCGACGGACATACACGGCGGTGCTATCCGGCATAATATTATAGGTGGAAAGTGTATCCAGATGGAACTGTGTGATTTTTTCGTTCTTACTGCCGGTCAGAATGGCGGAAACGACGGTTTTGCCGAACGCACGGCCGCGTTCATCCAGCCGGTATACGCACGAGAGGATTTTGCGTGCGTCCATGGTTGCATCCACTTCCTCAAAATTGGTGTCGCAGCTGCTGCAGTGTCCGCACGACAACGGCGAATTTTCACCGAAATAGCGCAGAATGTAATGCCGCAGGCACTCGGTCGTGGTGCAGTAGAATGTCATTTGCCGCAGGCGTTCACGGTCGCGCGCGATGAGCTGCTGACGGGTTGCCTCGTCAATGGTTTCGTCCTCGGCTTCATGGCTGCGCTCGATCAGAAACTCGGCCATACGCACATCTTGTCCGCTATATAATAGAATACAGTCGGCAGGCTGACCGTCTCGACCGGCACGGCCGGCTTCCTGATAGTAGCTCTCCATATTTTTCGGCATGTTATAATGAATGACAAACGACACGTTGGACTTGTCAATACCCATGCCGAATGCGTTGGTAGCAACCATAATGGTCTTGCGGTCGTACAGAAAATCGTCCTGATTCTCGCGGCGCTCGTCAGGATCGAGGCCCGCGTGATAGCGGGTGGCGGGCAGACCGCGGCTGAGCAGCAGATCGCAGATTTCCTCCACGTTTTTTCGGGTGGAGCAGTAGACGATGCCGCTTTTATCCTTGCGCTCGTTCAGCAGCTGCAGCAGCTTCATGCCCTTGGAGGTCGGCTGTTCGACAGCAAAATACAGATTTGGACGGTCAAAACCGGTGGTCTTGATGAAGGGTTCGTGCAGACCGAGTGCCTGCACAATGTCGTCACGAACCTCAGCTGTTGCGGTTGCCGTAAACGCGGAAACGAGCGGCCGCTCAGGCAGTTCGGCGAGAAAGTCGAGGATTTTGAGGTAGCTTGGACGAAAATCCTGTCCCCATTGAGAGATACAGTGCGCTTCATCGACTGTGACCATCGAAATCGGTACGCGCTTGGAAAATTCGAGAAACGAGGGGGCGGTCAGGCGTTCCGGCGCAACATACAGCAGCTTGTACTGTCCTCGTCCGGCGAAGTACAGTGCATCGCGGAATTCCTCCGCACTCGGCAGGCACACCTGCCTCCACGAGTGCACCGACCTGATCCTTCATCAGCGAAATGAGCGGGGAAATGACCAGCGTCAGACCGGGGAACAGCATAGCAGGCACTTGGTAACAGATGGATTTTCCCGCACCGGTCGGCATAATGCCGAGTGTATCCCGGCCGGAAAGGATGGCGCGAACCAGCTCGTCCTGTCCGGGACGGAACGAATCGTAGCCAAAATATTGTTTGAGAATGTCCTGTGCGGTCA
>OODB01002419.1_pt1 | contig 10376 bp, 8 predicted proteins | sample 1671721 | NCBI WGS metagenome assembly OODB01 (sample SAMN06348185, study PRJEB24527) | human gut metagenome | biome: human gut; feature: ankylosing spondylitis patient; material: feces | host: Homo sapiens | place: China | collected 2015-10
CTTGCTTGTTCTCCCGAAATCCCGTATGATTTACATAGATATTATATTTTAATGGTAAATTTTACATGAAAAACGAGATAAAACAGAAATAACAGTCAGAAAGGGGCAATGCGGATGCCGAGACCTCAAGGTGGACGAAAAACAAACATTGATATGACGGAGGGAGTGATCTGGAAACAGCTGGTGCTGTTTGCAATCCCGCTGATCATGGGAAATGTATTCCAACAGCTCTACAATACCGTGGACAGCATCGTTGTGGGAAATTATCTCGGAACGTCGGCCCTGGCTGCTGTGGGAGCCACCACGGCGATCTGCAACACGCTGGTGAACTTCTTTAACGGAATCTCCATCGGAGCCGGTGTGGTGATCAGCACGAGTTTCGGCGCGAAAAACCTCGAGAAGCTTCACGAGGCGGTGGAGACGACGATCCTCTTCGCTGTGATCGTCGGATGTTTTGTCTCCCTGATCTCTATCGGGGTCGTACCGGTGATGTTAAAGTGGATGTCCACGCCGGATGATGTAGTCGGACCGGCGGGTGAGTATTTAAAGATCTACTTTGTCGGAGTTCCGGTGCTGTTCCTCTACAATATGGGAAGTGCGATCTTAAGGGCTGTGGGGGATACGAGACGTCCGCTCCTGTTCCTGATCATCAGCAGCTGCTTAAATATTGTTCTGGATATCCTTTTTGTGGCGGTATTCCACTGGGGGATCAGCGGTGTGGCGATCGCCACGGTGATGGCGGAGACAGTTTCCGCGTTCCTGGCCTGCATGACACTCACAAGAACAGATGGAGCCCATAAACTTGTCTTAAGAGATTTACATATCAATAAGACCTGTCTCGGTGAGATCTTCCGGATCGGACTTCCGGCCGGTGTCCAGCAGGGACTCACAGCGTTTTCCAATGCTCTGGTACAGGCATACGTCAACGGTCTTGGTTCCTCGGTGATCATGGCGGGCTGGAGCTGCCACTCGAAGATCGACCAGTTCGCGATCCTGCCGGCCCAGAGCATGGGCCAGGCGGCAACCACCTTCGTGGGACAGAACCTCGGCGCGAAGAATGTAAAGCGTGCCAGAAAAGGCGTCCGACAGGCGGTGTTCATGGGTGTCGGCGCGCTGATCTGCATCTCCATCGTCATGGCACTCTCCGCGAGATCTCTGGTATCCCTTTTTAACAGGGATCCGTCGGTTCTGCATTACGGAACTCTGTTTATCCTGATGACCGTGCCGTTCCGCTTCTGCAGCTCCTTCAACCAGATCCTGGCTGGTTCCTTAAGAGGCTCCGGTGACGCGAAGGGCCCGATGTGCATTATGCTCTTCAGCTTCGTTGTCTGCAGGCAGATCTATCTGTTCTTTGTGACAAAGATCGCCTTCAACGAGTACACCGTAGGTCTCGGCTACCCGGTTGGGTGGATCGTGTGCGCGGTTATCTCCTACTTTTACTATAAGAAAAGCAGATGGGAAGAGCAGGTGGAGAAAGAAGCATAAAATGAATAAAGATGTCCGCTGCCTGGTTCAACATGAACGGAATGTCATGGAAAACGGCAGCGGATTTTTGATTTTGTGTTCGTTGCGCTGATGGGAGATATGTGTTATACTTAACTGCGTATGTCGTTTTATATGAATACGATATGGTGTTATATCAGGCGGATTTGATGTGACATGACACTGACAAGAGAAAAGAGGCAGGCAGCCGGACTGAAAAAGCGGTTGGTTGTAAGGACAAAATGTTTGGACTTGGAACGATCATAAACGTCGGTGTGGCCGTATTTTCCCTGGGCTTAAATAAAAAAGTAAATGCCGGCAAATACAGAGTCTGTATTTGCGGTTGAAAGATAAAAGAGCAGTTGTAAAAATAACTGCGGTGTACAAAAAGTATGCGGCTGTGAGGCTGTTACAGTGATAGAAACAGGAGGATTTTATGATATTATCCTGCAGCAATATCTGCAAATCATTCGGAAGCGACGATATTATCAAGAACGCTTCCTTTCATATTGAGGATCATGAAAAAGCTGCCATCGTTGGCATCAACGGAGCGGGAAAATCGACGCTCTTAAAGATCATTGTCGGCGAGCTGGCACCGGATTCCGGTGAGGTGGTGCTTGGAAGCGGGAAGACGCTGGGCTACCTGGCGCAGAACCAGGATCTTTTGAGCCACCGGACTATCTATGAGGAGATGCTGGATGCGAAAAAGTCCGTCATCGCCATGGAAAATCGTCTGAGGGATCTGGAAAATTCCATGAAGACAGCATCCGGGGAAGAGCTGGAGACCATGATGAATCAGTACAGCCGTTTAAGCCACGAGTTTGAGCTCATCAACGGCTATGCCTGGAAGAGTGAGATCGTGGGCGTCTTAAAGGGACTTGGTTTTACGGAGGAGGAGTTCTCCAAACAGATTTCCACACTTTCCGGCGGCCAGAAGACAAGAGTTTCCCTGGGCAAGCTTCTTCTCACAAACCCGGATATCATTCTTCTCGATGAGCCGACGAACCATCTGGACATGTCCTCCATCGCATGGCTGGAGACTTATCTCTTAAACTACCGCGGTGCTGTTCTCATCGTTGCCCATGACCGGTATTTTCTCGATAAGATCGTCACAAAGGTCATTGAGCTGGACAATGGACATGCCATTGTGTACTTCGGAAATTATACGGCCTACAGCGAAAAGAGAGCGCAGATGCGCGCGATCCAGATGAAGGCGTACTTAAACCAGCAGCAGGAGATCAAGCACCAGGAAGCGGTCATCGAAAAGTTAAAATCCTTCAACCGGGAAAAGTCCATTAAGAGAGCGGAGAGCCGGGAAAAGATGTTAGATAAGATCGAAGTCCTTGAGAAGCCGACGGAGGTCAATGACGCCATGGATATCCGCCTGGAGCCGAATATCTTAAGCGGAAACGATGTGCTGACGGTGAACGGTCTGGCGAAGTCCTTTGGTTCCCAGACATTATTTACAGACCTGAATTTCGATGTAAAGCGCGGGGAACGGGTCGCTATTATCGGTGACAACGGAACGGGAAAGACCACGATCTTAAAGATCATCAACGGTCTCGTGGAGCCGGATGACGGCGAGATCATTCTTGGTTCCAGAGTCCACATCGGATATTATGATCAGGATCATCAGGTCCTTCATATGGAGAAGACGTTGTTTGAGGAGATCTCCGACGCCTACCCGGGAATGTCCAACACCCAGATCAGAAGTACGTTAGCGGCATTCCTCTTCACCGGTGACGATGTGTTTAAGCGGATCGGGGATCTGAGCGGCGGTGAGAGAGGACGTGTTTCCCTCGCGAAACTTATGCTTTCGGAGGCGAACTTCCTGATCCTCGATGAGCCGACGAACCACCTGGATATCACTTCGAAGGAGATTCTGGAGAATGCCTTAAGCCATTACGGCGGTACGGTGCTCTACGTCTCCCATGACCGTTATTTTATCAACAAGACCGCAACGAGGATCCTGGATCTCACCGGAAAGCGGATGATGAATTATATCGGTAACTACGATTATTATCTGGAAAAACATGAGGCCATGATGAACGCCCATTTCGGGACCGAGAATGTGGAGCCTACCGGCGGAATCGTCGGATTCGGCGCATCAAAGACGGGAGCGGTGGCTGAAACTTCCGGAAAAGCGGCGGAGAGCAGCGCGGACGCAGGCGGAAAGCTTGACTGGAAAGCCCAGAAGGAAGAGCAGGCCCGCCAGAGAAAACGTCAGAATGACTTGAAAAAGGTCGAGGACGAGATCCACAGACTCGAGACGAGAGACGGTGAGATCGACGGGCTTCTCTGCGACGAGAGTGTTTTCTCCGATGTGGCGAAGCTCATGGAGTTAAATAAAGAAAAAGAGGAGATCGCAGGGAAACTTGAGACTCTGTATGAAAAGTGGGAGGAGCTGGCTGAATAAGCAGCAATCATTAATATCCGCTGAGTCTCAGGTCCGTTGCTGCCTGCGCAGGGTGTGAACAGCAGCAAACCTGTTGAACAGATATAGATATACTCAAAAGAAAAATGTTCCGTCCGGTCGGGGAGATCATGGGCGGGACATTTTCTTTTTTATGGGATAGGGCAGTTCCAGCCCCAATTCGCCTAAATTCTTTGACAAGGATTTGACAAATAATATAGATATGAGTATAATAGATTCCATCGTTATATGAAAGTTTTGAGAAGGTGAAACCAGAAAATGACAGACGAAAGACAGATTTCAAAGGCGGTTATTTCCAGACTTCCGCGCTATTACAGATATCTGGGTGAGCTGATGGAGGAGGGGATCGAAAGGATTTCTTCCAATGAGCTGAGCGCCAGAATGAAGGTGACGGCGTCCCAGATCCGTCAGGATCTTAACAATTTCGGCGGCTTCGGCCAGCAGGGATACGGATATAATGTTAAGTATCTCTACACGGAGATCGCAAGGATTTTAGGAATCGACAGACAGCACAACCTCATTATCATCGGAGCCGGAAACCTTGGACAGGCCATCGCCAATTACACAAATTTTGAGAAGCGCGGATTTATGATCAAGGGAATGTTCGATACCAATCCGCGGCTGATCGGTCTCGTGGTCCGTGGTGTGGAAATCCGCGGGATCGATGACCTTGAACAGTTTATTATCGATAACGAGGTGCAGATCGCAGCCCTCACGATCCCGAAGTCCAAGGCTCCGGAAATCGCAGAGCGCCTGGTAAAGGCCGGAATCAAGGCGATCTGGAACTTTGCCCATACCGACCTAAATGTTCCGGATGATGTGGTCGTTGAGAATGTCCACCTCTCCGAGAGCCTGATGCGACTTTCCTATCGTGTCTGCAGCATGCAGGATGAGCGGGAGCGGAAAGCAAAGGAAAAAGCAGAACAGACGGGAACCAATGAGACATGTTGATTGGAGTTGGCTGTGATTTGATCGAAATTGAGCGCGTAAAAAAAGCCTGTGATAAAGAGGCTTTTTTGTCGCGTATTTATACCGAGCGTGAGCGCCGGCAGGCAAAGGGAGATCCCCGGGTCCTTGCCGGCACTTTTGCCGTTAAAGAAGCAGTGGCGAAGGTGTTTGGAACGGGATTCCGGGAGTTTATGCCGATTCATGTGGAGGTCTTAAGAGACCCTCTTGGAAAGCCCTATGTGGAGCTTCATGAGGGAGCCGCAAAAACAGCAGAAGATCTCGGGATCACAAAGATCGAAGTGTCGATCTCAGACACGAAGGACCATGCGATGGCGTTTGCCGTCGGAGAGGGGGAGGCCGGATGAAAGCAGTTCTCAGTGGAAAAGAAATGAAAGAGTTCGATGCAAGGTCCATCAAAGGGTATGGGATTCCATCCTTAGTCCTGATGGAACGGGCAGCGATGGCAGTTGCAGAAAAAGCAGAGGAGATACTGGAGAAAGAACGGGCAGGGACCGTCTGGTCCGTCTGCGGCTTTGGAAATAACGGGGCGGATGGAGTTGCCGCCGCCAGAATGCTGTTTTTAAAGGGGTACGATGTGAAGATCGTTTTCCCGCAGCGGGACGGAAAAGGAAGCGAGGAGCTGGAAGCCCAGCTGAATGTCGTAAAACGGCTGGGAATCCCGGTGATGACGGCGGAAGATCTGTCGGACCCGGTGGAAAAGAAGATCCCGGCGCAGCCGTTTAGAAAGGCCGGGGAGAGAAAAAGAAGCTGCCGGGGCGTGATTCTGGACGCAATCTTCGGGATCGGTCTTTCAAGAAATGTGGAGGGCGCATACCGGAAGCTGATCCGGTGGATCAATGGACAGGAAGACATGAAAGTCATTGCTGTCGATGTCCCATCGGGCATCAGCTCCGATAACGGAAGCGTGATGGGAGATGCAGTCCGCGCAGATGTGACGGTCACGTTCGGAGAAAAGAAGCTTGGACAGGTGTTGTTTCCGGGGCGGGAGCTCTGCGGACATCTTCTCGTAAAAGATGTGGGCTTTGTGCCGGAGAGCAGCGCAGAACGGGAAAAACATGTCCAGATGCTGGATCGGGAAGATCTTTTGAGGATCCCGGCCCGCATGGCTGATTCCAACAAGGGAACATACGGAAAGGTCCTTGTGATGGCAGGAGCGAAGAATATGGCGGGGGCTTCCCTGCTTTCCGCCAGAGCGGCATACCGGATGGGAGCCGGACTTGTAAAGGTCTTTACCCCGGAGGAGAACCGGCTGATCGTACAGGAAAAGCTTCCGGAGGCCATTTTAGCCACCTACGACACGAAGGAGGCCGAGAAAGATCCGGAAAACTTTGCGCGAAAGATCGCGAGGGAGACGGAATGGGCGGATGTGATCGTTCTGGGCCCCGGGATCGGGATGGAGGACTATGCCAGATGCATGGTGGAAAATGTCCTGAAGGACGCCTATGTCCCGATCATTCTTGACGCGGATGCCCTGAATCTTGCGGCAGAATACCGGGAACTGACCGGTTATTTTACGGAGAATATTATCGTGACGCCGCATATGAAGGAGATGTCGCGGCTCACAGGAATTCAGATAGAAGAAATGAAGGAGAATCCGGTCCGCACCGCCAGGGAGTTCGCGGATCAGTACGGCGTAGTATGCGTCTTAAAGGACGCGGCGACGGTGATCGCCGGAAGAGACGGAAAGACGTTCGTGAACGGAAGCGGGACTCCGGCTATGGCCAAAGGCGGTTCCGGTGATGTGCTTACGGGCGTGATCGCCGGGCTCGTAGCGCTGGGACTGGAGGAGAGTGACGCGGCGGCCCTTGGAGTTTATGTACACGGTCTCGCCGGCGAGGCCGCTGAGCAACATTTTGGAGTCCACGGAGTGTTAGCAGGGGAGATCGCAGATTGCCTTCCGGAGGTATACAGAGATGGAATTTGACAGAATCTACGCAGAGGTGGATCTCGGGCGTATTGAAGAAAATATGAAGGCCATGAAGGAGCATCTTCGTCCGGGAACGAAGATGTACGGCGTGGTAAAGACGGATGCATACGGACATGGGGCAGTTCCGGTGGCGAGGACCATCGACCGTTTTGTCTGTGGGTACGCGGTGGCAACGGTGGATGAGGGGATTAAGCTCAGGAGACATGGAATCGAAAAAGAGATCCTGTGTCTTGGTCCGGTTTCAGCCGGCCGCTATCAGGAATGTCTTGAAAACGACATCAGTCTGCCTATGTTTGAATACCGGAGGGCAAAAGAATTATCAGATGCCGCTGTGGCAGAGGGAAAGACCGCGAAGATCCATATCGCGGTGGATACGGGAATGAGCCGTATCGGACTTTTCCCGGATGAGGGATCCGTGGAGACCGTAAAGGAGATCGCAGAGCTTCCGGCTCTCAGGATCGCCGGTACGTTCACCCATTTCGCCCGGGCGGATGAGGCAGATAAGACGAAAGCAGGGGAGCAGTACAGACGGTTCCATGCGTTCTGTGATGCTGTGAAGGCAGCGGGAGTGGAAGTACCGGTCTGCCACTGTTCCAACAGCGCAGGAATCGTGGAGCTCCCGGATTTTAACATGGACGCGGTCCGTGCGGGAATCACGATCTACGGCCTGTACCCGTCGGATGAGGTAAAACAGGATATCATTTCTCTGAAACCGGCGATGGCGTTAAAGAGCTTTATCACTTACATCAAGGAGATCGGACCGGGAACGGAGGTCAGCTACGGCGGAACCTTTAAGGCGGAGAAGACGATGCGGATCGCTACGGTCTCTGCAGGTTACGGGGATGGCTATCCGAGAAATCTCTCCGGAAAAGGAGAAGTGCTGATCCATGGAAAACGGGCAAAGATCTTAGGACGGATCTGTATGGACCAGTTTATGGTGGACCTTACGGGGATCCCGGAGGCCAAAGAGGGAGATTCTGTGACTCTTGTGGGCAGAGACGGGAATCAGGAGATCACTATGGAGGAGCTTGCAGAGATTTCCGGCGGATTCCATTACGAGATCCCATGCCTGATAGGAAAACGTGTGCCGCGGCGGTACGTGAAGAATGGAAAAGAAGTGGGCGGCATGATGTGCAGGGATGAGGAGTACGAAGGCTTCTGACGGTCATGCTCGAAAACCGGTACGTCTGAATAAAATATCATAAGTGGGAAATACTCTGGACTATAAGAAGCACGCGTTGCAGGCTTCTTGAGGGAGCGCGGCAGCCGCCGGGGACAGGTGCAGGCACAGCCCCGGATCTGCTGACCGCATAGAAATTCAGGCGGAGTGTGAGACTTGTGATTATCAGACGGGGCGATATCTATTATGCGGATCTGAGACCGGTAGTCGGTTCGGAGCAGGGAGGCGTGCGGCCTGTGCTCGTGATCCAGAACGATGTGGGGAACAAGCACAGCCCCACGGTGATCTGCGCGGCGATCACATCAAGGATGAATAAGGCAAAACTTCCTACCCATGTGGAGCTTTCCGCCAGAGACTGTGACATGGTGAAGGACTCTGTGATCCTTTTAGAACAGCTTCGGACCATCGACAAGCAGAGGCTCAGGGAAAAGATCTGCCATATCGACGGGGAGCTGTTAGGCCGGGTGGACGAGGCGCTGAAGGTCAGCCTGGAACTTGGAGGCTATTAGGAAAATGCCTGTGAAAGGGGCGGAACCTGTTACATAATCGCGGGTGTATTCCTTGACGGGGCATGGATTTAATGCTATAGTGGACAAATAGTAACTGTTCAGTAGGTCTGCGCATTTACTGCGCTGACCGTAAGAAAACTTAGAATAGAAGGCAAAAATCCTATCGGCACAGCCGATTTGGAATGGATCTTTGAAACAATTCAGCCATGGATCTGGAAACGGCTGGATGCAGTACTGAAAATGATAAAGGAGTGTAGGTAATTCTCATGGACGATGGCAATTCGTGGATAGGAATTGTTTTATTTGCCGCATCGGTGATCCTGTTTGCGGTGATGTACGGATTCGGTGCGGCGGTTCAGGCGCTGAACACCAGTGCACTGGAGGATGAGCGCGACGAGGGGAATAAGAGGGCGGAAAAGCTTCTGAAGATCCAGGAGGATCCGTATCTCTTTATCCGCACAAACCAGCTGGCAACGAGTATCCTGACACTGGCAATGGGAGCGTCTTCCCTGCTGTTTGTGGTACGAAATCTGACGGCACTGCTCGGAGTGCGCACAAAGCTGCCGCATCTGGCAGCCGTTGGAATTTCATATGTCGCGGGACTTGTGGGAATCGCATTTCTGCTCACGGGACTGGGGATCGTGATCCCGAAGCGCATCGCTGCGAAAAGTCCGATCCGGTTCTGCTATAAGGTGCTTCCACTGGTGGAGCTCGTGGCGAAATTTCTGTTTCCGTTCGCGTGGCTGATGGATCAGTTCGCCTATATCTCCCTGAAGGCGGGGGGCATCAATATCCGCGAAAAAGATGACAATGTGACCGAGGAAGACATCATGTATATGGTCAATGAAGGTCATGAGCAGGGGGTCTTAGAGGCCAGTGAGGCGGAGATGATCACGAATATCTTCGAGTTCGATGATAAAGTGGCGGCGGATATCATGACGCACCGCACGGCTGTCCTTGCGTTGGACGGGGAGATCACGCTTAAGGAAGCGCTGGATTTCGTTGTGAAGGAAGCAAACTACTCGAGATTCCCGGTTTATGAGGAAGATATCGACAATATCATCGGTATTCTCCACATGCGGGACATGCTTCATTATACAGACTCGAAAGAACATTTAAATACGCCGATCAAAAAGATCAAGGGTCTGCTCAGAAGTCCACACTTTATTCCGGAGACGAAGAATATCAACTCTCTCTTTAAGGAGATGCAGTCCCAGAAGATCCATATTGAGCTGGTCGTGGATGAGTATGGTCAGCTTGCGGGTATCGTCACGATGGAGGATATCTTAGAGGAGATCGTCGGAAATATTCTGGACGAGTATGATAAGGAAGAGCCAGATATCGTTTCCAGAAAGAATGGTACATATGAGCTTACCGGTCTCACACTCTTAGATGATGTGGAGGAGACTCTTGGGGTGGAATTTGATAAGGAAGATAAGGATAACTTTGACACATTGAACGGTTTCATGGTGTCCAGGCTTGGGCATATCCCGAAAGCGGGAGAGAAGGGGAGTGTCCGGATCGGGGACTATCTGTTAAAGATCATGAAAGTGGAGAACAAGGTGATCCAGACGGTTCTTGCGATTCCGTTACCGAAAGAAGAGAAGAAATAGAAAGAAGAAATAGAAAACGGATACTCTGCACTCCGGCATTCCTGCCGGAAGCGAAAGTATCCGTTTTTACATTAGTCCTGTTCGCGGAATTTTACAGTGCCGGCAGCCGGGTCCATGGACTCAACGATGGCTAAGGACTCTAAGTGGTAGCCCAGATTTCTGATGACCTGTCCGCCGATCTGGAATCCTTTTTCTACCACGATGCCGATTCCTTCAACTGTAGCGCCCGCCTCATGGACAATGGAGATCAGTCCCTGAAGGG
>OODB01002421.1_pt1 | contig 10352 bp, 10 predicted proteins | sample 1671721 | NCBI WGS metagenome assembly OODB01 (sample SAMN06348185, study PRJEB24527) | human gut metagenome | biome: human gut; feature: ankylosing spondylitis patient; material: feces | host: Homo sapiens | place: China | collected 2015-10
AAGCACGCCGCCAGCGTTCATCCTGAGCCAGGATCAAACTCTCATGTTAAAAGTTTTAATCCAGCCAGAATATCTGGCTTTTCTAAATCAGAAACAAGTTCCTACCGGAATCTTGATTCAGGTTTTACTGTTTTTAAGGTTTGCTTTATTAAAAGCTGTTCGTTCATCTTTCGATGACTTGAATTATTACTCGCGAACTAAATCTTTTTTGTAACCCGGAAGAAATCGGAGATTTCTTCTGAGCGAACTTGTTCGCTTTAGAATCTTTCAAGGTTATTCACTGTTCAGTTATCAATGTTCTTTGTTGTTTTCAGCAACTTTGATATATTATCATAATCATCTGCGCCTGTCAACAATTTTTTTATTTTATTTTGCCTCGCTATGAAGTGGTTTGTTATCACTTACTTGCGACAACTCGTTAATAATAACAAACCACAATTCATTTGTCAACATCTTTTTTGACAAAAAATTACATTTCTTTTTGTCGAAAATCACCATTCTATCTTCATCTTACAAGTGACATCGCCATTCTGCGGTAAGTATGCCTTTTTCCACGGATTGCAACGCTGTATGCCGTAATATTTTCCGGCAGTGCCATTCCCATGTACCCACTATCTCCTATATGATGGATGTCTGCACCTGCCATTTTACACATCAATGCGATCTGTCGGATTGTTTCTTCGTCCGCTCCTTCCTGGGAAGTTCCAATTGTAGTCATCGCAAGTACACCTTTTTCATGTGCGGTTTTGATCAATTCAGCTGCATGCTCCATGGTAAATCCCGGAACAGTACCAGGTGCCGGAAGTAAAAGGACATCTGCCCCTGCTTCAATAAATGTCTCAGCATCTTCTTTTGTCAGTATTTTTTCTCCTGCTTCTGAGAGAATGCCGGATGCATGCATTTTTCCTGCTGTCAGGATCACTCTGTCGCCGACTGCCTCGTTTAAATCAGCTAATGCCTTTGTAATTGCCCTGTTATCAACGCCAACACCCGGATTTCCGGTAAGAACGATCATGTCAACGCCCATGTCTGCTGCTTTTTTTGCATTTTCCACGGTTGCGCGCCGTCCTTCGGTAAGACTCCACACCGATTTTTCTCCATCATTGCGGACTGCCGCCGGTTCTAAATTAATTGCAACCATCCTTCCGGTCAGACGTTTGACCTCATGTATAGTATCTTCCGGGGCAACTTCCGGTAATCCATTGATCACAGGATGATCCACGTCAAAAATATTCAGCATGATAATATCCGCACCAAGAGAAGTTACAAATTCTGCATTTGTAATATTTACGAGCATTGGTGTCACTGTACCGATCGTCTCTGCTGCAAGCACTCTTCCTTCGCTGTCCGCAATGGACTGTAATAATTCTTTTTTATGATAGGCAGCCAGTTCTCTGGCTGAACAGTCAATATATCTTTTTCCCATTCCTTTTTCCTCTTTTCTGCCTGATGCAAAATGTCTCTGCTTTAAAATTTTCACTGTGCCTTCTGTGCAAACTCTGTGAAATATCTTTTATTTCTCTCATATTTCACATTCTCTGCATTTTCTAACACTTTATTGCGATACTCTTCTATTTTCTGCGATGTTATAAAGGAAATCTCCTGCGGCTGATCATACTTTCCCATATAAGAAAAAGATATATTTTCCTGCTCTTCCATGGATTTATAATTCATATATATGGTATAATCCTCATAACCGTTTACCATCTCCCAATAAATCCCGTAATCTTCTCCCTGCAGATGATACAGATTTAAATAGTCATGCAGACTGTCAAACTCCCTGTCAATATACTTTTCCTCACACCTTGATTTATAATATTCCTTTCCTGAATATTTCACATGATCACTGATTTCTCCTGGTAATGCCATTGCAATTACTATAAAATTAAATACCACGATCACTGACACTATGCATTTTATAACAAAAGGGAACACTTTTACGCTGTAATCTCCAGTTTCATCCCGAAAAGAAAAGGTGATATTAATTTTCTTCATATTCCCACCTCTTTCTCTCAAAAATTATTTTTACAAAAGTTTCCTCCTCATCATAATATCGATCGCACTTTACAAATTCATTCACTTCTTCCTCTGTCATTTCCAAAGTCCCCATTAATGTTGCAATCGTATTCTGCTGGATTTCACTGAAATATTTCTGGTTTTCCTGAAATTCAATTTCACTGATACGATAATCATCCTGAAGCAAAATTTCATGCGCATAGCATAGGATATCTTCCACTTCATATGCCCTTGGCGTTTTGTCACTTTCCCAGTCAGACTTCTCCCTTAAATCCATCACATCTTCTATAAAATGGCTGTATCTATCATAGATATCTACACGTTCTGTATACTTTTCATACCCGTCCTCTGCATAAACTTCATACTCATGCAGATACGCATCCAACGCTGCATTATCTCCCGTCTTGAAAATTTCTTCTGCTGCTTCTACCGATGCTGATCTTTTCTGATGTTCTGTATGCTTTTCATCCACATAGCCTAAAATGAAAAAGACAAGAAATAAAACAACAAGAAGTACAACTGCCAGCAAAAGAATGATATTCATAATTTTATTAGCAACATAAAGCGGCATGGAATGTAACACTTTTGCTTTGGTAAGAAGTGTTTCTTTTCTTGTTTCGTCTTCCTCCTTTTCCCATTCCATACCAAGTTTATTTGGCTCTCCACAATAAGGACATTTTGTCTCTCTGGCTGGATAATCATATCCACACTTTGAACATTTCATATACTTTACTCCATTTTGTCTTTTAATCGGCTGATTGCAAGTTTCTGTAACGCTTCTGTAATCTGATCTTTATCATCGTAAGTCAACCCACCGGCTTTATCTATGCAGGACTTTATCTCATCCTCAGATATCTCGTAGTGTTCCTTCATATAATCATAACAATATTCTTTGTAATATGCCACAGCATCCTCTTCCTCATACTTGTAATATGCGTCCGCTGCCTCCTGACATTCATTTAATATACTAACGATGTAACTGATGTTGCTCAATGCATCTGCCTTATCATTCTCTACGATCCATTGCAGATAAGAATCATCCTCGTCATTCAGATAATTCAAATAACGCTGCATTCCCGCAATCTCTGTATATTTATCAAAATAAGACTGATAGGTATATTCCACTGTTTTCAGATATTCACAGATTCCCTCATAATCTCCGCTCTGATACAGGCTTTCTAATTTTTCCAGATTCTTCTGTTCTACCCGATAAGATACTTTATGGGAAATACTGGAAACAATAAATACAATGATACAGATCACTGCAACCATTATCACTGCTGCTATCCCAAGCTTTGCTGTCCACGACATTCCTTTGCCAGCCACTTTTTCCGGCATTTCCTTCCACCGTTTTTTTTCACGTTCCAGCTCATTCATCATGTCCTCATGCACCTGGACAGATTTGCCAAAGTTATCCCCACCACAATAAGGGCAGCGGTCCTGCTCATCATCATATTCCGCCCCACAGTTTTTACAGATTATCATTGGTTCGTTTTCCCCCTATTTATAACAATGCTTTCTTACAAAATAGTAACATACCACCTGCATTACGATTGTTGCAATCCACGATGCCGGATAGGAAATAAACAGAAAATACAGTGATCTGTGCTGTGGAAAAAATGCAAAAATCCACAGAACACGCATTCCGACAGTTCCGATAATAGACAATACCATTGGCACTGCGGAATATCCCATTCCACGCAGTGCACCCGGAAAAAGATCCATAATACCGCACAGAAAATATGGAACTGTCGTGATGGATAAAATCTCAACACCACATTGGATCACGTCTGCTTCCTCTGTATAAATCTGTAATATTTCCGCTCCGAAAAAATACGCCCCGCATCCTAAAACAAGTGCTGCTCCCACCGATAAAATCATACAGTCGATCAGTACGCGGTCCATTCGTTTATACTTTCCAACACCAAAATTCTGACTTGTAAAACTCATACATGCCTGTGTCACAGAATTGATGGAAACATACAAAAATCCCAGAATATTGTTTGCTGCCGTGTAACCTGCCATCGCGGTTGAACCGAAAGAATTAACTGACGATTGTAGTAATGCATTAGAAAAATTGATGACGGTACTCTGTATGCCTGCCGGAATTCCCACCTGAAAAATCTGTTTCAGGTAATAGCCTTTCATAGAAAGTTTTGAAAAAGAAAGTTTATAACTTCCCTCTGTTCTGCAAAGACAGGTCAAAACCAGCACACAGGAAACCATCTGGGAAAACACGGTGGCGATTCCAACTCCCGCAACTCCAAGTCCAAATACAATCACTAATACCATATTTAAGCCTGCGTTGATCACTCCTGCGATGATCAGAAAATACAATGGTCTTTTTGTGTCACCCACTGCACGGAGAATCGCCGCACCATAATTATACAGCATAAAAAACGGCATTCCCATAAAGTAAATCCGCATATAAAGCGTCGACAGTCCGATCACATCTTCCGGTGTTCCCATTAATTCCAATGCCCCTTTGGAAAAAACAAGCCCAACAAACGCCATGAGAATTCCGCTGATTAGCGCAAGCGTGATGGAGGTATGTACGGTCTCTGACATTTCCTCCTTGCGTCCGGCAGCAAAAAATCTTGCTGCAAGCACGTTTGCCCCAAGTGAGATTCCAATAAAAAGATTGGTAAAAACATTGATCAGTGCCGTTGTGGAACCGACTGCTGCAAGCGCTTCACTTCCACTGAATCTTCCCACAACAATAATGTCCACTGCATTGAACATTAACTGTAAAATGCCAGACAGCATCAATGGCAGTGCAAACGAAACCAGTTTATCCATTATGGAACCGTTGCACATATCAATTTCGTATTTATTACTTTTCAAAAAAATTGCTCCTCTCTACTTTTTATCTTCCTGTAACTTAAGACCCGGAAGGAATTTGAATGATTAATTTCTGTCCATCTTTTTCCATCATTGTCAATACTGGAATATGTTTTTTCCGCAGCTGATGTACGATTGGATATGTCTCAAACACATTTCCTTCCACATATACTGCCTCCGGCTTCTGTTTTAAAATCCGTTTCAGATTCTCTTTGACTTCGTTTTTCCACTGCTGCTTGTCCATCGCTGCTTCACCGTAAATTCCATCCACTGTAAGCTCTGGGAGCTGCATAAAATCCATATGTATCACCGTTGCCTCCTGCATTCCCGGAAGCTGCTTTAACAGCGGATCTATACAGGAATCCCCGCCGAGATTTACGATTGTCGGATTTTCATGATATAACTCCATGCTGATACGGCAGGCTTTCACCGCGTCCTCTAACATTCCCACCGTCATAAGAAATCCTCCCTTATGACAAAATCCTGCACTCTGTAATCCGGTAACCTGTTCCAATTCTTCATTTTCAAGACCAAGCCACTCTGCCGGAAAACTGCATTTGTAATTCATGGAATATTCCTTCTTCTGTGGTTGTATACAGTATCCACCACGATTGGATGGGAATATGACAAATGCAATCTCCGTCTCCGACAACCGCTTCTGACACGGCACAAACTCCGGTAAAATCAGAATCTTTGCATCTTCGCTGTCCCTTTTACCAGATGTAACCGCCTGCCGGTGTTCTTCTAAAATCTCCTCCACGCGCCTGTCTGCCCGCTCATTTCCGCGATAACGCTCAAATTTGTTTTCAAGGATCATGCCTGCAACGCTTACTGCCTGAAAAAATGCCTCATCATTTCCACCCTGTGCATCCCAGGTCGGATTGAAATTGCCAATCAGGTTTGCAAGCTCATTTTTCTCCCCCGTGTTATCATTATGATCCAGCGGCTGCACAAAAGCCTCGTCAAACTCCTCTGCCAGCTCTTCCCCAAGGATCTCTGCACCGACTGCCTCCCACAACAATCCAAACGCAGCGTATGGCACACCGTTTTCCCGGACTCTGCTGTCCCTCTGATGATGGTCATACGCACCTCTTCCAATATCAAACACAATTCCATCGAAATCATCCGGCACACGATTTCCACGTAAAATCGTAATTTCCGGATTTATATAAAATAAAAGTGCTGCCGAAAACACATCATCCGCATGAAATTTTTCTCCATGCGTAAATGCCCTGGCATCTTTTTTCTTAATCTGCTCCATTAATTCGTTCATTGCAAAATTCTTCTTTCTTTTCTGTGATTATTCTGAAATTTCCTCGATCAAAACTTTTCTGTTTATTACGCCTTTTTTCAATTGCATGACATACACATGAAAATCCAGCGTATCCTTTGCGGTCGTAAACGGCTCTTCGTGCAGTACCTCCGCATGGATTCCCGCACGCTCCAATTCTTCTTTCCGTTTTTCTGCCCGCCCTAAAAGTTTCCCGATATTTTCATCCTCTTTTTCGCCAAAAGATCGATTAGGATAAACGGATGTCGCTTTTTTTAACCTCTCTGTGATCAGATCCACTACTTTTGCATGCGCATTCCGATGTAATAAAACTGCAAGACACCTTGCAACAACAGGATATGGATACCTTTCATAAAAATGTATCCATTTTTCAATTTTTCTGTCACCCACCTGCTCTGCCATCTCTTTCATCAAGGAAAATGCACCATCCGACGGTATCCATGGATTGTCTCGCGGCACAATGTACTGCTTTGAAACCGCCGGATAACAGGTATAATTCAGAGGTGGAAAATAGGCTAACTGCACGAGTTTTCGTTCTTCCTCATTGCAGACAGCCTCACCAAGATACTCATATTTATCCCATAATACCGCAATACGAAATTCCAGTTGCCGCAGATTTTCATAACCTTTTCTCCAAAAATGCGCAATATCACCATAATTATACAGATTTGTTTCCAGCTCCAGCGTTTTAAAAAGGATAGTGACAACACAATCCTCCTCTTCCTGTCGGACAACAAGTGCGTAATCATCCCCATCGCGATAAAAAGAGGCCTCAATAGCCCCTTCATAATCTTCTTTGTATGTACCTGTCATTCTTGCTTCCTTAAAAACAAGAAAGCTTTCTATCGTGTCATTCATCTGATATACCAGACGAATATCTGTTTTATCCGTGTTCTTTTCTTTTGCTCCTGTCTGATCCGGCAGCAAAAGTTCAAATTCATTCTGGCTTAACAGCCTTTTTAACATCTCAAATGTATCCAATGAGAGTCTCCTTTTTCCTGTTGCAATACTTTTTATTCATTATATAAAAATCCCTCCGGCTTGTCTATATGCGCAGCTTTCTTTTTATTGCCCTGCGCTTTTCGTCATGCCGTGAGGGATGAGTCGTAGCTGTCGTCCGCGATCTGGATGACAAATTCTTTTGTATAGCCTGCAATCTGCGGAATTTTTTTCTCGTCCAGCTGTTGTATAAAATCCATTTGAAATCCATGCATTTCAATGATTTTTTTTGCAATCGAAAGTCCTAGTCCGCTTCCACTTCCACTTTTTCTGGATACATCTCCTTTTGTAAATGGTTCAAATAAATGTTCCGCAAGCTCGCCCGGAATTCTCCTGCCACTATCTGCTACAAGAATATAAATGTATCCATTTTTCCGGTACATGCCAATCTTTATATGCGTACCACTCTCATTGTGCTTCTTTGCATTATTCAAAAGATTCGTGATCACTCTGGAAAACTGGATTGAATCAACGGATACCGAAACCACTTCTTCCGGAATATCAATCTCGAATTCCATCCCTGCATCTTCAAAGTCTGCATAAATGAGTGCAGCATTTTCACGTAACAGTTCACTCAGATCTGTTTCTTTTCTGTCCAGTGAAAAACCTTCACTGTCTAATTTTACATACTCAAATAATAAATGGATCAGATCGTTCATCCTTGCCGACTTATTCTGTATTGCCTGCAAATACTCCAACTGTTTCTCCGGCTCCACCACCATTCCGTCTGCCAGTGCTTTTGCATAACCGTTAACCGTGGTCATCGGCGTTCTGAGATCATGTGCAATGTCTGATAGCATCAGATTTCTTTTACGGTCAAACTCTTTCTGTTCCTCCTCCCTCTCTCTCTGGATCTGACGAAACTCTTTAATCGTTATTTTTGCAAAACAAACTGCCCCTAACACATACGGGGTTAAAATTACCAACACTACTACAAAAGCAACCAGAAAAAGCAGAATTGCCTGCCCTCTGTTTAATTCATAAAAAGAAAAATTAGTTTTTCCAGCGGAAACGGTATGCATGAAATTTTTTTGCATTTGTTCCAAAGCCGCCTGTACCATCTCATGAAGCGGTGATGGAAACATTGCATTCAATGCTCCTAAGATCAGTAACATTAAAACTGCAGACAGGAAGAAGATCACGCCGGAGCCGAGCAAAAGCGGATTTTCTTCCACGCCCGGAAAAAAATATAGCAGTACGTTAGGCAGCACAAATCTGTTGACCAGAAAAGTCAACAGATATTCCACAACTCCAACAACTGCTAGTATTTCAATAAATTTTTTGATCAAAAACCACTGTAAATCATTCTGTTTCTTCATTTACTTCTCCAAGCGATATCCCAGACCACGGATTGTCTGAATATAAGCGGAAGGATTATCATCCAGTTTTGCCCGCAGCTTACTGATGCAGACCATGATATTATTGTCTGCCACGATATACTCTTCGCCCCATCCATGCTCATAAATCTGCTGTTTTGTAAAGACTTTGCCCGGATGCTTCATTAACAGTTCCATGATGCGATATTCCACAGAGGTCAGCTGTATGATTTTGTCTCCTTTTTTCAGAGTACACGCGTCCTGATTCAATACCAGATCCCGAACAGCTAAATTTCCCTCCTGAACCACTTTTGTTCCAAGAGAATAAAAACGCCTAATGTTAGAATTCACTCTGGCAACTGCCTCTAAAGGATTGAACGGTTTTGCCAGATAATCGTCTGCTCCCAGATTTAATCCCAGGATTTTTTCCGAATCTGCGTCCTTCGCTGACAAAATGATCACTGGAATATTACTCTCTTTGCGAATCTGCTGCAATACATGATAGCCGTCTATCTTCGGCATCATAATATCCAAAATACATAATGCCGGCTGCTCTGCCCGCAATAAATCGAGCGCCCGCTGTCCGTCCTCCGCTTCTATTACATGATAGTTTTCATTTTCCAGATAAAGCCGGAGAAGATTTCTGATCTCCGGCTCATCATCTGCGATCAAGATTTTGTAATCCATCCGTAGTTGTTCTCCTAATAATCCGTTCTGTCCTCAAACGGCTGATCGATATTCTGATTTTCAAATCTATTCGGCATCTCTGTTGTCTGCTGATTCATTGCAGTATTCTGCTGGTAAGGTGCCGGATTCTGAATCTGCTGATACGGAGTTCTGTATCTTAAAGCTTCATATAATGCGGCATGTGTTCCATCTTTGTATGGCTGCACATAAAAGATTCCCAGGATTCCCATTGTCATTCCAGATAAAATATCCCATCCAATGAATGATAAATCCAAAACAAATGCATTCCATTTCTGTCCCTGCATCATTCTCTTACTCTCTGCAAATGCCTCCTCTTTTGTCATCTGTGGATTGTCTGCCAGCAAATATGGGATCATCTGGTATTCATATGACTTTACAATGCCAGGAATAATAAAAAGCATTGACCACAAAACAGTATACAGATCACGGAAAAACATTGTCTTTGCAATATTTTTATAATTGTTATCAAATGCGTATCCGGCATTTCCCACTAAAGCTGCCTCATTGAGGTTTCTTAAATAGAAACGTTTACATCCCACTTCCAATGGATTAAAAATAAATGCATCCAAAAGAATTGTAACAGTCATAATGATCACAAATACAATCATAAAGATCACAACAAAAATGACTCCTGCAAAAAGAAGTGCTGTATGATCTGTATTGTCATAGACATCATTCATCCCATACCAGATGTCATCTGCGTCATCATAAAAATCATCATAGGAGTCCGAGGTAATATCACTTCCGTCACTTCCTAAAGCTGATGACATAGCCGAACCTGCACTTCCTGCGCCACTGCCGCCTCCTATCAAAAGCGCCAGCAGTAAACTGATCAGCACACTTCTCCAATAGTTTCTTTTAAATGCAAACTTTGCTCTGTCTTTTAATTCCGCTCTCGTCCACATATTTTTTCCTCCTCTTATCTTTGATGATGCCATCTTAACACGTAAATCTTACTTTCCAACTCGAATAACCTTAAGGTTACCTTAATTCATTGTTTCCAGTAATTTATCTTTTTTATTATACCATCTTACGGAATTTTCCGCATTAAAAAGGATTCATAAAATCTGCATATACAAAAATAGCCTTAAACCCTTGATTTTTCAAGAATTTAAGACTATTTAGCATACGTGCGCGAGAAGATTCGAACTCCCGACACCTTGGTCCGTAGCCAAGTGCTC
>OODB01002431.1_pt1 | contig 10318 bp, 8 predicted proteins | sample 1671721 | NCBI WGS metagenome assembly OODB01 (sample SAMN06348185, study PRJEB24527) | human gut metagenome | biome: human gut; feature: ankylosing spondylitis patient; material: feces | host: Homo sapiens | place: China | collected 2015-10
TAGACCTTCCGCCTTTGGATCTGATCAGTGAATGCAACGAACTGTTACAAGATCTTTCCGTAAACTATCAAAAAGAGGGGCTCTATCAGGATACTCTGAATCCAATTCTTGCTTTAGCTGAAGAAATCTCTGTGTCACTTTCCGGAGACGATGAAGCCATTGATGATACGAGACTATATGAATCCGATTTACTAAAGCAATGGGAACGATTTACTGAACATTTCAAGCCTTATGAACCACTGCTTCGTAATTTCCTGCGCAACGAAGTCTTTTCCGATCTTCTGCTTCCTGACAGTGATCTTGAAAATGTACTTGTGCAGATGCAGTGGATTGCTCTTGAATATGCAGCGATCCGCCACAGCATTTTCTTAAGATGGATGCTGGATGGCACAGACGCAAACGTTTCTGAAATTTCTTACGAAACGTTGAGACAATATCTTGTGATCATTACACGAATGACCGGATATGAAACAGCGGATATTTATGAATATCTGGAAAACAGTTTCGAATCCCTCTTATGGGACTGGGGCTACTTTGCATTAATTATAGGAAACTAAAATAGGATTATGTGATTGGCACAAGTACTTTTTGCCTTTCACATAATCCTTTTTTCAGAGTTATCACAAACTATCTCATACAAATGTACACAACATACACTGCATAAAGAAGTAACATGATAATACCTTCTTTTCTATTAAGTTCTCTTTTCGTCCATGCCATGATCCATCCAATAACACTGAACACGATCAGCACTGCAATATCAATGATATTTTCTGTCAAAAATGCAACCGGTGAAATTGCTGCCGCGATACCAAGCACCATGAGAATATTAAAGATATTGGAACCGATCACATTTCCAAGTGCCATATCCACCTCGCCTTTTCTTGCTGCTACAATCGATGTAACCAGCTCTGGAAGGCTTGTTCCAAATGCAACTACAGTAAGACCGATCAGAGTCTGACTGATTCCAATTGCCGCCGCAACTGTACAGGCACCGTCTACTACCCAGTCACTTCCGACCGCAATCGCTACTGCGCCGAGAAGAATGTAAATCACACTCTTTCCCATAGACATTTCCTGAATCTCCTCTGCTTCCAGAAGATACTCTTCCTCTTCCACTCCAGGCTCCACATTTTTCTCACGAGATGTCTGTGCTGAGCGAATCATGTAGAGGATAAACGCCAGGAATAAGATAATAAATACAACTCCATCTATATGTCCCAGTGACATCCCGGCTGCACCAAGAATCAGAAGCAATATCGCACACAGAATAGAGATCGGGAAATCAATCTTTAACGTATTAATCTGAACTGCCACGGAAGTAAAAAGCGTGCAGGCTCCGACTACAACCATGAGATTGAAAATATTAGATCCTACCGCATTACTAACTGCAAGTGCATTGTTTCCCGTAACTGCTGCCGTCACACTGACCGCAGTCTCCGGAAGGCTCGTCCCCATCGCCACAATCGTCATTCCGATGATCAGTGACGGAACATGATACCGTCTTGCAATACTGCTACACCCCTCAACAAATGCATCTGCACCTTTTACAAGAAACACAAATCCAATAATTAAAAGTACCACTGCAAATGGCACACTTTGAAACAAATCACTCATCTTTTATTTCCTTTCTGTTATGTCATATCTGATCAATTTTATGCTAATCCAGACAGATGCTGAATCAATATTCTTATCCCCAAAAGCACCAGGATGATTCCCCCAACCAGTTCTGCCTTATGTTTATATTTCCCACCGAAATAATTTCCAATCACTACACCAGCAATAGAAATAATCATTGTCGTAATTCCGATGATCGTAATTGCCTCAAGAATCGGTGTGTCCAGAAATGCAAATGTGATTCCGACTGCCAGCGCATCGATACTCGTCGCAACGGCAAGTACAAACATATTTCTATGATCCAACGGCTGATCTTTTACTTCAACAATATCTTCTTCGTTCCATTCTTTTACTGCCTCCAGAATCATTTTCCCACCGATAAAGCCAAGCAGAATAAATGCGATCCAGTGATCAATACTTGTAATATACTTTTGGAACTGAATTCCAAGAATCCATCCCACAAGCGGCATTAATGCCTGAAACCCTCCAAAATACAATCCGATCACCACCGCCTGTTTTTTATTCAGCTTCTTCATTCCAAGGCCCTTACAGACGGACACTGCGAATGCATCCATCGCAAGCCCGACCCCCATCAACAAAAGCTCGATAAATAGTGCCATGTTTCTCCTCTTTTCTTTTTTCTTCTGTATCTGTTCCGCTACAATTACAGTGCGCATCCCGAGCGGAGCATTTTTTATATATTAGGAAAGGACTTTCCTAATATATAAAAACAAAGAGACCCACGTATGTTCTATGATAAGAGAACTGCCTGCTTGACATAACAAACTCGTCCTCTTATTTAAAACATACATGAGTCTCATTCTTTAAGATTTGCCAGGTGATCTTTTAAAACTCATTCTCACCGGTATGTTGACAAATCACATTTTCATGCGAACTACTCCCTCACGGAATATATTTAATTTATCTTTCGGCTCGGTTCGTCTCATGAACAACTGCCTCACTGACACATCGTTTCTTACTATAACGAATGAATTCTGTTTTGTCAATAAATTTTATCATTTATTCCCAGACGATTTATTCCGAGACATTTCGTTACTGTCACAGTAACAGCTTTCCCCATTAGAAAAACAACATTCCGATTCCTCTTGTGATGATCGCAGCGATCCATGCGATCAAGCACTGCCAGAACACCATTCCGACAGCCCATTTTGCACCAAGCTCGCGCTTTACGGATGCAACTGCTGCAACACATGGTGTGTAGAGCAGACTGAATACAAGCAGGACACCGGCTGACAATGGAGTTAGTACGGATGCAATTCCACCTCCGAACAATACCTCAAGTGTTGATACTACACTTTCTTTCGCCATAAATCCACTGATCAGTGCTGTACAGATTCTCCAGTCTCCCAGTCCAAGCGGACGAAGGATTGGAACAAGTGCACCTGCAATCATAGCAAGAATACTATCTGCTGAATTCTCCACAAGGTTCAGATGCAAGTCAAAACTCTGCAAGAACCATACAACAATCGTTGCCATCAAAATAACTGTAAATGCTTTCTGTAAGAAATCTTTCGCTTTCTCCCAAAGAAGCTGTGCCACATTCTTCGCACCTGGCAGACGATAATTCGGAAGTTCCATAACAAATGGTACCGGTTCTCCTTTAAACAGAGTTCCTCGATAAAGGAATGCGATTAAAATTCCAACTACAATTCCAAGCACGTACAGACCCGACATGATCAGTCCGCCCTTACCCGGGAAAAATGTACTTACAAAGAATGCATAAATCGGAAGTTTTGCTGTACAGCTCATAAACGGTGTCAGAAGGATCGTCATCCTACGGTCTCTTTCACTGGTCAATGTTCTTGTTGCCATAACTGCCGGAACTGTACATCCGAATCCGATCAACATCGGCACAATGCTTCGACCGGAAAGACCGATCTTACGAAGCAGTTTATCCATTACAAATGCCACTCGCGCGATATATCCACTGTCTTCCATCATAGAGAGGAAGAAGAACAAAGTAACAATAATCGGAAGAAAACTAAGCACGCTTCCTACTCCTGTAAAGATTCCGTCGATTACAAGACTTCGGATTACATCATTTACATTGAGTGCGATCAGTCCCGCCTCAGCCATTCTTGACAACTGATCAATTCCCATTTCTAGAATTCCTTGCAGAAATGCACCGATTACATTAAATGTCAGATAAAATACAAGCACCATGATTCCGATAAAGCATGGGATCGCTGTATATTTTCCTGTCAAGATTTTGTCTATCTTCTCACTTCTGACACGTTCTTTACTCTCTTTCGGTTTCACAACCGTCTGCTCACAGAGACGCTCGATAAAATCGAATCGCATATCTGCGATTGCCGCACTTCGGTCAACCTCACGCTCCGTCTCCATCTGCTGTACAATATGCTCAAGCATATCCAACTCATTCTGATCAAGCTTTAACTGTTCTAAAATCAGTGGATCCCCCTCGATTGCCTTCGTTGCGGCAAAACGTACCGGAAGCTTTGCTTCTTCTGCATGGTCTTCAATCAGATGAATCACTGCATGGATACATCTGTGGACCGCACCGTCATGATCACTTTTATCACAGAAATCCTGACGCAACGGACGCTCCTGGTATTTTGCCACATGAAGTGCATGACGTATTACTTCATCCACACCTTCGTTCTTCGCTGCCGAAATCGGAATAACCGGAACTCCAAGCAGTGCTTCCATTGTATTCACATCGATAGATCCATGATTTCCAATCACCTCGTCCATCATATTCAAAGCTACTACCATCGGGATATCCATTTCAAGAAGCTGCATTGTCAGATAGAGATTTCGCTCAATATTCGTTGCATCCACAATATTGATGATTGCTTTCGGATGTTCATCCAACACAAAATTTCTTGAAACAATCTCCTCACTGCTGTATGGAGACATTGAATAAATTCCCGGAAGGTCTGTCACATTCGTATTCGAATAACCTTTGATTGTTCCATCCTTACGGTCTACTGTTACTCCTGGGAAGTTTCCTACATGCTGATTTGCTCCTGTGAGCTGATTAAACAACGTTGTCTTTCCACAGTTCTGATTTCCTACCAGGGCATAAGTAAGCACTGTTCCATCCGGTAACGGATTAGCATCTTCTTCAGAATGATACTTTCCTTCTTCTCCAAGTCCCGGATGATCTACCGGTTTCAAACGTTCTCCACGGAAATGGCTGTTTGTTCTCTCGCTGATTTCCTCAACTTCAATCTGTTCTGCCTCTGCAAGCCGAAGTGTCAGTTCATATCCATGTACCTGCAATTCCATCGGGTCTCCCATCGGTGCAAACTTTACCACCGTAACTTCCGCACCCGGAATCATACCCATATCCAAAAAATGCTGTCGTAACGCACCGGAAGCTCCAACTGTTCGAATTACAGCACTCTTTCCAATCGCTAATTCTTTTAATGTCATTTTTTTATCATCCTCTTTAGTTTATTGCGATTTTTTATCAATTAGTTATACAAAACTAGCTTATTCCAGGATGTTGGATTTGTCAATAATTATCATTTACGAAATGCTGTAATAAAAAAAGAAATGCTTTATTCCCTCTTATATTTTGGGAAATAAAGCATTTCTTTTTTCATTATATAGCAGCCTCTCGTTTTTTCAGTGGCGCATAAACGATTCTTCTGACAAAAATAAAGCAAATCACCTGCAGGATGATCGTAATGATCCAGGATACCGGATAGGAAATAAACAAAATCTTCAATGATCTGAATCTTGGAAATATTCCAAAGATCCAGACGATTCTCGTTCCGACTGTTCCGATTACGGAAAGTATCATCGGCACAATTGATTTTCCCATTCCACGAAGAGATCCCGGGAACAGATCCATCCATCCGCACAGAAAATAAGTAACTGTTGTATATAGAAGAATCTCCATACCACAGCTGATAACCTGAGGATCATCAGTATAAATCTTCAAAAGCTCCGGTCCAAAGAGATATGCACCTCCACCAAGAATTAATGCAATCGTTGTGGAAAGAATCAGGCAGTCAACTAAGACTCTGTCCATTCGTTTCCATTTTCCGACTCCGTAATTCTGGCTTGTAAAACTCATACATGCCTGTGTCACTGCATTGATCGATGCATATAAAAATCCAAAAATGTTATTCGCTGCCGTATATCCTGCCATTGCCACAGATCCGAAAGAGTTGACCGATGACTGCAGAAGTACATTTGAGAAATTGATCACGGTACTCTGGATCCCTGCCGGAATTCCCACCTGAAAGATCTGTCCTAAATATACTTTTTTTATCATTAACTTCGAAAAGCGAAGCTGATAACTGCTTTCTGATTTATATAAACACCGCAGTACCAAAATACATGATACACACTGTGCTGTCACAGTTGCAATTGCAACACCCGCGACTCCTAAATGAAAAGCAATTACAAGTAAAAGATTTAAACATGCGTTAATCACACCTGCTACGATCAAAAACAAAAGTGGTCGTTTCGTATCTCCAACCGCTCTTAAGATTGCCGCTCCGTAATTATATAACATAAAAAACGGCATTCCCAGGAAATAGATCTTCATATATAGTGTCGAAAGATTGATCACATTATCCGGTGTTCCCATCAACTCAAGTGCTCCTCTGGAAAAGAACAATCCAACTAATGCCATCACAACTCCGCTTATAATTGCAAATGTAATCGCTGTGTGCACTGTCTCCGACATCTCTTTCTCGCGCCCTGCCGCATAGAATCTGGCCGCAAGTACATTTGCCCCAAGAGATATTCCTATAAATAAATTAGTAAATACATTGATCAGTGCTGTGGTTGATCCGACTGCTGCCAGTGACTCACTTCCACTGAATCTTCCTACCACAACAATATCCACTGCGTTAAATGCAAGCTGCAGAATTCCAGATATCATCAGCGGAATTGAAAAAGAAATCAGCTTATTCATGATCGAGCCATTGCACATATCAATTTCAAATCTGTTTTTCTTCTTTTCTGAATGCATAACTTTTCCTCATTCTATAAATTATTGTAACTGTTCAAACACTCTCTTAATGCTGTCATAATGAAGGAAGATTCCCTCCTTGGCAAAGTTTTCAATCTCCTCCTTAGTTGCGAACATATATCCATCTGTTTCTTCTGTCTGAAGTTTCAGATCATTCTCATCAATATCAAGCACAAAGCGATATACATCAACAAAATAATTATCACCCTCGCCCGGATTTTCTCGCTTATAAGTAAATACATATCCGCCTTCTGCATTAGAAATATCTAATCCTGTCTCTTCTCTCACTTCACGGCATACCGCTTCCTCAGAAGACTCTCCTGCCTGCGCTGCACCGCCGGATACTTCCCACCAACCCGGTGCCCACGCTTTTGTCATTACACGTTTCGTGATCAGATACGTTCCATCCGGTCTTGCCACAACTCCAAGCACTGTCAGATGGTATTCCCCATCCTTTAAGCACCAGTCATTTCGCTTCATCGTTCTTCCGGTCAGCCGTTTCTCCGCATCATAAATATCCCAATACTCCATGATATTTTCTCCTGTCTCACCTATCTCATGTTTTTCATTTTCCGTAACTGTTCAGAGCCAACCTCCAAAATGCTACGCATTTCGTCGGTGTGGCGTATCCGCCAAATAAAATTTCAAAAACAGCCTTAAAAATGCAAGCATTTCATATCTGCTTTTGAAATTTTGCTTGGCTCTGAACAGTTATCATTTTCCTTTCTTATCATACATTTTTAGAAAAAAGCTGTAAAGTCTTTGGCAAATATTTTCCATTAGACTTTACAGCTTTCACTATCATTCGTTATTTGCTTCTATCTCAGATAATATGTCATTTCATGCCATTCTTCTCCACCCCAGACAGAATCTGACATTCCCAGATCTACAAACCCAAATCTTTTATACATCTCTACTTTTTCATCCAGGCAGGTAAGAACAATTTCTTTTCTTCCCTTTTCTTCTTCTCTTTGCAGATAACATCTTACAATCTCTCGTGCCAGACCTTGTCCTCGATACTCCGGTAATACATCTAAGCCAAGGATCATAACTTTCTTTCCTTTTGGATTATTCAAAGATGCATCTGTAAAAAATTCATCTCGGAATTTTTCCTCGTCCGTTGCAATTCCATTCAAAAATCCTGCTAACTTCCCGGTTGTTTTATCTACTGCAACTAAAAACAATTCTGGAGTCACACCAATTCGCTCCTTCATGTGTTTCTCAGAACATGCTTCATTTGGCGGGAAACAAATTTTCTCAATCAAGACTGCCTGATCTGCCTCTTCCTGTCTAATATCCCTGAATTCAAATCTTTCTAAAATACTACTGTTCACTTTCATCTGTTCTTGCATTTTCCAATCTCCTTCTCCATCAACTTTTGTGTTAACATGTTTATAATTTCACACTGTCACCGTAAGCACTGCTCCTACAGATGCTACCAACGACGCTGCTACTGCTAATATCTGGAACGGCAGGCTTCCAAGTCTTCCACAGATCAGGCTGGTTCCCGCACGTTTTCTGGAACGGTTGTACGCAATAATAACCCCTACTCCGGTCAGAACCTGAACTACACTTGCCATTCTCGTGAATCCGACAAAGCTCTGCACTCCCACAAGCGCGATCACAAGGCATGGTACTGTGGCCGCAAGCCAGCTGATCTTTTCGCCCCATTTCGTCTGTTCATTCACGATATCTCGAAGATTCAGTGTATTCGCCCAGAAAGACGTTGCAAGAGCCAGCAAGGAAAATACATATCCGATAACGCTGACCCATCCGCCAAGATGACCGGAAAGATCCACCAGTGCTCCATTTTCTGTCACATTAGAACATCCTAGAAGCGTCATAAACGTAATCAAAAGGATTAATCCCATATTCAATCCCGTGCCTGCTGCAATTGCTCTACGAATGCCTTTTTCGTCTCCTTCTAAACCTTTTACAACCTGTGGCACAGACATAACCGCAGATAAGGAAAATGCGATCATGCTATAAAGTGCCAGCATATTGTTATTCGAATAGAACTTTGTCGAAAGCTCTGTTGTCTCTGAAAGCATCGTTGCTACAAAAAGGATCCCTATAACTCCGAACATAGAAATCACTGCAATTTTTTCACAGATACCAACCAGTTTCATTCCGATATATACAACACTTGCTGCCAATACATAAAAGAGCAGCATTCCGGCCACTGACGTAAGATGAAACCACGCAGAAAATACTGCTGCCGCACCTGTGATAAATCCACTCACATTCACTACAACCGAAAAGCCAAGCAGCCCAAACGCCAGCCATGTACATACCATCTTCAGTTTTCCCACAAACAGCTCATTTTCAAAGCATTTGATAAACTGCGCGCCATTGTTATTCAAAGACAGTTCCGCAATCATAAAATGCAGCAGAAGATTCATGCAATAAGCCACTGCTGCAATCCAGATAATATCATGCCAGTTATTCCTGGATGCAAGGAATGGAACCGAAAGAATTCCCGATCCCACGCCGTGTCCTATGATAATACTCGTCGACTCCAAAAAAGTCAACTTTGATTCCCCATGTACTTCCGCCATACCTACGCCTCTCCGTCCGTTCGTTCGTTACTGTTCACACGATGTGCGACCAGCAACGCATCTCGCCATTTTAAATCGCCTTTGGCGATGGGGCGAGATGCATTCAAGTCAAAACACGCATCCTCCGTGTCAATCAGCGGAGTGATTGACACGGGAGTGAACAGTAACGTTCTTTCTTCTTTTCTTATAAGTATAGCATATTCTTTTTATTTCTTGAAGTCGATAAAACTACAATCTGTCATCTCACATCATCATCCACATCTATTATATTTCCATTCAACGCATCCAAAGCCTGTCTGCTGCCGGCTGCCAGTCCTTTGCGTACTGATCGCATTTTGCGCAGAGATGCTCTACCGTTTCCGGAGACTGAAGGTCTGTAGAATGTGCTCCTGACTTTGCAACCATCTCACGGAGTTTTTCCGGGTTCTCCACCTGTGTAAATGTATAAGTAAACACCAAGCTTTTTCCCCTGACAGATAATGTCATCAATCTCGTCATAAGTAAGATTCAGTTTGTGACCGTATTCTGCTGCCCAGCATCCTGTGCAGTGAAGGTTGCAGGCAGATGACGGATAAAATTATAATATGGATGCTCTGGATCTGTGATCGCTTCTCGGATCATCTCTCTTTGTGTCGGGAACTCTCCTTCTGCAAATTTATCCGCCCAATCCATGATCTTCGGCATGTTTTTATCCGGATCTTTATAAATATAATCAAATGTTTTCTCGATTCCCAGTTTCTTTAAAGTATTTGTTGCATTCATTGTAGTTTTCTCCTGTTTTGTTTTGCTAACACGTTTCCAACATTTACGGTTCTGTCCTTACTGTGCAATGCACCATGTAGTGTCTCATTCCACCCTCTGCTAATAGTGCTGCTCCTACAATAAGCATTGTCTTGCAGATTATGATAGTTTAGCTCAATTTCTATCTTCCAACAATGGACAAACCACACCCGGATATACAAAAACCAGACATTCGACAACGAATTGTCTAATGTCTGGTCATAGTTTTGACGTCCTTATTTTATAGGATCTCTGTAACTATTCAGAACCAGCTTTACTCAAAGATGAAATCAGGGTAACCTGTAATCGCATTTTTGATAGCTTCGTAAGCATTGTATCTCTGTTTATGTGCCGTGCCTACGTAGGACATGATTTTTAGATACTCTCT
>OODB01002436.1_pt1 | contig 10304 bp, 10 predicted proteins | sample 1671721 | NCBI WGS metagenome assembly OODB01 (sample SAMN06348185, study PRJEB24527) | human gut metagenome | biome: human gut; feature: ankylosing spondylitis patient; material: feces | host: Homo sapiens | place: China | collected 2015-10
GCGCCGCGCCGAGGGCATCTGCGGGTTCTTTTTCATGATTCTGTTCTCCTTTTTTGCACCAGTTTTACAACGTTCGTTGAAAGCTCAGCGGTGAAGCTGCGTTTCGATTCTTGCCCTGTCTAGTCCTTCGCCAATGACGATGAGCACATCCTGCCCCTGCGGGATGGGTTCCAGCGTTCTGCCGGCAGCAGTGGCGTTCAGCTCCAGCCAGCCGGTGGTGCCCTGCGGGTCCGGTGCAAAGCCCTTCACCCGCAGCACATGGCCGCAGGCGGCATCCGCAAACAGGTGGTCGGCAGCGGCCTGCAGCTGCTGCAGCGTCAGGTGCTGCTCCAGAAAGCACAGAGAGCTGAAGGCTTCGTGCTCGTCAAAATGCAGCTTTTCGCAGCTGGCCTGCCTGCAGCCGCAGGCCGCAATGGCGGCAAGGTCGGCATCGGTAAGCCGTGCCCAGTCCTTGGTGACGATCTCTTCCGGCGCAAAGCGGCGGGAGCACTTGCAGCCATCCAGCGCACGGGTCAGGTGGGCCACGGCGGCAGCGGTCTGCTGTTGCCCGGCCAGCTGGGTACGGCTGACCAGCACCCGGCCCGCGTTGGCCGTCTCGGATGCCAGCACGTACTCAGCCTGCGGCGAAAGCGTTTCCGGCAGCATGGCATCCACTATGGCGATCACATTGCCGATGTGATACCAGCGGTCCAGCGGGTCGTCCCGCAGCACATCAAAAAACTCGTCCACATCAAAGATGCCGCTGGGTTCCACCACCACCCGGTCGAACCCGCGCATGGCCATGGCAATGAGCTTGGTGCGCATCCGGCGCTGGTGGGTGTCGCAGTCGCATCCGCCGCTGATGGTCTCAAGGTCGCAGTTCGGGCCAAGAAGGTCCTGCACCAGCATGGCATCCACGTTCACTGCGCCGAAGTCGTTTTCCAGAATGCAGACATTGTGGCCCTGTGCCACCAGATACCGGACATACCGGCGCAGAAAGGTGGTTTTGCCTGCGCCCAGAAAGCCGGTGATAAGGTCTACCTGTACCATAATAAAAAAGCACCTCCTGTGCTGTTGTTTGCCCGGTTCCAGTATACCGCAGCAAACTGTAATACGCCAGTGGCAGATGCAAAAAGCCCCGCATTTCTGCGGGACTTTTTATGTTCGTATTCAGCCGCTTTCGGATGCAGAGCTGTACTCGGCAATGACCTTGTGGGCGGCAGGTGCCATTTTGGCCGGTACGGCGGCAGGTTTTGCAAGGAAGTAGCCCTGCAGCGCATCCGCGCCCAGCTCGATGACCTTGCGCAGCTCGGCGGCGGTCTCCACGCCCTCGGCAATGATCTTCATGTTGCGCGGGTGGGCATAGGCCACGATGTTCTGCACGATCTGCTGCTTGTCCGGGTCGGTATCGATGCCGCGGATGATGGCGATATCCACCTTGATGAACCGGGGCGAAAGCTCCAGCAGGCTGTTCTCGTTGGCAAAGCCGCTGCCGTAATCGTCCAGCGCGAACATGCCGGAGAAGCCCGGCGCATGGCGCTTGACCTCCAGTGCTTCGTGGTTAATCTCCTCTTCCTCGGTGATCTCAATGACCATCTGACGGCGCAGTTCATGCCAGCGGCTATCCATATACTCGCTGTCCTCTCTGGGCAGGCAGATGCTTGCAATGGAGTTGATGAACAGCATCGTGTCCCTGCGCACAAGGCCCTCGCTGCGCAGGTGGTCGAAGTTCTCCAGCGATTTGAAGAAGGTCAGCCGCTCGATCTCGCACAGTGCGCCCTGCTCCCGCGCCAGCTTCATGATGGTAGCGGGCGAGCGCAGCGCTTCCATATCGGAGCGCATCAGGGCTTCGTATGCCATCGCCTTGCCGGTGCGGGCCGAGAAGACGGGCTGGAACACATAGTACACCCGCTCCTCGGTAAGCAGCTGCTGGAAGTCGCGTCTCAGCTGTGCGGCCTGTGCTTCCTGCTGGTAGATTTCCATGCTGAACTCTTCCAGATGTCCCTTGTTGGTGCGCTTGACCTGATAGAGGGCAAAGTCGGCATACTTTTTCAGGATGTCCATATCGGTGCCGTTGGCCGGGTACCACGCCACACCGCCGGAAATGCTGATACGCAGCTCATTGCCGCTGGGCAGGATGGCAACGCTCTTCTGCATGGCGCTGCTCAGGGTGCGGATCTTCTCACGGATCTGATCCTGACTGGAATAGCCGTAGAACAGCAGCACGAACTCATCGCCGGAAAGGCGGGACACCACAGTGCCGTTGGGTGTGTTCTCCGCAAGGCAGCGGCCAGTGCGGTGGATGTACTGGTCGCCCCAGTCGTGGCCGTAGGTATCGTTGATGTGCTTGAGGTTGTCCAGATCCATCATCAGCAGAGCTGCAACGCCCAGCTGGTGCGGATCGCGGAACAGCTCTTCGCTCACGCGGTGGAAGGCCTGACGGTTATACAGGCCGGTCAGGATATCGTAATCGCGTTCGTGCTCAATACGCATGCGCTCCAGCGTGGTGGCGGTAACGTCCTCGGCCAGACCCACCTGCGTGGTCTGGTCGTTGGTGACGCGTAGCATGATGTAGCGGGTCTCGCCCTCCCTGCGGATGGTGAGTATCTTGTCTCCCTCTGCCGTGGTGGTACAGGGATGGGAAAGCTGGATGTTGCTCAGCTTTTCCTCAAAGCGGCGCACACTCAGGAAGTGATCCTTGGGCTGGGAGGCACCCAGCAACGCAAAAAAGTTATCGGTAACATACACACTGCCAGTGTCGAACCTCAGCTCATAGCCGCCCAGCTCCACACTGGCCATGTCCATGATGCGCAAAAACTTTGTGGAGTTGTTCAGCAGCTCGCTGTTCAAGCTGGTCAGTGCATCGGCCAGACGGTCCAGCTCCCGGATGTTGGTATGGGACAGCTGCGGGAACTGCTTTTTCTCCTGCCCGTCCACCACTTCGTGATACAGCAGCTCCACCGGATGGGCCAGATTGCGGGCAATGACCAGACTGCCCAGCGCGCCCAGCACCAGCGTAAACACAATGGCAATGGCGATCACGTTGCGCACATTGTCTGCAAAGGCAAACAGCACCTTGCTGTTCACGGTGCCGATCAGCAGCCAGCGCTCATTGGAAAATGGCGCGTTGCGGCTGTACAGAGTAATGGGCAGGGCCACGGCATAATAGTCTTTATTCCGTAGCGTCAGCCAGCACTCGTCCGCCCGGAGTTCGCAGTTCATCATGCCGGCCGGTGCTTCCGAAGTGATCATATCCTCGCTGGAAGTGACCGCCTTGCTGACGATAAAGGAGGTATCTTCCTCATCAGCAGTGGTGGAGACTAAGAAGTAGGTGCCGGTATTGCCGTCCTGCAGTTCACTGTAAGGCAGCTTTGTCTGCAGGTAGCTGGTAAGCAGCTCCACACCCACCACACCGTAGATCGTGCCGTCCGGCAGGATCAGCGGCTGGGAGTAGGCAATGGCGGTGCGGCTGTCGTTGCCTATCTTATAGGCACTGGTGGTCCAGCGGCCGTAATCCTCGGCGTTCAGCCTTGCGCCGTCCTCCCACGCGGTCTGGAAGGGAGTCTTGGAAAAGCCGTTGCCCTTCAGGCCGTAGTAGCGCAAGGTGGGCTGCCAGCTTTTATCGGTGGTGATGCCCAGCTTTTTGACCACCGCCGAGCTGCCGCGCTCGATCATCAGATCGGCGTTGTCCTCCGAAGGGCGGGCATCCGGGTCCAGATCCCGCAGGTAGATGCCGGGCAGGCCGCAGCCCACATCAAGGTTGTGCAGATTCACGGTGTTCAGTACCACAAAGATGCCACTGACCGGTTTTGCTCGCAGGGTGTTCACCAACTCCGGCGCAATGGCCGTGAGCAGTGCGTCGCTCTTCTCACGGCTCGTGTTCAGTTCGGCCAGATCGAGCTGGCCTTCTTCCTGCATGGCAAGAACGGTATTGTTGATGTGCTCCGACAGATCGGTCAGATTCTGTGCATCCTGCATCAGGTCCTGCACGTAGCTGACGCGGTTGCGCACCTGCATGTTGAGCATGTCCTTGGCGTTCTGGTTCAGCCTGCCGTCCACATTGGTAATGGCAATGCTGACTGCCAGCAGCACCACCTCCACCAGCGTCACCAGCATCATGGCGTTAAAAATGGTGCGGAAGATAGGCCTGCCTGTTTTTTTGCGCCGGGCGGCATCCGTATCCTTCTGTCTGCGCAGCATCGCCATCACCTCTTTTCCTCAGCGTGTTCCGTCGGCTCAGCCCTCGTACTGTTTGAGCTGACTGCAGATATCCTGATACCATGCCTCAAAGTGATCGTCGGTCAGGAACTCGGTTTCTGCGTCCGCAGCGCTTTGACCCTCGGCGATGCGCTGCTCCACGGTCTCGCGGTCCGCAGCGGCAAGGTCACTCAGGCCGTATTCCAGCACCTTGCGGGCGCTGCTGCCGCTCACGCAGCCAAGGGCCAGCGCCGCGGCGCACAGCCCGGACACGACCGCTTTGAGATATTTTTTCATCGATTTTCTCCCCTGAGGGCGCTCACGCAGCAGGACGTTCCGGCTACCATATCACCCGATTATACCTAGTTTATCATACCATCTTTTTCCGGGTGCGTAACCAAAATCCGGCAAAAACCTTCACGATCACAAGAAAGCGGAAGAACTTTCCACCCATCGGAACAAAAAGCACAGCCGTCAACAGTTCATCCGCCTCGGCCAGCTGGGCCTCGGCAGCGGCATCGTCCAGCATATCCCTGCCCGCGCAGCGCTGCAGGATGACATGGCACACCGGGCGGCGTGTGGCCTCCAGCACCGAGTGACGGAAGCCGCAGCGGGAGACGTTCTTTTTGCCGTACAGCAGAATGAAGCCCATGCTGTTGCGGCTGTCCGCCCGCAGGAAGCCGTGGGTGATGTAGGGCATTGTAAATGGTAAATATAGAAGAAGCACCTCTGCGCAGTACGATTTTGCCGTCATCATTGAACGAGCGCAGCCCCCAGCAAGACCTTCAATCTGGCGGGCCTTGTGGGCAGCTACCATTTCAGCGGCGAGTAGGTATAAATTTTTGATACAGTAAGAGGGGCTGCTGCACTTTCGGCTAAAACGATGTGCAGCAGCCCCTTCTTCGTATCGGATCCAGACAACAAAAAAGCGTTCTGAGAAATCTCAGAACGCTTGGTGGTTGCGGGGGCCGGATTTGAACCAACGACCTTCGGGTTATGAGCCCGACGAGCTACCAGACTGCTCCACCCCGCGATATTTACTTTGTGCTCTCAGCGGTTCTCGCTGACTGCTCAAGTATAATACCACAAGGGCGGGCGGATGTCAAGTATTTTTTTGATTTATTTTTTCTTCTTTTTCCAAACCACGAACCCTGCGCAGGCGGCGGCTGCGATCACCACCACCGGCCATGCACCGGCAAGGGCAACGATGACCTGCTGCAGGCCATCCACAAAGTTCTGCCAGCCAGCGGAAAGGGCGCTGACAAAGCGGCTGCCGAAGCCCTCGCTGGGCGGCGAGTAGGTGCTCACCTCGCTCAGGCTCACGTACACGGTGCACTCTTCCACCTGATCGTTGTACCAGTCCATCTGGCTCTGCCAGCTCTCGATCTGGCTCTGCACATCCGTCAGGCTGGACTCGATCTCAAGCAGGTCGGAGAGGTTGTCGGCCTGCTGCTGCAGCTGCTGCAGGCGGGTTCGCTGGTTCTTGAGATTCTCAAGCCGGGTCTCCACGTCCATGTACTGGGCGGTCACGTCGTCGGCCTGCTGGTTTTTGTAGGTCACGTTGCCTGCTTCGGCCACGGCGGCAAGAAAGTTCTCGTAGTTCTGCTGCGGCACCCGGCAGGTCAGGCTGACACTGCGGCTGTCACCGGCATCCGAGTATTCACTGCTGGATTCCAGATAGCCGCCCGCTTCAGCAAGGGCAGCATCCAGCGCAGCGCGGGCTGCGTCGTAGTCCTTGCTTTCCAGGCTGAGGTTCGCGGTGTAGATGATCTTTGCGTGGTCGGTGCTGTGGGCCGCTGCTGCCGCGTCGTCCTCCGAATAAACAGCGGTGCCGTTGTCTGCGCCGCTTTCCAGCGCCATGGTGTTCAGACTGTAATCGGCTGCCATGGGGCTGTCCACAGCGGCGCGGTCCGCGCCGCCTGCCGCCATCACCGCCGCAGTGCTGTCCGCAGAATAATAGACCGCCGGGCTGCTGCTCTTTGCGCCAAGGCCGATTTGTCCGGTGGCAAAAGCACCATAGCCTACCACGCACACAGCAAGGCAGGCCGCCAGTGCGCCCACCCGCTTTGCGGGGAAGCGGATCAGTTTCTTCTTCGGCTGCACCGGGGCGGACTGAGCCGGTACCGGTGCGTCGGTTTTCATCATGGGCTGGGCCTTTTCTTCTTCGGTCAACTGGTCGGTCATGGCCAGCAGCTTTGCCTTCAGATCGTCCGGGGCGTAGAGGTCGTCCGTCTCCATCTTGTACTCATACCACCTCATCTTCGATCTCCTCCTTCAGCATCGTATGTAACTGCGCCCGGGCACGCCGCAGCCAGCTCAGCACCGTGTTGGACGGTGCGCCCATCATCCGGCCGATCTCCGCCGCCGTGTACCCCTCGTAGTAATGCAGATAGATGGCATTGCGGTAGTTTTCCGGCAGGGCGCGCACTGCGTCCAGCACACTGCCGTCCTCAAACGCATCGGGCGCGGGCAGGTTCTCGTCCAGCTCGGTGTCCTTCTGATGGGCTGCGCGGGTCAGGTCCCGGCAGCGGTTGATGGCCACCCGCAGCAGCCACGCCTTGAGGTGCTCCTCACTCTCAAACGTACCATTATAATGCAGGAGCTTCTCGTAGACATCCTGCACCACGTCCTCGGCATCGGCTGTGCATCGGCTGTTGTGTATGGCAGCGCGGTAAACAGCATCGCTGTATTTCTGCACTGCCAGCATAAATACTTCGTTTCTGGTCAGCTGTCCCATAGTTTCAAGCTCTCCTTTACCGCCTGTACAGGGCTGGTGGAATTCGTGTTCCACGGGGGACATTCACCCTATACACGGCTGAACGCCCCCGAAGATTGCATTGCAGGAAAAATTTATGAAAATCACCTTTTATATACTCTCTGCAGCAGGGCCACCCGTTCTGCAAGGAAGGTCTCGGCCTTCGGATGGTGCAGCCAGCGCTTGTTCGCCGCTGTGCCAGCCAGCTTTCTGCCCAGCGCTGCCGGGTCGGTATCGGCCTGCATCACATCCTGCATGGTCAGCTGCAGCGTCAGCGCCGCAGGAGTGTCCGGCAGCGGCGGCAGCGGGTCCTCCCACACAAAGGGCGGCAGCAGCTGCACCGCCACCGTGGCGCGGGTGCACTCCTCGGTGAGCAGCAGGGCTGCAGGCGTGCCGTCTGGCTGGACGTGCAGGGTGCTGTACAGCAGCTGCAGACTGCCCTCGGCCAGCAGGCGGATATCCCCCTCCCGCCCGGTAGGCGAAAGGCTCAAATATTCCCGCGCCTCGTCCAGATAGATGTGCCGGGCCGGTGCCTGCACGCGGGCATACAGCGCAGGCAGCGCAAAGCGGCCCGCTTTGTCCAGTGCGTGCTGCAAAAGCAGGTAGAACTCGGTCAGTGGGTAGGCCGGGTCCGGCTGCGGCACCCCGAAATCGGGGCGCGATACGTGTCCTCCACCCATAGGGAACCTCCTTGATAAATAACGCTGATGCGGTATAATAAATACAGAAGGGGCGCTGACTGCAAGGGTCAGCTTTCCATCCCGTTTGTCAAAAAGATTGACCGCACAGTTTGGAAGCAGGGCGGTCAATCTTTTTTTGTTATCATCTTACCATATTCTACGACGCATTACAACACGCCCTATTGTAAACCCTGCTGCAACTTCATTGTTGACCGTCTTCCCTCTGCCGCGTTATACTCGGCCACAGATGCCTTGTAAATTTTTAACAGAGGGGAATTCTATTCTATGAAAAACAAAAAACTGACCACCTATCAGATGGCTGTCACTGCGCTGATGGCCGCCGCGCTGTGCGTGCTTGGCCCGCTGAGCGTGCCCATCGGAGCCATTCCCATTTCGCTGTCAAACTTTGTCATCTGCCTGACCGCATGGCTGCTGGGGCCCAAGTTCGGCACGCTGAGCGTGGCGGTGTACCTGCTCATCGGCCTTGTGGGCGTGCCGGTGTTCTCCGGCTACGGCGCGGGCATTGCCAAGCTGGCAGGCCCCACCGGCGGCTATCTGGTGGGCTACCTGCTGCTGGCCTTCATCGGCGGTCTGTTCATCGAAAAGAGCAAGGGCCAGCCGGTGATCTCCGGCATCGGCCTTGTGCTGGGCGATGCCGCCTGCTACGTGCTGGGCACCGCATGGTTCGTGTTCCAGATGCAGTGCGAGCTGGGCTATGCGCTTTCGGTGTGCGTGTACCCGTTCATTGCGCTGGACCTCGCCAAGATCGTGGTGAGCTGCATCGTGGGTGCACTGCTGCGCAAGCGTCTGGTACAGGCTGGCGTGCTGAAGCTGAAGGAAGCCTAACAGGCAAAGCAAAAGGGAGGCTGCAAACGCAGCCTCCCTTTTTTATTTGTGATCCGTTATTTTACATAGCCAAGGGTCGCAGCCATCACGGCCTTGATGGTGTGCATCCGGTTCTCGGCTTCGTCGAACACGAAGCTCTGGGGGCCTTCAAACACTTCATCGGTCACTTCCATGGCATCGCGGCCAAAGCGCTCGCCCATCTCCTTGCCCACGGTGGTCTTGTGGTCGTGGAAGGCGGGCAGGCAGTGCATGAACACAGCGTGCGGGCCTGCAATGTCCATCAGCTGCTGGTTGATCTGGTAGGCGGCAAGGTCGTTGATGCGCTCAGCCCACACCTCCACCGGCTCACCCATGGACACCCACACATCAGTGTACAGCACGTCGGCACCCTTGGCGGCCTTGGCGGGGTCCTCCTCAAAGGTGAGGGTGGCACCGGTCTCGGCAGCGATCTTCTGGCACTCGGCCACGAGGGCAGCGTCCGGCTGGTACTTCTTGGGTGCACAGGCGGTGAAGTTCAGGCCCATCTTGGCGCAGCCCACCATCAGGCTGTTGCCCATGTTGTAGCGGGCATCGCCGAAGTAAACAAAGTTGATGCCCTTCAGGTGGCCAAAGTGCTCCCGGATGGTGAGGAAGTCGGCCAGGATCTGGGTGGGATGGAACTCGTTGGTCAGGCCGTTCCACACCGGCACACCGGCGTAGTGGGCAAGGTCTTCCACGATCTGCTGGCCATAGCCGCGGTACTCGATGCCATCGAACATGCGGCCCAGCACACGGGCAGTGTCGGCGATGGACTCCTTCTTGCCGATCTGGCTGCCGGACGGGTCAAGGTAGGTCACTTCCATGCCCAGATCGTGAGCAGCGACCTCGAAGCTGCAACGGGTGCGGGTGGAGGTCTTTTCAAAGATCAGGGCGATGTTCTTGCCTGCCAGCTGGTCATTGTGGCGGATGCCGGCCTTCTTTTTTGCCTTCAGGTCTGCGGCAAGGTCCAGCAGTTCTTCGATCTCGGCAGGGGTGTAGTCCAATAGCTTCAAAAAGCTGCGGTTCTTCAGGCTCATTGTATATTCCCCTCTCTATGCAAGCATTCTTGAATATTTATTCAAGCTATGATTCTATTATAGTACGTTGCATCAGGAAGGTCAAGAGGAAGCTTACAGCTCCAGCTCTGCCTTCCGTCCGGTGGACTGATAGGCAGTCAGCTTCACGCCGGCTTTTTTGAACATGAACCGCGCCGCCACGCTGGAATCGCTGTCGTGGTACTTGTCGCCGTAGTACACCACCTCGGCAATGCCCGACTGGATGATGGCCTTGGTGCACTCGTTGCAGGGGAACAGCGTCACGTACACCCGCGCACCTTTCAGGTTATTGTGGGCGCTGTTGAGGATGGCGTTCAGCTCGGCGTGGCACACGTACATATACTTGGTGTCCAGCGGTGCGCCCTCCCGCTCCCAGGGCATCTCGTCGTCGCTGCAGCCAATGGGCATACCGTTGTAGCCCAAGGACAGAATTTTGTTTTCCGAGCTGACGATGCACGCGCCCACCTGACTGTTGGGGTCCTTGGAGCGCATGGCCGTGAGCAGCGCAATGCCCATGAAATATTCATCCCAGTTGATGTAATCCATACGTTTCATTTCGGTATGCTCCTTGTGCCTTTATTCTGCCTTTTATTATAGCGTATCGCTGTGGATTTTACAATAAACTTTGGCACTGCCGTGCAACTTGCACAAAACCTTGCCCCGAAGTTTGGCGCTTGATTCGTCAGAATTTTCAAACGAAATATTTAAAAATCATTTTAAGTGTGGTATTATCTTTGTAAAATATGCCACAAAAGCGGAGAGAATGCTCCGTGC
>OODB01002441.1_pt1 | contig 10292 bp, 9 predicted proteins | sample 1671721 | NCBI WGS metagenome assembly OODB01 (sample SAMN06348185, study PRJEB24527) | human gut metagenome | biome: human gut; feature: ankylosing spondylitis patient; material: feces | host: Homo sapiens | place: China | collected 2015-10
AAGTTTAAAGCTGAAATCTATGATAATGTACCAAATGAATATAAAAAAATTATGAAGCATTTTATTATAAGATATAAACAAAAGCAGGACGTAAAAAGAATATTAAAAAATTTGCGTAAGATGGTTGCAGTGTTTTTTGTTATTTTCGGTATGTTATTTACTGTACTGTTAGGAGTCAAAGATATTAGAGCAGTATGTGTTAGGTTGATTCATAAAGCATATGATAGATTTGTAAAATATAATTATTATGGGGAAAATAAAGAAATAATAGGTGAGTTAGAGTTAAAATATTTGCCGGATGGATATGAATTAAGAGATTTTTTGAATGACGATACAATGCAATATATTTCTTATTCTAATAAAACAAAAAATAAAATTGATTTATTACGATATTATGAAAATTGCGAAAGTAGAATTGATAATGATAACCATGATTGCTACATGACAAAAGTAAATGGAAAAATTGCTTATTTTTGGAAGAGTAAGGATGCACAGTTAGATAATATTTTGATATGGGAGAATGAAAGTGGATATTTTGAATTATTGTCTACATTAAAGAAAGATGAAATGATTAAAATTGCAGAAAATGTAAAAATAAAGAAATAAACACTAATTTGTGTAGAAAATCTTGTTGAGGAGGTGTTAATAATTAAGAAAAATAAAGAAAAATAAAGAAAAGAGGATTATTTTATGAAACTTAAAAAAAATATTGTTTTTGGACTTATGGGGTTGGGAATAACTTTGTCGCCAATTTTAGGAACAAATATACAGGCATCAGATTTGCAAGCAAATGAAGAAAATCAAATAATACCGCGTTATCAATATACGGAGCAAGTCAATGCAACTATACGAATTAATGAAACGAAAATTGCCTGGAATGTTTTGGTTGAAGCGGTAGGATTACAAAAGTTGACGGGAACAGCAACTGTTTATAAGGAGGAAAGTGGAAAATATAAAGCAATAAAAACCGAAAAAGTTAGTAAAACAACTAATTCTGATGTAATAATATATTTAAATAATATGCCATCTCAAGGAAAAGGAAAGTATAAAATTGTGTTTTCTGGTACTGTATATACTACAAATGGAAAGGAGAATATAACTGTAAGTCAAAAGAGTACTTTTTAATGTATTGAAAAATATGTAAGAAAGAATATATTCATAATAAAGGAAGATATATGGTATAAAAAACCTTAGAATTGACATTTAGTAAATTTTTGCTATAATAGCAAGCGTCGGACGGCACAGAGGATGTGCCTTGCAAGGTGTCTCAGATGAATTTGAGATTCCCGGATGGACATGAAAATCATGAGCCAGATAAGACAACAGTCTTATCTGGCTTTCTTTTTTTGGGAGGAAACCGATGGATTTATTAAAAGATAATCTGAAAAAACTGTACTTACGTTTTTTGATTCCGTCGCTTGGAAGCGCGATGGTAATGTCAATTTATACACTGACGGATGCAATTGTTATCGGAAAAGGTGTCGGTTCAGACGCACTTGCGGCACTGAGCATCACCACACCGCTTTTGTGTATTCTGATGGCAATGGGGATTCTGTTCGGTGTTGGCGGCTCGGTGCAGATGAGCGTTCACCGCGGAACCGGCGATTTTTGCAAAGCGAACCGGTTTTTTACACTGGCAATTATTGCGGGTATATTGTGGATTGTCTATGGGTTTGGCATTTCCACGCTGCTTCGTCTGATGGGCGCAAATGATACCCTTTATCCATACGCGCTGGCTTATATGCGCTATATCAATATCTTTCTTCCGGTAGCGGTATTTTCCAATTATATTGCGATTTTTGTCCGGGCAGACGAAGATCCGAACCGCGCCATGCTTGGTGTGATGCTCGGCGGTGTGGTAAATATTGTGTTGGATATCGTGTTTGTTTTTCCGGTTCAGATGGGAATCGGCGGGGCTGCGCTTGCGTCCGCAATCGGCATGGTGTGCAAATTCTGCTCGAACGGTACGCTCATTCTGAAATCGGAGAAAACAATGGTGCCTGACACAATAAAAACGCATAGCCCAACTTCGTTCGGTATAACTGTCTGATTGTGTCGAAATTCGTATTTTATCAATCATATCTGATAAAACTGGATTTGCGGTATTGAAAATCAGTTATAGCCGTGGTACCATATAGACAGTTTCAGAAGGGAGGCTGGTCTACATGATTAAACGAGAAATTTATATGAGCCGTATCCGTCCTTTTATCGGAAATGAGCTGATAAAGGTTCTGACAGGGATTCGCCGTAGTGGAAAATCTGTCATGCTGAACCTGATCCAAGAGGAACTTGCCCAAAACGGGGTCCAACCAGAACAGTTTATTTCCCTGAATTTTGAGAACATGAGCAATGCACACCTTTGTACGGCTGTTGCATTGCATGATGAAATCCTTCGCAGAACAAAAGAAATCAGCGGCAAGGTTTATCTGTTCTTCGACGAAATCCAAGAGGTGGCTGATTGGGAAAAATGTATCAACTCTTTCCGGGTGGAGCTGGATTGTGATATATACATTACCGGTTCCAACGCCAAGCTGCTTTCCGGTGAGCTTGCCACTTATCTTGCCGGACGGTATGTGGAGTTCGTGATTTACCCGTTTTCATTCAGAGAGTTTATGGAGCTGTATCACACCGTTTACGAAGGTGCAGACGAAAGACAATGCTTTACAAAATATCTGACGCTGGGAGGAATGCCCTATTTGAGCAACCTTCGCTACGACGATGCCGCCAGTCGTCAGTATTTGCGGGACTTGTTCAACTCCGTAGAGCTGAAAGATATTATCAAGCGAAACAATATCCGTGATGTGGATATGCTGGAGAGAATTATTGCTTATATAACCTCCAACATCGGCACTACCTTTTCTTCCACAGCCATTTCCAAGTATCTGAAAAGTGAAGGGCGCTCCGTTTCACCAGAAACGGTACTGAACTACATCAAAGCCTGCACGGACGCATTCCTGTTTTATCAGGTGAAGCGCCAAGACCTCCAGGGAAAGAAAATCCTGACCGTCAACGAGAAATACTATGTTGCAGATCATGGTGTCCGGGAAGCCGTGTACGGTGGCAACATGAAGGACATTAACTTTGTCCTTGAAAATGTTGTCTACATGGAGCTGCTGCGCCGTGGTTATTCTGTGACTGTTGGGAAAGTCTCTGACAAGGAGATTGACTTCGTATGTGAAGATCATGGGAAAAAGCTGTATGTTCAGGTTTCCTATCTACTTGCCTCGGAGGAAACCATCCAGCGTGAGTTTGGGGCGTTTGCCGGTGTTCGTGACAATTTCCCGAAATACGTTGTAACGATGGACGAACTGGATATGAGCCGAGATGGAATCAAACACCGCAATATTCGTGACTTCCTGCTGGCAGAGGAATGGAACTGAAATGTTCTTCTTTCACCAGAAGATATGCAGAAGTTCTTCCAATGCCGAGAATGAAAAAACAATGGTGCCTGATACAATAAATATTGTATAAATGTCAATGCTGTTGTGGTACATGTTGTATTCTGCGTAAATGGTATTCATGTTGTGTCTCCTTTAAACCAATAAAAATATAGAAGCATTTCAATCAGTTCACCATGTCAGTTTCATTTTGTGTTATACTGGTTTATGGAATTTACCAATCTGCTTCATTATTTTGTATTCTGAAACGTTCGAAGCATGCGAAATACCTGTTCCACCGTATCGGTCATATTCTGTTTTGCATGATCGGTCTGCATGGCTTCTTCAAGCGAAACTGCGCCCCGCACAATCGGGAAAAAGGCATCAATTCCTGCTGCATGACAGGCTTTTGCATCTTCCGTCACGCAGCCGGAAAATGCAAGCACAGGTTTTTGAAATTCTTTGGCAATCTTTGCAACGCCGGCAGGTGCTTTCCCCATGACGGTCTGACCGTCCAGACAGCCTTCTCCGGTGATGACAATATCTGCATTTTTTATATAGTCGGAAAGATGGGTTTCTTCCAGAATGATGTTTACACCGGATTCCAGAGTGGCATGGAAAAAGGTGAGAAAAGCAAACCCAAGGCCACCGGCAGCCCCAGCTCCTGCATGCGCGGGATTCGTTTCCGGAAAGCTTTTTCCGGCGAGTGCGGCATAGGAGGAAAGCCACTGATCCATCTGCTGGATCATGGCAGAATCTGCGCCTTTTTGCGGACCGAAAACGGCACTGCATCCCTGCGGACCGCAGAGCGGATTTGTCACATCGCAGGCAATCCGAAACGTACACTCTTTCAGTTCCGGCAGTACATGGGAGTCTGAAATCACAGCCAGATCCCTTAAGCCCAGAGCACCATGACGTGCCGGAACCCCTTCCTGATCCAGCAGGTCAAATCCCAGTGCCTGCAGCATACCGATTCCTCCATCGTTTGTAGCACTTCCGCCGATTCCTATAATAAAATGTCTGCAGCCTCTGGCAATGGCGTCTCTGATGACTTCCCCAACCCCGTAGGTCGTTGTATACAAAGGATTCCGTTCGGTTTCGGAAAGGAGTGTAATTCCGGCAGCCCCGGACATTTCGATGACTGCAGTTTTTCCAGCATCCAGAATGCCGTAACTGCAAAGTACCGGTTTCCCAAGAGGTCCGGTTACGCATACCTGTGTGCATGTGCCGCCACAGCCAAGCGTCAAAGCGTCCACCGTGCCTTCGCCACCGTCTGCAAGTGGGCGGATGGCGATATCTGCATTCGGATATATGCGCCGGATTCCGGCAGAGGCACTTTCCCCGGCTTCGAGGGAAGTCATGCTTCCTTTAAAAGAATCGATGGCAATAACAACGTTCATGTATACTCTCCTCCTGATATCTGATGGTTGTATTACATGTCACCAGGCGGAACCGGATGACATGCTTCATTATAACATGAAAACAGCGGAGTGGAACTGGTGAATAAAAGAGGGAGAAGTGCTGCACGCGATGTGGTAAATGATGTGAACCGCTGCAGGAGTCGGGCAAAGCCCATATCTTTCATGTCGTACGAAACCCAAACCGGTCTGAAACTGATATAATAGGTACGTAGGTCAGGAAAGTTCCAATAAGGAACGTACCTTAAATCAATCAGTACAGAACATCTGATTTATGCACCAAAGTCAGGCAGCAGTTCCCAGAAATTTGTATTTCAATTGATTAAAAGCGAGACATAAAAATACTGCAGTGAAAAAATAAAATGTGGTTGCAACAACATATTCTTTTCCCATTTTTGTGTATAGTGTAACGGAAGAATGAAAAAACTGTTTGTAAGAGAGTCTATATAAATGGGAAAGGATAAAATCATGGAACACAACACACGGGTAGAACAGATCAAAACATATCTCGAGCGGCTGAGCGCCGGGGAAGAATTGGAAAAAGTAAGGGCGGATTTCGCAAAAGAATTTAAAGAGGTTGATCCGGCAGAGATCATGCAGGCAGAGCAGGAACTTCTGCAGGGCGGCACACCACTTGAGACCGTGCAGAAATTGTGTGATGTCCATGCGGCACTGTTCCGCGGCGCAACGAGTGAGGAAAAAGTTGCCAACGCGGAAAAAGCGGTTGCGGCATCGGTAAAAGAGAAAAAGCTGGCGGCTACCGCGGCTTTAACCGGAATCACCGGACATCCGCTGCAGACGTTTACCCGCGAAAATGAAGTGTTGGAAAACGTCATCCGGAAATGCCGGAATGAAATAGAGGAAACCAATACCCTTTCACCGGAGCTATTTGGAAAGCTGCGGGAAGTTGCGATCCATTATGCAAAGAAAGGGGATCTTCTGTATCCACACCTGAAAGTAAAATACGGGATCAGCGGTCCGTCGGATGTGATGTGGACGACCGATGATGAGATCAGGGATGAACTGGCGGCACTGGCAAAACAGCTGCCGGTTCAAAAGACGGAAGATCACTGGCTGGAACGTTTTCGCATTGTGTTGCAGCGCGTGGAGGATATGATCTACAAGGAAGCCAATATTTTCTTCCCGAACTGTGCCCTGAATTTCACGGAGGAAGAGTGGTTTGGAATTTACCGCGATTCGAAAGATTATCCGGTCTGCTTTGGTGTGGAAAATGCGACATGGGAGGCGGCAGAGAAGTATCTGCATACAGAAAATTGCAGTAAAGATGTAAGGAATGGAGAAATCATCATGCCGGGCGGGCACCTGACCGTTGCGCAGCTTACCGCAATGCTCAACACGATTCCGATGGAGATCACATTTGTCGATGAGGACAATATCAACCGCTTTTTCAATGAAGGACCAAAGGATTTCAAGCGTCCGGGCATGGCGATCGACCGTGAGGTATTTTCCTGCCATCCCCCGAAAGTGGAGCAGCAGGTGCGGCACATTATCGGGGAATTCCGGAAAGGGACGCTCGACAAAGTGCCGATCTGGATGGAGAAAAACGGAAAAACCATGCTGGTTACCTATATGGCGGTGCGGGATGCCACAGGCGCATATCTCGGGACCATGGAGCTGGTGCAGGATATGGGCTTTGCCAAAGAGCATTTCCTTTCCAACGTAAAAGCAAAAGAAGCAGCGCTGCGCGCAGGTATGGAAGATTAACTTATTTTTGTTTTTCCATATGATTTAATTCCGGAATCACGGTAGCAAGCATCGTGAGAAAGCACAGGCTTCCACCGATCACATTTGAGACCGGTTCCGCCATAAACACACCTCTTGTTCCCATGCCAAGTGCATATGGGAGCAGGTAGGTCAGCGGCACAACAATAAATACCTTACGAAGCAGGGAGAAAAAAATCGCCTGCTTCTTTTTATTTAATGATTTAAACGTGGTCTGTCCGATGTATTGCAGATCCATGAAAATAAATGCGGCAAAATAAAGTTTTAAGGCAGGAACCGCGTCTTTGATCAGCTCGCTGTCGGAACTGAAAATCCCGATCAGGAAATGCGGTGCAACGATAATGACCGACCACATGGCGGCGGTATACACAAAGATCATAACCGCCATTGTACCAATTGCCTGTTTTACACGCTTCGGGCGGCGTGCCCCGTAATTGTAGCTTAAAATCGGGGAACTTCCCTCATTCATGGCATAAATAGGGGTCTCGACAAGCTGCCGGACGCTGGAAATGATTGTCATCACAGAGATATAGATATCGCCTCCGGTCACGGAGAGCACATTGTTGCAGCAGATGCTGACTAAACTGTTGGTAAGCTGCATAATAAATCCTGCGGTTCCGAGGCTTATGATGTTTTTGGCAGTTTCCGTGCACCGGGAGAGTTCGCTTCTGGTCAGAAACCGTACGTTAAGCTCAGATCGTTTTTTCAGAAAATAGAGGACAAATGCAGCGGAGAGTGTCTGTGAGATTACAGTTGCGATGGCGGCTCCACGGATACCCAATTGCAATACAAAGATAAAGAGCGGATCAAGTATGCAGTTTGCCACGGCACCGATCGCAACGGATGTCATGCCGGTCATGGCATATCCCTGCGCGTTGATAAACGAATTCATACCGGTGGAGATCATGGACGGAAGTGTGCCGAGCAGATAGATCATCAGGTACGGGTATGCATAAACCAGAGCAGACTCGGAAGCACCGAACAGACGCAGGATTGGGCGCGCAAACAAAAATCCAATGACCATTAAAACAATTGCGCTGCTGCAGACCATCGTATAGGAGGTATTCATAATTTCGGAAGCTTTCCGGGAATTATTTTCCCCCCGCCGGATGGAAAAAAGCGGAGCACCGCCGCTGCCGAACAGGTTGCTGAAAGCCGTGATGATCACAATAATCGGAAAACATAAGCCGACCGAACCAAGGGCAGTTGTGCCGATATGCGGGATTCTTGCTATATAAATGCGGTCTATGATGTTGTAAAGCAGGCTTAAAAGCTGCGCCACCAGCATGGGAATCGCTGCGTTTAAGATGTTACTTGGGATGGACCCGTGTTCAAAATCAATTCTTTTCACAATCATTTCATTTCTTTCTTTTTCATTTTGACTTTCTGTTGACATTTAGTATACCATAGATTAACATATATGAAAAATATTACTTTTATGAATTAACTAAACAAAAAATGTATGGAGAGAAGCTATGGATGTAAAACAACTGGAATACTTTCGGGCAATCGTGGATGCCGGTACGATCAGCGGTGCGGCGCGTGTTCTTCACATGACACAGCCACCGCTGAGTTATCAGGTAAAGATGCTCGAAGAAGAACTTCAGGTGCAGCTTTTTTTGCGGGGCACCAAAAAAATTACACTGACGGAAGCCGGAAAAACATTGTATGACAGGGCAGGCAGTCTTCTAGCCATGGCAGATATTACAAAGCGTGAGGTTATAAAGGCGAGTCAGGCGGCAACCATTCATATCGGATTTACACCATCCACGGTTTCGCTGATGTCGGATTACCTGACCCGTTTTTCCACGGCACATCCGGATATCCGTTTTGATATCCATGAGGGATCAACTTTTACCCTGCGGGAGCAGCTGGAAAACGGCATGGTGGATATTACAACACTCCGGACACCGATCGTGCTCAAAGGCTGCGAGAGCAGGACGCTGGTGCAGGAAAAACTGCTTGCAATGGCGGCTGCCGGGAATCCTGTCTTAGAAAAAAACAAAGAGGGGATTACACTTGAGGAACTGTCGGAGCAGAAACTGATCCTGTCCCACCGCTATCGCAGTTACCTGTTATCCGCGTTTGAAAAAAGGGGGCTTTTGTGTGATATTTACTGTGAGTGTGAAGACGCCAGAACGGCGATGACCATGGCGGAAAAAGGGCTTGGAATCGCCATTCTTCCGGCTTCTATGCACAAGTTGTCGGATCAGATGCAGTCCTGTGATATTTTGCATGCGGATCTTGCGACGGAGATTCTTCTTGCATGGCGCAAAGGACGCATGCCAGAGGAAGTGAAAGCGTTTCTTGAAATGTGGAATTAAATGAAATATTCAATATCATATATGGAGGTAGAATGATGACAAAGGAAGAAAAAATCAGACGTTTTGAAGAAATGAACAAGGAGGTTGTGCCGGGGCAGATTGTGTGCGCAGGATCTTCCCTCATGGAGATGTTTCCGGTGGAAGAACTGGTCAGGGAAAAGCAGATCCATATGACCATCTATAACCGCGGAGTCGGTGGATTTATCACGGATGAACTGCTTGAAAATATCGACACCTGTATCCTGGATTTAAAACCATCGAAATTATTTATCAATATCGGGACCAACGATCTGAGCAATCCGGATATTCCGATCACGCAGATGATTGATCACTACGATCAGATCCTGTGTCAGGTGAAAGCTGCTCTGCCGGATGTAAAGCTGTATCTCATGGCATATTATCCAATCAATTACGATGCCGCAACCGAGGAGATGAAGCCCTGCCTTCTTGTGCGCACCAACCAAAAGATCGCTGAAGCAAACGCGGCTGTCAAAAAACTGGCCGAAAAACATCATGCAAAATACATCGATATCAACGATCCTCTGAAGGATGAAAACGGAAATCTCAAAGCTGAATATACAATTGAGGGCATGCATATAAAGGAAGAAGGGTATCGGGCAATTCTCCCGGAATTTATCCAGTATGCCATGGAATAATATAAAACTCTGGGCGCAAATGTATATGTGCCCGGAGTTTTTAAATTGTAAATTTAAATTTATCGCCGATACATAACTGCTTACATCTTTGAACAAGTGAGCAATCAGTATTATAGATTGTACTCTCGATTCGAAGAAGTGGATAACCTTTTGAAATCCCCAAAATTTTTGCTTCCTGTGCGGAGGCAAACACAATATCTAAAGTTTTGTCGGAATGATCAAAAATAATATTGTGGTTTTGCAGCACATCATAAAGGGAAGTGTCATTTAAATTTTCTCCAAATAAAAAAGAAAAGGATTCAGGAAACCGGTTGATTTCTAACAATACCGGTTTTTCATCGGCATAACGAATACGTTCCAATACGAGAATCTTTTTATCGGGTGTAATATGCATGAGTTCCATGTCTTTTTCGGTAGGATCTTCTATTGCAATTTTAATGGTTTTCGCACCTGGAACTGCTCCCATTGTACGGCACATTTCAGAAAATCCGGTAACACCTTTTGAGATATTTCGCTGGATTCTTTTTTCGGCAACAAAAGTTCCTTTTCCGGATTTGCGGTCCAGATATCCTAATTCTGATAAACCTGCAAGAGCTTTTCGGACAGTGACCCGGCTGACATTGTAGGTTGTACTTAACTCATTTTCTGTTGGAAGACGGCTGCCTGCTTTACGTTTTCCGGTGTCAATCTCTTCTTTTAACTGATCCTCAAGTTGTTTGTATAGTGGTTTGGCAATTGTATTGTTTAATTCCATGAAAACCTCGTAATGTGTTT
>OODB01002454.1_pt1 | contig 10235 bp, 7 predicted proteins | sample 1671721 | NCBI WGS metagenome assembly OODB01 (sample SAMN06348185, study PRJEB24527) | human gut metagenome | biome: human gut; feature: ankylosing spondylitis patient; material: feces | host: Homo sapiens | place: China | collected 2015-10
AATATTCGGTGGAAATGCTTGTGTCTGCCGGCATACGGATTGCAAAGAAGGCCTGTAAGGGAAGTGACTGTCTGGTTGCACTGGATATCGGAACGATCGGACAGCTGTTAGAGCCAACAGGAACACTTTCCTTTGAATCTGCCTATGCATATTACAAAGAAATGCTGGTGGCAGGCGAGAATGCAGGAGCCGATCTGGTTGTTTTTGAAACACAGACAGACCTGCTGGAATTAAAAGCTGCCGTACTTGCAGCAAAAGAAAATACTTCTCTCCCGATTCTCTGTACTATGACGTTTGAAGAAAATATGAGAACATTTACCGGCGTGTCGATTTCAGCCATGGCAAAAACCATGGAAGGTCTGGGCGTGGAAGCAATCGGTGTAAACTGTTCCTTAGGACCAAAGGAATTATATACGGTTCTGGAAGAAATGACCAAATGGACAAACCTTCCGCTGATTTTAAAGGCGAATGCAGGTCTTCCGGATCCTGTGACGAATGAATACAATATTTCGGCAGAAGAATTTGCAGAGGAATCGGCAAAATCAGCGGTACATTATGTAAAATATTTTGGCGGATGCTGTGGTACGGATGAAACATTTATCAGCGAATTAAAGAAAGTTCTTGCCCGGACAGAATTTCCGCAGGCAAAACAGAAAATTGTCCGTCCGGTGGTTTGCTCGGCAACCTGTACGGTTGAATTATCAGAGCCGCGTGTTATCGGAGAGCGTATTAATCCGTCTGGCAAGAAGAGATTTAAAGAAGCTTTGTTGAATCATGACATTGACTATATCTTAAATCAGGCCGTAGAGCAGACGGAAGCAGGTGCTGAGATTCTGGATGTAAATGTCGGACTTCCGGGAATCAATGAAAAAGAAATGATGGTATCGGTATTAAAGGAACTTCAGGGAATTACGGATGCTCCGCTCCAGATTGATTCCACCATTCCGGAAGTTATTGAAGCTGCACTCCGGGTTTATAACGGAAAACCGATTTTAAATTCCGTAAACGGCGAGGAAAAGTCACTGGAAACAATCCTGCCATTGGCAAAGAAATACGGTGCGTGCGTGATTGGTCTTGCACTGGATGAAAACGGAATTCCAAAGACAGCACAGGGACGTTTTGAGATTGCACAGAGAATTCTTGCAAGAGCACAGGAATATGGAATTCCGAAAGAGGATGTCATTATTGACTGTCTGACCTTAACGGCAAGTGCGGAGCAGGATGGAGTCAAGGAGACACTTAGCTCGTTAAAGCGGGTGACAGAGGAACTGGGACTGAAAACGGTTCTAGGGGTATCTAATATATCATTCGGTCTGCCAAACAGAGAACTGATTAATCATACATTTTTAACCATGGCGTTGGAAAATGGTCTTACCCTGCCGATTATGAATCCGAATATTGCATCCATGATGGGAGCATTCCGGGCATATAAACTACTTGCAGGTTATGACAGGGATTCAAGGGATTATGTGGCAAATTATGCAGGGGTCGTTATGAAAACCGTTTCCGATAATAAGAACCAGGCAGCGGCAGAACAGACACAGCAGGATGATTCCACAGCGGGAAAATTAAAGAATGCATTGGAAAATGGATTAAAAAGTGAAGGAAGCAGATATACGTCTATCCTGATTGAAGAAGAGAAGAAAGATTCCATGGAAATTATCAATGAGATTCTAATTCCGGCACTGGATAAAGTCGGAACAGAATTTGAAAAAGGAAAGATTTTTCTTCCGCAGCTGATTCTGTCAGCCGGTGTTGCAACAGCCTGCTTTGATGTTATTAAAAACAAAATGATGAAGGAAGACAACGCACCGGCGGCAAAGGGAAATATCGTTCTGGCAACTGTAAAGGGAGATATTCATGATATCGGAAAGAATATTGTAAAGGTATTGCTAGAAAACTACGGATATAATGTCATAGATCTGGGAAAAGATGTCGATTACCAGAAAGTTGTGGATGCTGCAATTGAGTATAAGGCAGAACTTGTCGGGCTGTCAGCTCTTATGACAACAACACTGGTATCCATGGAGGAAACCATAAAGCTGCTGCGTGAAAATAATGTTCCGGCAAAGGTTGTTGTGGGCGGAGCGGTATTAACGGCTGATTACGCACAGCAGATCGGTGCTGATTATTATGCAAAGGACGCAAGGGAAACCGTAGAAATAGCCAGAAAAGTAATAGGAGCATAAAAAATGAGACTAATAGGAAAATCAAGATTTTTAACCATCGTACTTACAGGAATCCTGCTTATTTCGATTTTGTCAGGATGTGCAAAAAAGGAGACGGAAAATAAGAATAACAGTGGAGCACAGGAAACAACTGTTCAGGAAGAAAGTGTAACAATCCGGGTGGGGTCCCTGAAAGGACCGACTTCCATGGGACTTGTACATCTTATGGACTTAAATGACAGTGCTGAGACAGAAAATTCCTATGAATTTACAATGGAAACAGATGCATCCTCACTGCTTCCCCTGCTGATAAAGGGAGACCTGGATATTGCCCTGATTCCGGCAAATCTTGCGGCAACCCTTTATCAGAAGATGGATGGGGAACTTAAGGTGCTTGATATTAATACCGGCAGTGTGCTGTATCTTTTATCTGGAAATTCAAAGATTTCCAAAATCAGTGATTTAAAGGGGAAAACCATTTATCTTCCGGGAAAGGGAACAACACCGGATTATGTACTTTCCTATCTGTTAAAGGCAAATGGGTTGACAGAAAATGATGTTACTGTAGAATACAAATCCGAAGCCACAGAAGTAGCAGCAGCCCTTTCCCTGGATAAGGAAGCCTGCGGTCTGTTGCCGCAGCCGTTTGCGACATCAGCCTGTATACAGGATCCGGATCTTGGTGTACGGATTGATATCGGAGAAGAATGGAAATCCGTAGAAAAAGACAGTAGTGTGGTAACCGGTGTGACAGTTGTGCGTTCCACATTTTTAAAGTCACATCCACAGGCAGTCAGCACATTCCTGAACGAACAGGAAGCTTCTGCGGAATATGCGAATACAGAAACAGAATCTGCGGCAGAACTTGTAGTAAAATACGGAATTCTTGCCAAAACAGCGATTGCACAAAAAGCAATGCCATTATGCAGTATTACTTATATCGATGGAAAAGAGATGAAGACGGCATTATCGGGATATCTTACCGTGTTATATGACATGCAGCCGGAATCCGTTGGCGGAAAGCTTCCGGGAGATGATTTCTATTATGAAGCTGAATAAAGTGTTAAGGAAAGGAACTGCCATACTGCTCATCTTTGCAGTATGGCAGTTTGCCTGTTTTAAAACAGGTAATGAAATCCTACTGCCCTCGCCGGAGCGTGTGTTTGCGGTTCTGCTGGAAGAGGTGCAAAAAGAACGTTTCCGTTTTATCATCCTATCGTCGGTTACCCGTATCTGCAAAGGCTTTCTGGCAGCTTTTCTTGCCGGATTTGTACTGGCGAGTCTGGCATTTTTTATTCGCCCGTTAAAAGATCTGGTAAAACCATTTCTGGCAGTATTAAAGGCTATCCCTGTAGCATCTTTTGTTGTGATGTTGTTAATCTGGACCGGTTCCGGGAATCTGGCCGTGTGGATCTCTTTTCTGGTGGTATTTCCGGTTATCTACGAAAATACCCTGTCAGGATATGAAAATGCGGATCCTATGCTGGAGGAAGAAGCAAGGGTATACCAGGTAAGACTATATTATAAATGGTTTTATGTATACCGTCCGGCATTGTCTGATTATCTGCTCAATGCAATAAAGGTAGCTTCCGGAATGGCATGGAAATCCGGGGTGGCAGCGGAGTTAATCGGAACTCCGTTAAATTCGCTTGGGGAGCAGCTGTATCTTTCTAAAATCACAATCGATACTTCCGCTGTCTTTGCATGGACTCTGGTAATTATTATACTGGGTAGTATATTTGAGGCGGTTCTGGCGGCTGTCTGCCGACTGCTCCGACTGCAGAAACGATCGCTTGTCCCACCGGTTGGCAGACGTCATAAAACCGCCAGCTTTCAAAGGATAGAAGGAAGAAACCTGTGCAAAAAATTCGGAAAAAAAACCGTATTTGAAAATTATAGTTTTTCTTTTGAAAATCACAGAGTTATCGCACTGACCGGGGAGTCTGGAATTGGAAAAACAACATTATTCCGTATGATTACAGGAGCAGAACTGCCGGATTGCGGGGAGATCCGGACAGATAACCGGATAAAACCTGTGATTTCCTGCCTTTTTCAGGAAAACAGGCTGTGTGAGAGTGCGGATGCCATTGCAAACGTGATGTTTCTTACGGGAAGGAGTGCATTACAGGCGGAAACGGAACTGAAAAAACTGTTGCCTGCCGATTGCCTGAAACTTCCAGTAAGCCGGTTAAGCGGCGGAATGAAAAGAAGAGTTCTGATTGTGGCTGCGATGTGTGCGAATGCGGATCTTATTCTGATGGATGAGCCTCTGACCGGACTGGACGAAAAAAACAAAAGGAAAGCGGCGGATTATATTAAAAAAAACAGGAAAGACCGACTTTTATTATTTTCTACACATGGTATAGAAGAAATGACACTGATGGAGCCTGATTTTGAAATAAAAATTGTAAGAAATGCATAAAAGCCTTTGACTAAATTGTGTAAATGATGTAAAATATGTTAATAAAGGCTGAACGGAGAATCAGTCGGAAAGGGATGGAGGAAAGAGATATGCGAAAAAAAACTGTAGCAGCAAACTGGAAGATGAACATGACGAGAAGTGAGGCAAAGAGTCTTTTGGGAGAGTTGGTTCCGATGATCAAAGACACGGACACGGATATCATTATCTGTGCACCTTTCCTTACGATTCAGACAGTTTTGGATTGCGTAGAAGGTACTGATATCCATGTGGGCGCCGAGAATATGTATTTTGAGGACAAAGGTGCCTATACAGGAGAAATATCACCTGTGATGCTGAAAGAAGCAGGAGTAACCCATGTGATTCTGGGACATTCTGAGCGCAGGAAATATTTTGGTGAAACAAATGAGATCGTAAACAAGAAGATTATCAAAGCTTTGGAATACGGTCTTGTACCGATGGCATGCTGTGGAGAATCTCTTGAGATTCGGGGTGATGGTCTGGCAAAACAGTATATTCACAGACAGATTATGGAGATGTTGCAGGGAGTACAGAAGGAAGATGTCAGCAGCTGTATCTTTTCTTATGAACCAATCTGGGCGATCGGAACGGGGATTGGAGCAACGAAGGAGCAGGCAGAGGAAGGCTGCATGGAAATCAGAAGAAGTATTGAGAGCATTTATGGCAGTGATGTGGCAGAGAATGTGACAGTTTTATATGGCGGTAGTGTAAATGCATCAAATGCGGATACTATATTCCCAATTAAGGATATTGACGGCGGACTTTTGGGAACTGCGAGTCTGAATACGGATTTTGCAAAAGTTGTAAAAATACGAGAAAAGTATGATTAATCCAGAAGGAGGGAAAGATCATGGAAACATCATTACAGGAAAAGGAGCGAAACGAAGATAAGAAGAAAAAGAGCTTATTTACAGGGAAAATGAAGAGTGAAAACAAAGAAAAAGTAAAAAAAGAGAAGAAGGAACGGGTAAAAAAGGAGAAACCTGCGAAGGTCAAGGAAAAAAAAGAACGGGTAAAAAAAGTAAGAACGAAAAAGGAAAAGGGAAAAGACGAAGGCGGAAAAGAAAAGAAAATTTCAAGGATGCCAAAAACGGGAAAGACGAAGAAAGTTAAAAATGCAAAAAAATCAGCATCCATGAAGACAAGGATATTGATTAGGGTTCTTCCGGTTACGATCATCGCGATGACTGCACTGACTATTATCAGTGTGCAATATGGAAGTAAAAATATTAACAGTGCCATTTCCGCCCAGATGGAGGCAGAATTGCAGGTTCAGGGAAATAAAGTAACGAATTACTTTACCAAGATTATAGATATTGCCAATACACTGGCAAGTACGGTAAATAGCAGCTACCAGCAGGTGAATCTGGATTCCTTTGAAACCGAACTGGTTGATATTGTGACACAGAATGATGCACTGATCGGAAGCGGTATCTGGTTTGAATCCGGCTATTTTACAAATGGAATCGAAAAAATAGAGGCGAATGCCACGGTGTCTACGGCAGAACAGGGAATGGCCGATTCTGAGGAAGAATCATCGGAAGAAGAGACCATTTATTATGTCGGACCATATGCCATGAGGGATAATGGTAAGATTCAGATTACATATAAGTATAGTACTGCGGATAACAGCTATTTCAAACAGAAGTTCTATATGATGGCAAAAGAAGTAAAAAGCACGATATTAACAGAACCGATGTATGATATCACTGCAAGAAGCTTTAAGGTGACAGCAATTGTGCCGATGTTTACGGATAATGTATTTATCGGATGTGTAACGGTGGATGTCAGCCTGGATAATATCAAGGAATTTATCGGAAATGCAGCCATCGGGGACAATGGTAAGGCAACCCTTCTTTCGGCAGAAGGAAAATATCTGGCAGGAAGTACGGAAAAGAATGTTTCCAAGGGCCTGAAAATTGTGGATGAGGAGAATGAATCTCTTGCAAAAGCCGGTGAAACTGTTGTACAGAATGACAGCGGCGAAACAGAATATACGGACGGCGGTAAGAAGTATAATGTTTATTATAGTACATTGGAGAGTAATGGATGGAAAATTATGATTGCCATTCCGGAAAAGGAAGTCATGCAGTCCATAACCCAGATGACAGTTGTATTAATCATGCTCTGCCTGTTAGCTATAGTTATATCAGCAGTAGTTATTGTTATTGCGGTTACATCCATTATCAAACGTCTTAAGAAAGTCAATGTATTTGCAGGGGTACTTGCAGAGGGAGACTTTACAGTAGAACCGTTAAGAATCCAGTCCGGCGATGAACTGGCACTTATGGCAGAATCCCTGAACAGAATGTATGACAGCAATAAGGGAATGATTGTAAATATTGCAGAACATTCCAGCAAGATCGATAATTCCAGCAAAGAATTATTTGATGCGGCACAGAGACTGACCGAACAATTCCGTCAGATTCAGAACAATATGAATGAAGTAAATGAATCCATGATGACGGCAGGTGCAGCAACCGAAGAGGTAAATGCATCTGCAGAAGAGGTTCTGTCCAATATTAATGTTCTGACCGATGAAACTGAAAACAGTATGAAGATGGCCGAAGAAATCCGTAAGAGAGCGGATCAGGTTGGCGAAAACAGCAAAAAGGCATATGAATCCGCAAGTGAGCTTTCCGTTGATTTTGAAAAGAAGCTTACCATTACCATGGAAAATGCAAAGGTAGTGGATAATATCGGTGAACTTGCATCTGTCATTTCAGGTATTGCCGACCAGATTGATTTATTATCATTAAACGCATCCATTGAAGCAGCACGTGCCGGGGAACAGGGAAAAGGTTTTGCGGTGGTCGCTTCTGAGATTGGAAAACTGGCGAAAGGAACCGCTTCTGCTGTCGAACGTATCCAGAATACAATCGGAGATGTCCAGAAGGCATTTGATGATCTGAACAGTGCAGCAGGTGGTATTCTTGATTTCGTAAAGAATACGGTTACACCGGATTATGATAGTTTTGTGGAAGTTGCCCAGCAGTATGGCAATGATGCAGAGAGTATTGAGGAACTGGCACATAGTATTTCCGATATGTCAAATAGTATCAAGAATATTATGACCGAAGTATCTCAAGCGATCCAGAGTATTGCCCAGGCTTCCCAGACAACCTCGGATATCAGCAATGGTATTACACAGGTAGTAGATGACGTTACGGAAGATGTAAAGGGAATCTCCCATATGTCGGAAGATACCAGCAGTATTGCTTCTGATTTGAATGAAGTAGTAGGAAAATTCAAATTATAAATAAAAAGCGAAAGGACGGCCGTGCAGGCTGTCCTTTTTGCTTTGCTGAAATATCTATTTATTCAAAAAAATAAAAGAAGATGTAAAAACACCTTCTTTTATAAGTTCTTATTTTAAAATTAAGCTCTCTCAACAAATCCAGATCTTAAACATCTTGTACATACATACATTTTCTGAGCAGTTCCGTTAACATTAACCTTAACTGACTTTACATTTGACTTCCAGATTCTGTTTGATCTTCTATGAGAATGGCTCACATTATTTCCAAAGTGAGCAGCTTTTTCACAAATTGCACACTTAGCCATGATAGCACCTCCTTAAACTAAAATAAGTCCGTGTATACAAACTCACAACACTAGTTATTTTAACAGATGATTTGGTTTTTTGCAAGTAAAAATATAAATTTTTTAAATTATTATTTCGTTTTTGGGAAAGATATGTTAGAATAGTTCTATCAAAAAGGTATGGAGGTGTCCGTGCATGGAAGGACTTGTAGATACAGGATTAGGAAAAATAGCAATTGATACAGATGTAATTGCCACTTATGCAGGAAGCGTAGCAGTGGAATGCTTTGGAATTGTAGGCATGGCAGCGGTAAGTATGAAGGACGGGCTTGTAAAGCTTCTTAAAAGAGACAGCCTGAAACATGGAATTAATGTTGGAATTACTGATAATAAAATCACTCTTGAATTTCACGTGATTGTGGCATATGGTGTAAGCATCTCCGCTGTATCAGACAATCTGATTAGTAATGTGAAATACAAGGTAGAGGAATTTACCGGTCTGACAATAGAAAAAATCAATATCCTTGTAGAGGGTGTTAGAGTAATTGATTAATTAAGGAGGAAACTTGTTTTGAATACCAATACCGTTGATGCAAAGATGCTTGGCAGAATGTTTTTAGCCGGTGCTAAGAATCTGGAAGCAAAAAAAGAATGGATTAATGAACTGAATGTATTTCCAGTACCGGATGGAGATACCGGAACGAACATGACACTTACAATTTTGTCAGCTGCTTCAGAGGTCAATGCACTTTCTGAACCATCTATGAAAACACTGGCAAAAGCGATTGCGTCAGGGTCTCTTCGTGGGGCAAGAGGAAATTCAGGTGTTATTCTTTCTCAGCTTCTTAGAGGATTTGCGAAGGTAATTGAGCAGTATGAAGAGGTGGATGCACCAATTTTTGCAAAAGCGTTTGAAAAAGGTGTCGAAACTGCATATAAAGCAGTTATGAAACCAAAGGAAGGTACAATTCTTACCGTGGCAAAAGGAGCAGCAGCAAAGGCAGATGAACTTGCAGAAGAAGCAGAAGATTTGAACACGTTCTTTGAAGGAGTAATTGCTTATGCACAGGAAGTGCTTTCTCAGACTCCGGAGATGCTTCCTGTTTTAAAAGAAGCTGGTGTAGTAGACTCTGGCGGTCAGGGTCTGCTTGAAGTATTAAAGGGTGCTTATGATGGATATCTTGGAAAAGAAATCAATATGGATTTTGAGGCACCAAAAGGAACGGTAGCTGTTTCTAAACCGGCTCCGGCAGAAGAAAGTAATATTAAATTTGGTTATTGTACAGAATTTATTATTATGCTGGAAAAACCGTTCCCGATTGAAGAGGAGCATGCATTTAAAGAATATTTGATGTCAATTGGAGATTCACTGGTAGTTGTAGCAGATGACGAGATTGTCAAGGTACATGTACATACCAATGAACCTGGAAATGCCATTCAGAAAGCGCTGACTTATGGACAACTCTCCAATATGAAAATTGATAACATGCGCCTGGAACATCATGAAAAAGTAATAAAAGAAGCAGAAAAAATGGCTGCAATGCAAAAAGAACAAATGCCGGAAAAAGAAGTTGGATTTATTTCTGTATCTGTAGGAGATGGAATGAGCGCCATCTTTAAAGATTTAGGAGCAGATTATCTGATTGAAGGTGGACAGACAATGAATCCGAGTACAGAAGATGTACTGGAAGCGATTGCAAAAGTCAATGCGAAAAATATTTTTGTATTTCCAAATAATAAAAATATTGGCCGCAAATCAGGCAAGAGATTTGACAGAAGATAAAAATATTATTGTCATTCCGACTAAGACAATTCCTCAGGGAATTACCGCATTAATTAATTATGTGCCGGAAAAAACAATTGAAGAGAACACAGAAGAAATGCTGGAAAGCATCACAACTGTTAAAACAGGACAGATTACCTATGCAGTGCGTAATACAAAGATTGATGAAAAAGAAATCCATGAGGGAGATATCATGGGAATCGGAGACCATGGGATTTTGGCAGTGGGACAGGACGTAGAAAAAACAACCTTGGAAACAGTAGAAGCAATGGTGGACGAAGACTCAGAAATCATCAGTATT
>OODB01002467.1_pt1 | contig 10192 bp, 10 predicted proteins | sample 1671721 | NCBI WGS metagenome assembly OODB01 (sample SAMN06348185, study PRJEB24527) | human gut metagenome | biome: human gut; feature: ankylosing spondylitis patient; material: feces | host: Homo sapiens | place: China | collected 2015-10
ATAGTGGAAGTTTACTCCGCTATGGAAGTTTGTTGGATAATCTGGCTTTTAACTCTGAACACGAATTACTTGTGGATAGTAGAGAGGAATCTGATAGGGCATACTTGGAAAAAATCGGAAAGGAATTTCGGAATCGAAAATAAGGTGAGTATATGGCAAATGAAAAATATGCCTTGCTGGATACTGACTTTATATCCAAGATGCATTTGATACGCAAGGATGATCATAATAAATTAATAGACAAAATTATGGCAATGCCAGGTTATTGCTTTTATTGTCATAAACAGATTCAAGTGGAAATCATGCGTCACAATATAGCTGGGGCACCAGAATGGTTTCAGTCGAAAATTGAATCAAAATCAATATGTATGTATGACGATGAAATGATACTGGATGAATTATCAGGAGTCTATGGTGAATGGGCTATCAGCGCATATGCAGGAATGCTTAAAACTGCGTGCGATGCATATAAAGATGGATATTTTGAAGAGAAGTTTGTTCTTGTGTCTCAAATGGACTGCCGCAGTATAAGTAGAGAAGATTTTTTGAAGCAACTGCAAGATGATTGTGACACTATCGGCGAGGGACAAAATCTCGGAGAACTGAAGTCATATGTCTTATTGCAAGTGCTGAATTTGAAGTTCGGTGAACAAATCTATGTCTTTTGTTCTGATGATAAAAATGCCAGAAATGGTGTAATCAGTATAGGCGGAGCTAGATGTATTAGTGTATTGTCATCGTTTGTAAGGCTGAAAAAAGAAATTAGCTTTACGAAAGAGGATGCTATGCCATACATCGATTCTTATATGAATACTTGTTTAGGAAAAGATCAAACAGCATTCAGGGTTCAAGATACTTCAAAAGAGAGGCGAATGTGCAGGATACCATGTGAGCAAGTATTTGAAGAGATATTTGATGGGAAAATAGATGAGTTAATAACTGGAAATTTAAAATACATATAGATATTCATCATGAGGATCGTGTAGAAATACATGGTCCTTTTATTTACACGAGTAGTAAGGAAAATGCCATGCTTGCATGAGCATTTGACGAGCACCGCGATAACCCAAGAAATTGATTTCTTGGGTGTGCAGAAAATTAAGGAAGGAGGGGATTCCAGTGGCAGGAAGAAAGCCAAAGCCTACAGCGGTTAAGAAGCTGGAGGGTAATCCAGGTAAAAGAAAACTGAATACGAAAGAGCCAGTTCCGGCAAAGGGAATGCCTGACTGTCCGGAGTGGCTGCTTCCAGAGGCGAAGAAAGAGTGGGAACGACTTGCGGATCTGATGAACCAGATGGGAGTTCTGACCGAGGTGGATATGGCGGCATTTGCTGCATACTGCCAGTCTTATGCCAGATGGAAGGAAGCGCAGGAGCATATAGATTCTGAGGGGTCGACCTTTGAAACGGATAAAGGATATCAGCAGCAGACACCTTGGGTTGGTATTGCAAATACCAATCAGAAGCTGATGCTGCAGGCGGCATCCGAGTTTGGGCTTACGCCTTCATCCAGATCACGTATTGTGGCCGGTAGTATAAAGGGGAAGGAGCCGGAAGATGAGATGGAGGCATTGCTTGGGGGTGATTCTTAGTGGCAAAGGAACCAAGACCAAAGGGATATCCGAAGCTTAAGAATTATAAGCCTTCTCAGTTTATGCTTCCGACTTCTCACTATGACAAGAAGAAAGCAGACAGGGCAGTTACTTTTATTGAGAATCTTTGCCACACGAAAGGCAAATGGGCCAGAACACCATTCTGGCTGTTGCCGTGGCAGGAGCAATTGATAAGAGATATATTCGGGATTGTAAAACCTGATGGGAACAGGCAGTTCCGCACTGCATTTGTGGAGATATGTAAGAAAGTAGGTAAGAGCGAATTAGCAGCAGCAGTCGCTCTTTATTTATTGTATGCGGACAATGAGCCTTCCGCAGAAGTGTATGGTGCAGCGGCTGACAGACAGCAGGCATCCATCGTATTTGATGTGGCAAAACAGATGGTAGAGATGTCACCGGCTCTGATGAAAAGAAGCAAGCTGATGGGAGCCACTAAGCGTATTGTGAATTACAGTAATGCCGGATATTATCAGGTGCTGTCAGCTGAGGTTGGCGGTAAACATGGATTTTCGGTGAGTGGATTAGTATTTGACGAAATCCATACTCAGCCAAATCGGCAGTTATACGATGTACTTACCAAGGGTTCGTCGGATGCAAGACAGAATCCGCTTCACTTTATTATCACGACTGCAGGCAATGACAGACATTCTATTGCATATGAACTTCATACGAAGGCGGTGGATATTCTGGAAGGCAGACGTGTGGACCCGACTTTTTATCCTGTGGTTTACGGACTTAAAGATGATGATGATTGGGAAGATGAAGCAAATTGGTACAAGGTCAATCCTTCTCTTGGATACACAGTTGATATTGAAAGACTGAGAGATGCATACAGGGAAGCAAAGCAGAATCCAGCTGATGAGGTCACATTCAAGTGGCTTCGATGCAATATGTGGGTCAGTTCAACAGTTGCATGGATCCCTGATGCGATATATATGAGAGGAAATGAAGAAATTGATGCAGCTTTACTTGAAAGAAGAGACTGTTATGCAGGACTTGACCTTTCAAGTACAGGGGATATTACAGCTTTAGTATTGATATTTCCGCCGAGAGATGAAAATGAAAAGTATGTGCTCTTGCCGTACTTCTGGATTCCTGAGGAAACCATACCTAGAAGAGTGAAAGCTAATTCAGTTCCCTATGATATTTGGGAAAAACAAGGCTATATCATGTCTACAGAGGGAAACGTGATTCATTACGATTTTATTGAAAAGTTCATCATGGACCTATCAGAGAAATATCATATTTTGGAAATAGCGGTGGATAGATGGAATGCGACTCAGATGATTCAAAATTTGGAGGGCGAAGGTTTTACCATTGTTCCTTTTGGTCAGGGATTTTCTTCAATGTCGGCTCCGACGAAAGAATTCTATCGCTTACTGATGGAGGGGAGAATTATTCACGGTGGGAATCCAGTGCTTAGATGGATGGCAGGTAACGTTGTTATTGACACAGATCCTGCTGGCAATATTAAAGTAACCAAAGCTAAATCTAAGGAGAAGATAGATGGCATTGTTGCCGCAATTATGGCGCTTGATAGATGTATACGTCAGGAAGGGCAGAGTGGCAGCGTTTACGATGAGAGAGGATTGTTGGTATTTTAAGGAGGCTGTATGGGATTTTTCAGTAATTTATTTCGGGGAAGGGATGCTCCTTCTAACAGCACAGCTGGAAGCGGATATGGATTTTTTATGGGGAGTACGGCTTCTGGGAAGAGAGTGAACGCACGGAGTGCCATGCAGATGACAGCGGTATATTCCTGTGTGAGGATTCTTTCTGAGGCGGTGGCGGGGCTGCCATTGCAGTTTTACAGGTATAACGATAATGGCGGTAAGGAAAAGGCGGTGGATCATCCGCTCTATTTTCTGCTGCATGATGAGCCGAATCCGGAGATGACTTCTTTTGTGTTCCGGGAGACTTTGATGACGCATCTGCTTTTGTGGGGGAATGCGTACAGTCAGATCATCCGGAATGGAAAGGGTGAAATTGTGGCTCTTTATCCGCTGATGCCTGACCGGATGACGGTGGACAGGGATGAGCATGGAAGGCTTTATTATGAGTACCTGGTTTATGACGGGGATGATGTGGACGGCAGAACCGGGACGGATCCGAAAGCGAGTGGAAAGATTGTACGTCTGCATCCGGCGGATGTGCTGCATATTCCGGGGCTTGGGTTTGACGGACTGGTCGGATATTCACCTATTGCCATGGCGAAGAATGCGATCGGGCTTGCCATTGCTGCGGAGGAGTATGGAAGCAAGTTTTATGCCAACGGTGCCGCTCCGTCAGGAGTGCTGGAACATCCGGGGACTTTGAAGGATCCGGGCAGGGTGCGGGAGAGCTGGCAGTCCACTTTCGGGGGAAGCAGCAATGCCAATAAGGTTGCTGTTCTGGAAGAGGGGATGAAGTACACGCCGATTTCCATTGCACCGAATGAGGCACAGTTTCTGGAAACAAGGAAGTTTCAGATTGATGAGATTGCCAGGATTTTCAGGGTGCCGCCGCATATGGTGGGGGATCTGGACAAGTCCAGTTTCAGCAACATTGAGCAGCAGTCTCTGGAGTTTGTGAAGTATACACTGGATCCCTGGGTGAGCCGGTGGGAACAGGCAATGGTCAGGGCTCTGCTGTCCGCGGAGGAAAAGAAGAAGTATTTCTTTAAGTTTAACGTGGATGGGCTGCTCAGGGGAGATTACCAGTCAAGGATGACCGGTTATGCTACGGCAAGACAGAACGGATGGATGAGTGCCAATGACATCCGGGAGCTGGAAAATATGGACCGGATCCCGGAGGAGCTTGGCGGTGATCTGTATCTGATCAATGGAAATATGACAAAATTACAGGATGCCGGTATCTTTGCCGGATCTGGAAAGGGGAAGGATACTGGTGAAGAAGTTTTGGAACTGGAAGAAAACGAAAACGGTGAATCAGGAAACCGGACAGGAAGCGGAGGAAAGAATCCTGTTCATGAACGGAATTATCGCTGAGGACAGCTGGTTTGACGATGATGTCACGCCGGCTCTTTTTAAGGATGAACTGAATGCAGGGACAGGGGACATTACCCTGTGGATTAACAGTCCGGGCGGGGACTTTGTTGCCGCAGCGCAGATTTTTAACATGCTGTCGGAGTATCCGGGAAAGGTTACGGTGAAGATTGACGGGCTTGCGGCATCTGCTGCGTCTGTCATTGCAATGGCCGGAACTGAGGTATGGATGAGTCCGGTAAGCATGATGATGATCCATAATCCGGCGACGGTTGCGTGGGGTGACCATTCGGAGATGAAGAAGGCTATGGAACTTCTGGATGCGGTGAAGGAATCCATTATCAATGCTTATGTACGGAAAACGGGACAGAGTAGGGCGAAGCTGTCACATTTGATGGATGCGGAAACGTGGATGGATGCGAATAAGGCTGTGGAGCTTGGCTTTGCGGATGACATCCTGTTCCAGAAAGAGGAACAGGGCAGTGAAGGCGAAAATGGAGATCCAGGTGCTAGCCGTACAGAAAACGGGACGTCTGATTTCGTAATGTTTTCCAGACGGGCAGTGAATAATGCGCTGATGAATAAGCTGGAGCGGCATTATGGAAAGACTGGAAAATCCGTGAAAGATCAGGCGGGGATTGGCTTGAATGGAAATGGTGCTGAGGGGGACGATCCCTGTAATGGATGTTTCGGGGCGGCGGAGAATGCCTGCCAGAAGTGTGAAAAGAAGAAAGTGAATACGAATGTTACAGGGCGTTCTGCAGATGATCTGCGTGAACGTTTAAATTTTATCAAAAAATATATCTGAGGAGGATACGGATTATGACGATTCAGGAATTAATGGAGAAAAGAGCTAAGGTTTGGGAAGCTGCAAAGAATTTTGTGGATACCCATGAGAATGAAAACGGGGTGCTGTCTGTGGAGGACAGTGCAACTTATGAGAGAATGGAATCGGAGATTGAGGATCTGACAAAGGCGATTGACCGCCACCGCAAGGCAGAGGAAATGGAAAAGAGCCTGAACCAGCCGGTAAACCAGCCGCTGACCGGGAAGCCTTATGCAGGCGGTCAGGGTGAGCCAAAGACAGGACGTGCTTCTGATGAATACCGCAGGGCAATGCTGAATGCACTGAGAAGCAACTTCCGCCAGATTTCCAATACCCTTCAGGAGGGCGTGGATGCCGATGGCGGTTATCTGGTTCCGGAGGAGTATGACAGAAGACTGGTTGATGTTCTGAATGAAGAGAATATCATGCGCCGTCTTGCTACAAGGATTGTAACTTTCGGGGAGCACAAGATCAATATTGCAGCTACCAAGCCAGCGGCAAGCTGGATCGAGGAAGGCGGGGCGCTGACTTTCGGGGATGCGACCTTTGACCAGAAGATTCTGGATGCACATAAGCTTCATGTGGCGATCAAGGTAACTGAGGAACTGCTTTATGACAATGCCTTTAATCTGGAAAATTACATCATTGTCCAGTTTGGAAAGGCACTTGCCAATGCGGAAGAGGATGCCTTCCTGAACGGAAACGGAACAGGGAAACCGACCGGTATTTTTGACGGAACAGGCGGAGGACATCTGCTGAATACACTGGCTGCGGCTTTGAAATCAGATGACATGCTGGATCTGGTGTATGGCCTGAAACGTCCGTACCGTAAAAATGCATCCTTTATCATGAATGATGCAACACTGCCTTCCCTTAGAAAGCTGAAGGACAATAACGGTGCTTATATCTGGCAGCCGGCTTACCAGGCAGGGGAACCGGACAGAATCCTGGGATATAAGGTGGAGACTTCTGCCTATGCACCGAAGGACGGCATCGCTTTTGGGGATTACAGCTATTACAACATTGGTGACCGCGGAAACAGATCCTTTAAGCAGCTTAATGAACTGTTTGCAGGCAACGGAATGATCGGTTTTGTTGCAAAGGAACGTGTGGACGGAAAACTGGTTCTTCCGGAAGCCGTGCAGATTATGAAACTGAAAACTGATTAATGTGCAGGAGTGACAGGGGATGGCATAGGCTGTCCCCTGCTTTAACTGAATCAGGGAATGTTTCAAGTTTGAAGAATATTTGCCGGTTTGAAAGTCAGATTAGCTAGGTTGTGAGCATGAAGAATAATGAACGGAATGAAAACAGGAAAATCTGTGGGAGGTGACGGGATGTCCTGGGTGGTTCATGAGGATATGAGGATTGAGATGACAAAGGGGGATACACCTTCTTTTGCGTTCCAGGCATTTCTGCCGGACGGCTCGGAGTATGAGTTTGAGGAAGGTGATTCCGTAGTGTTTGCGGCGAAGCGGAATAAGGCGGATCCGGAGCCAGCGGTACGGATCGAGGCAGATGTGAAGGAAAAAGTGATCAGATTCTCAGAGGAAGATACAAAGCATCTGGAACTGGGAAAATATATCTGGGAGCTGTCCTTAAACAAGAGCAGCGGTTACCGGTGTACATTTATTGCAAATAAGGTTTTGAAACTGACGGTGGAGGTGGCGTGATGGAGCAGCTGACGGGAACCATGAGCAGTGTTCCTGATTCAAATAATTATGAAAATATGAACCATAAGCCGCAGATCAATGGTGTGGAGATGACCGGAAATAAAACTTCGGAAGAGCTGGGGCTTGGCGGCGGTGAGGTGACCAGGAAGGAACTGGAAGATGCCTTAAGGAATAAGGTGGATAAGGAAACTGGGAAAGGACTTTCCAGTAATGATTTTGGGAACAGTGAAAAATCCAAGCTGGAGGGGATTGAGGAAGGCGCACAGAAGAATGTGCCGGTATCGTCAAAGGTAAGTGAACTGGAAAATGACAGTAAATTCCAGACCGAGGAACAGGTACAGGAGATAAGGAAGACGGTGGAGGAACTTGGCAGGCGGATGGATGAACTGACGGATGGAAATGAGGTGGCATACTGATGGCAAACGTGCTTGTAAATGAGAAAACGCTGAAAGTCATTGCAGATGCGGTGCGTGCCAGGGGCGGCACTTCTGCCCTGATGAAACCGGGGGAGATTCCGGATGCAGTAAGCAAAATTCCGTCAGGCGGAAGTGGTGCGGATATGTCCCTGCCGGTTCGCTTTTTTGATTATGAGGGAACCCTGCTGTACAGCTTTTCCCTTGAGGAACTTGCCAGGCTGGAATGCCTGCCGGATTTGTCGTTTCACGAAGGTCTGGTCTGTACGGGCTGGAACTGGACGCTGGAGAATTTGAAAAAGACAAACAGGGAGATGAATGTGTCTGCCCAGTATGTCACGGATGACGGGGCAACAAGAATCTATGTAAGTCTGGATAAGGATACGTTGGAGCCGCAGGTTTCTTTTGGCCAGAGCGAAGATTATGGCGTAAAGGTGGACTGGGGAGACGGCAGTGAACCGGAAACAGCAGAAGGATGGAATTACACGAAGATCACGCTGACGCACAGGTATAGGGAACCAGGAGAGTATGTGATACGTTTTCTGCCTCAGGGTGAAAACCAGGTCAGTTTCTTTGGAAGCTATAATTCAGGTTCATATGCTTTTACAGCAGGGAAAAGCAATGTGAGGGAAAATATGAAGTATCTGTCAGCTGTGCGGAAAATAGAAGCAGGAAGCCAGATTAGGGAACTGGGGGATTACTGCTTCAGCAGCTTTTCCAGGCTGGAAAGTCTTACGATGGGAAAAGCCATCGAATGGGGAAATGGTGTTGTAAAAGAATGCTATAGTCTGAGATTTCTCGGGCTTCCGGAAGGAAAAGAGATGCTGTCCGGTTATTTTTGTGACGGCTGCGTACAGATGGAACATATATCTGTTCCAAATACAATTACCCAGATCGGGGATTATGTTTTTGATAAATGCAGTGCCTTACAGACAGTAACTCTCCCGGATGGTGTAACAGATATCGGAAGGCATGTGTTCGAGTCCTGCTGCTGTATGACAGAAATGGTTCTTCCGTCCATGCTCAAAAGAATAGGAGGCCAGATTTTTCAGGGATGCCGGATGCTTGAGAAAGTGGTGATTCCGGATGGAATTGATGAGATTGTGGATTCCATGTTTTCAGGCTGTTATACATTAACAGAGATTGTAATTCCCAAAAGTGTGACAATGGTTTCCAGATATAGTTTTGAGAACTGCCAGTGTATGAAAAGATATTATTTTCTTTCAGATTTGCCGCCAGAACTCGCAACGACAGGTACTTTTCTTGGGCTTCCAAAGGATTGTAAGCTCTATGTTCTAAAAGGAAAGCTGGATGTTTACCAGACTGCGGAAAGCTGGAGTGATTATGCTTCTTATATGGTGGAAATGGAAGGTGATATTCTGTGATCGTGACAGTGAAGGAAATGAAGAATTACCTGCGGGTGGATTTTAACGATGATGATGTGCTGCTTTCTGATCTGATCGAACAGGGGCAGCAGATCTGCATGGACGTGGCAAGGATCACGGATGAGGATGAGTTTGAAGATCTGCAGGGGACGAAGATTGCCGTGCAGTATGCGGCTGCCTATCTGTATGAACACAGGGAGGAAGCGGATCACCATCAGCTGGTGATGGATCTGAGGAGCCTGCTGTTTGGAGTGAGGAAACTGGGATTCTGAGGTGGTTGTTTTGAATATTGCATTGATGAATGAAAAGGTGATTTTTCAGAAGTGTTCTGTTGTGAAGGACGGGATCGGGAATCACAGGAATGAGTGGACAGAGGATTACTGCTGTTTTGCTACGATAGGCGGTGAGGGACTTGGCAGTTCCAGGGAAGCGGAAACCGCAGGGACTGTGGTGGAGGATGTTGGAATGACTGTGACGGTGCGGTACTGTAAAAAGACTGCAGGTATCCGGTCTGTCACCCACAGGATCCTGTTTCGTGATCAGGTGTATGACATCGTGAATGTGGATCATCTGAATTATAAGAAGAGGTGTCTGAAATTCACATGCAGGAAGGTCCGGAGGTGAGAGCATGGCAGGGGACAGATGTACAGTCAGCCAGATGGCAGATGTGATCATGGAAGGCCTGGAAGAGTATGCACAGCTTGCGGCGGATGATATGAAAAAAGCAGTGAAGAAGGCAGGGACACAGGCAAGGAAGGATATCCAGGAAAATGCCCCTGTGAAGACCGGTGCGTATGCAAAGAGCTGGGCGACGAAGACCACGAAGGAAACTGCCAATGCAATGGAGATCGTGGTGTATTCCAGAAACAGGTACCAGCTGGCACATCTGCTGGAGTTCGGCCATGCACTGAGAAAAGGCGGCAGGACAAGGGCGTTTCCACATATTGCGCCTGCAGAGGAACGGGCTGCGCAGACTCTGGAACGGGAAGTAGAGAAGGCACTGAGGTGATGACGGGAGGTGAAAGCATATGACACTGGAAGAACTGGCAGGGATGCTGGAGAAGACTGGTTTTCCTTTTACTTATGACCATTTTGCGGAAGGGGAGAGCTCGGATCCGCCGTTTATCTGCTATCTGCTTCCCGGCAGTGATAATTTTGCGGCAGACGGGCGGGTATATTTCCGGATCAGTGAAGTGAGGATAGAACTTTACACGGACCGGAAGGATCCTGGGGCAGAAGCCCTGGTGGAAACAGTTCTGGATGATGCCGGGATTTTTTATAATAAGTCGGAGGTCTGGAT
>OODB01002475.1_pt1 | contig 10170 bp, 5 predicted proteins | sample 1671721 | NCBI WGS metagenome assembly OODB01 (sample SAMN06348185, study PRJEB24527) | human gut metagenome | biome: human gut; feature: ankylosing spondylitis patient; material: feces | host: Homo sapiens | place: China | collected 2015-10
GCAATAAGGATTGACAACTATCTTCTACTATTGTAGAATATAAGCAATAAAAGGTGTTTTACATTTGTAGAATAAAAGGAGGGTTAGACTATGCGAAACGACAAGCGATTGCCCGATGCGGAGCTGGAGGTCATGCAGACCATTTGGTCTCTGGGCACACAGGTCACGGCGGCCGAGGTGCAGCAGCACGCGGATAAGGACTGGAAAATGACCAGCGTGCTCACGTTCCTGTCCCGCTTGTGCGATAAGGGATTTCTTTCCTGCACGAAGGAGGGACGGCAAAACCTGTACACGCCACTCGTCAGCGAGAAGGACTGCCGTCAGCGTGAGAGCGTCGGCTTTCTGCGCCGGCTGTGCGGCGGCTCGGTGAAAAATCTGGTCGCGAGTCTGTCGGATGCGGGCGCGCTGACCGAGCAGGACATCGACGAGCTGCGCGTGTTCCTCGACAGGCAGACGCACTAAGGAGGGGATCTTATGCTGCAATTCTCGGAAAAACTGCTCAACAACCTGATGCAGATCGGCCTGACCGTATCGCTGGCGGCGCTCGTGCCGCTCATTCTGCGGCGGCTGATGAAAAAGCGTTATCCGGCCCGTATGGTATGTGTGGTGTGGGCGATTCTCGCGCTGCGGCTGCTCATTCCGGTGCAGCTGACACTGCCGCAGGCGCCGGTGCAGGTCATGCCGCGCACCAGCTATGTGGTGCAGAGCGACCAGACGGCGTTCCGGCAGGCCGGACTGCCGGTTGCGCAGAACCCAGCCCGATGGGTGACGGGCACGCAGGCGCAAACGCTCAGCGCGGCAGATACCGGCACGGTCAAGACCGTGGATATTACCGACATTCTGCTGACGCTGTGGCTGGCTGGTGTTATTTCCTGTATACTCTGGCAGGGGATTGGCTATTACCGGCTGATACGCAGCCTGAAAGGTACGTCCCAACCGGTCGAACGCGCGGATCTGCACACGATTTTGCAGGAGCAGTGCGCCGATCTGGTTATTGACCGGGAAATCCCACTGCAGGTATCTGCGGCGGCGGACTGCCCGATGCTGGCAGGATTTATCCATCCGACGCTGTATTTGCCGGATGAGCGCATTTCCCGGACGGATGCGGCGTTCATTTTCCGCCACGAGCTGACGCATTACAAGCACGGCGATCTGTGGCTCAAGCTGCTGCTTCTGGCGGCACGCTGTCTGCACTGGTTCAATCCACTGGTGCATCTGATCGCGCGATTTGCGCAGGAGGACATTGAGGCGGCGTGCGACGATGCGGTTGTTCGCGGACAGGACGGCGCGTACCGCCGAGCCTACGGCGAGACCATCCTGCGGTCAGCTATCGCGCAGGCGCAAAAGAGAAAGGCTCTGGTGTCCTGCTTCGGTGATGACAAAAAGACGCTCATGCGTCGGTTTGAGGGACTGTTTGACAAGTCGGTCAAAAAACGCGGTGTCGCGCTCGTTGTGATGATCGCGCTTCTGGTCGGCTCGCTCGGCTGCATGATCGCGGTGGGAGATAATGATAAGGGTCTAACGAAAGAGCTGCGTATGCAGCTGGCACAAAAACAGGCGAATGAGTCGGAAAATCTCGGTTATACGGTCAAATTGGATGGAAAAGACACCTATTTAATCACGGATAGAGAGTTTAGCGATAATCCGGGCGAAACCATTCCCGGACGTGTGGTACAAAAACTGACCTTTGCTAAACAGGATGGAGAGTGGACCGTATCGAACAGCGAGATTGTGCCGGAAAACGGCCGCGTGACTTCTCTGGATGAATTTAAGCTGTTGTATGAAAACGATCTCGGCCTGCCGGATTTTGTTGCGGTGGATTACAAGAAGGTGAGCGGCAACAGGGATCCCGTGTCCGCAGCAGAGGTTCTGCTCGGTATTTCCCCGGCGGCAAGTCAGGTTGAGGGCAGCGACGAAGAATCCGCACCGTACAACGACATCCGCAAGGTAACCTTCACGTTTAAGGATAACAGCAAGGTTGTTGTCACGATGGTCAACCAGTTCGGTCAGGGCTGGCTGCCGCAGGACTGGACGGACGGCAAAAACGCCGCTGACCGCAGTGCGGCCGACCTCGCGCAGCAGTACGCGCGCGGCCTGCTCCACAAGAGCGGACAGTATATCTACCCCATCCTTACCCCCGAAAAGCAGCAGGAATTCATCTCGCAGCAGTACGATATGACCGGCGGCACGCAGTGGACCTGGAAATTCGGCTCCTCTTCCCCCTCTGTGCGCGACTATGTGCTCGTCCCGACTGACGACGACAGCGCGTACCGCATCATCTGCCGCATGGACGGCGGCGGCATCGGTGATGTGCGCACCGGCTATCTCGTGCAGACCACCTGTGAGGACGGCGGCCGCCGCATGATCTCCGACGTCACCGAGCTGTCCGACGCGGACATGACGCAGAGCGAGCTGTTCCGTCTGTATTACAGCACCGGTCTGGCTCTGCCCAGCCTGCCCGACGAGGTCGGCAACTTCAGCGGTCTGCCGCGCACCGACTCCCTGACCGCCGCGCAGGATGCCTTCTATTACTTCGGCAATCCGGTCGACGGCTCGAAAACCGGCTGGATCGCAGATGTGACCCAGATCCAGAGCATCGTGCGCTCCGACATTCGCGGCGGCGCGTATATTGATATCGTTCAGCTGACCTTCACCGACGGCAGCGACCCGATCAATGTCCAGATGGAGCAGACCGGTACGGGTTACTGGAAGCCGACCGGCATTCAGGAGGATGTTTCCGCCATGAGCGGCGCAAATGTGCTTCCGGTCAGCGCGGACGCTTTCGGTGCCCTTTCCTTCGCCAATCTGCCGACGCTGAATACGGGCGACATTATCATCTTCAACTTCGGCAGCAAGCCTGTCGACGGCGTAACGCTCGTCAACCGGCTGGTAAACGCAGCCGGTTCCCCCCGTTATCAGAACATGACCGACGACGAGACCACGCTCACGCGAACGAACAGCGGCTACGTCTACACCATACCGCAGAGCGTGAGCGAGCTGCTGGCCTCCGACCTCAGCGTACCGTTCTACCATGCGCTGACGCTCGAATACACGGACGCGCAGCACATCCGCCACACGGCGGTCACGGCCTACATGACAAACGCCATGACGCAGCTTGAGAACCCGCCGCTCCCCTCCGGCGGCTATTACAGCGACGCACTCGGCTGCATCCTCAAGCTGCCGCAGGAGTTCCGGAACGCGGTTTCCGCCAATATCAATACGGACGGGACCACGACCTTCTTCGTGAAGGATACGGACAGCGTACTCATGACGCTGACCGCGCAGCTGCTCTCTGTTCTCAAGCGTGATTTCGGCGAAAACTGGGCAGAAAACTATCCGGTTCCGATCCGGCCGCTCGCAGAGCAGGACGGACTGGCGTACTTCCTGATTTACCCGTCCGATGTGCAGTACGACCCGGCGGATGAGCAGGCCGCCGCGCAGTATAAAACGCTGTTCGAGGCCGCGCAGCGCATTTCCCCCGAAGATCTGGTGCTGGATGCCGACCTGCATGACACCTCGGTCTATGAGCGGCGCAATATGGAGGATACCGAACATTACGGCGACCGCACGACGGCGGAGCTGCTGCTCTATCTGCCGATCTCGGACGGCGCCTACACCGAGGGTATCCTGGCGACGCTCGATGCGCGCTATCGCGAGGATAAAGCCGCGTTCGAGCAGGCGCTGCGCGCCGCGGACAGCACGGCGCAGTCGCTCTGGGCGCAGCATCTGGCCGCACAGTAAACAAATAGGAACAAAAAGGGCTTGCTACTCCCGTCCGGTTTTGGTATACTATATAGGTAATCCGGACGGGGTTGTAGCTCAGCTGGTCAGAGCGTTCGCCTCACACGCGAGAGGTCGTGGGTTCGAGCCCCGCCAACCCCACCAGAAAGCACTCACTTTTGTGAGTGCTTTTCTTTTGCCGTATTGCAATCTGTTCTCGCACAGTTTTATCCCCAGACCTGTGTAAAACTTTCGGGATAACCCAGCGCAGGAGCACAAAGAAACCGCCGCACAGCTTTTTCGCTGTGCGGCGGTGATTTTTTTACTTGTACGGATCATCCGGCTTGAGGTAGCAGCACTTTTTGTACTTTTTACCGCTGCCGCACGGGCACGGATCGTTCGGGCCGGGCCTGTTGCCGGCACGCTTCGGGGTCGGTGCGACCGAACCGTCGGACGCGCCTGCGGTGCCGGTCTCCTTTGCGACCTGCTCGCGCTTGGGCTCCTCACGGGTGCGCACCTGCGCAAGGAAGATCATGCGGACGGTGTCCTCGCGGATGGAATCGATCATCGCATCGAACATATCGAAGCCCTCGCGCTTGTATTCGACGACCGGGTCATGCTGGCCGTAGGCGCGCAGGCCGATGCCGTTTCGCAGCTCGGTCATGGCGTCGATGTGATCCATCCACTTGCTGTCTACGTTCTTGAGCAGAACGACGCGCTCAAGCTCGCGCATGATCGGAGCGGTGAGCGCCTGCTCCTTGGCGTCGTAGACCTTGTGCGCCTGCTCGGCAAGCTCGGCGGTCAGCTGCTCGGCGGTCAGATCGTCGCACTCCTCGGCGGTAAACGTGCAGTCATCCGGGCGCAGGAAGATGCCGATGAACGGACGGCGCGCCTGCTCGACCATTTCGAGCGAGATCAGATGATTTTCGCCGATCGCGGCGTGTACTGCATGCGCGATGGTGTCGTCGATCATCTTCATGATGCTGTCCTTGACGTCCTTGCCCTCGAGAACCTGAAGACGCTGCGCATAGATAATCTTGCGCTGCGTATTGAGTACGTCGTCGTATTCCAGAACGTGCTTGCGCGCCGCAAAGTTGCGGGACTCGATCTTTTTCTGGGCGCTCTCGATCGCGCCGGACAGGATCTTCTGGTCGATCGGCTCATTCTCGTCGATGCCGAGCGTATCCATCATGTTCTGAATGCGCTCCGAACCGAACAGACGCATCAGATCGTCCTCGAGCGAAATATAGAAGCTGGACTCACCGGGGTCGCCCTGACGGCCGGCACGGCCGCGCAGCTGGTTGTCGATACGGCGGGATTCATGGCGTTCCGTGCCGAGGATATACAGGCCGCCGGCCGCGCGCACCTTTTCTGCGTCTGCGTCGGTCTGCGCCTTGTGCAGCTTGTACAGCTCGTCGAACTTCTTGCGTACCGCAAGAATGCCCGGGTTGTCGGTCTCCGCATGGCCGTTTGCCTCGTAGACCATCTTGTCTACAAACATCTTCGCCGTGCGCTCGTCCAGCTCGCCCTCCTGCACCTTGCTCTCGGCCAGCTTGATGAGGCCGCGCTTGAGGTCGTCGAGCGCCAGCGTCTCGGCGTTGCCGCCGAGCATGATATCCGTGCCACGGCCTGCCATGTTGGTGGCGATGGTGACGGCGCCGTACTTGCCGGCCTGCGCGACGATATCCGCCTCGCGCTCATGATGCTTCGCGTTCAGCACGGTGTGCTTGATGCCCTTCGCCTTGAGGATCTTGGACAGCTCCTCGGACTTCTCGATCGAGATCGTACCGACCAGGATCGGCTGGCCCTTGGCGTGGCATTCCTCGATGCGCGAAATGATCGCGTTGATCTTGCCGCGCTCGTTCTTGTATACGGCATCCGGGTTGTCCTTGCGAATGACCGGCTTGTTGGTCGGGATCTCGATGACATCGAGCTGATAGGTGTGGCGGAACTCCTCCTCCTCGGTCAGCGCGGTACCGGTCATGCCGGACAGCTTGCCGTACAGGCGGAAGTAGTTCTGGAAGGTGATGGTCGCGAGGGTCTTGCTCTCGTGCTGGACCTTGACGCCCTCCTTCGCCTCGATGGCCTGATGCAGACCCTCGTTGTAGCGGCGGCCGAACATCAGACGGCCGGTGAACTCATCGACAATGATGATCTGGCCGTCACGGACAACATAGTCCACATCGCGCTGCATGACGCCGCGCGCTTTGATAGCCTGATTGATATAGTGCTGGAGCGTGGTGTTCTCCGGGTCGGACAGGTTCTCGACCTTGAAGTACGCCTCGGCGCGCTTCTGACCGTGCGGCGTAAGGGTCGCGGTCTTTGCCTTCTCGTCGACGATGTAATCCGCCTCGATGTCATCCTGCTCCTCCTTCGCGTCAACCTCCTTGACGCGCAGGCACTTGAGGCCGACGGCGAAGCGGTCCGCGATCTCGTACATCTGCGAGGACTTCTCGCCCTGACCGGAAATGATCAGCGGCGTGCGCGCCTCATCGATCAGGATGGAGTCGACCTCGTCGACGATCGCGAACGCATGGCCGCGCTGCACCATCGCCTGCTTGTAGATCGCCATGTTGTCGCGCAGATAATCGAAACCGAACTCGTTGTTCGTGCCGTAGGTGATGTCTGCGGCATACATTGCCTTGCGGGCCTGCGGCGGCACCTCATGGATGACCAGACCGACATTCAGTCCGAGGAAGCGGTAGACCTTGCCCATCCACTCGCTGTCGCGCTTTGCGAGGTAGTCGTTGACGGTTACGATGTGGACGCCCTTGCCGGTCAGCGCGTTCAGATAAGCCGGCAGCGTCGCCATGAGGGTCTTGCCCTCGCCGGTCTTCATCTCCGCGATACGGCCCTGATGCAGGACAATGCCGCCGATGATCTGGACGCGGTAGTGACGCATGCCGAGCACGCGCCACGAAGCCTCGCGGCAGGTCGCAAAAGCCTCGGGCAGCAGCTGGTCGAGCGTCTCGCCGTCCTGATAGCGTTTCTTAAATTCATCGGTCTTTGCGCGCAGCTCCTCATCGGAGAGCTTCCTGAACTGCTCCTCCAGCGCTTCGACCTTATCCGCAATGGGGTAGATCTTCTTCAGCTCATGCGAGGAATGCGTGCCGAAGATCTTGGTAAAAAAGTTTGCCATTACTTGTATTCAGCCTTTCAAAAGGGCATAGCTGCCCCATTCGTTCATACGGGTTTATTATACCACATTATAAAGGATAAACAAATAAATTTTTTGTGAACGGTTGAAATCTCCTCGGAATTCCCTCTTTTCGACCGAAAAAATCCCCTCGTCTAAGACGAGGGGATTTGATCTTACTTTGCGTAGTCGATGGCGCGGGTCTCGCGAACCATGTTGACCTTGATCTGGCCGGGGTAATCCAGCTCGTTCTCGATCTTCTTGGCGATGTCGCGCGCGAGCAGAACCATTGCATCGTCGGATACCTTGTCCGGGTTTACGATAATGCGGATCTCGCGGCCTGCCTGGATTGCATACGAGCTCGAAACGCCCGGCGTTTCGTTCGCGATGCTCTCCAGCTTTTCCAGTCGCTTGATGTAGTTCTCGACGTTCTCGCGGCGTGCGCCCGGACGGGCGGCGGAGATCGCGTCGGCCGCCTGAACCAGGCAGGCAACAACGGTCTTTGCCTCGACGTCGCCGTGATGCGCCTCGATGGCGTGAACGATCGCCGGGGATTCCTTGTACTTTTTAGCAAGGTCTACGCCGATCTGGACATGGCTGCCCTCGACCTCGTGGTCGATCGCCTTGCCGATGTCATGCAGCAGGCCTGCGCGGCGCGCCTGAACCGGGTCGAGACCCAGCTCGCTCGCCATCATGCCGGCGATGTGCGCGACCTCGATGGAGTGCTGAAGGACATTCTGGCCGTAGCTCGTGCGGTAGCGCAGACGGCCGAGGATCTTGATCAGCTCGGGGTGGATGCCGTGGATGCCGGTTTCGAAGGTAGCGCGTTCGCCCTCGCTCTTGATGATCTGCTCGACCTCGCGGCGGGACTTTTCGACCATTTCCTCGATGCGTGCCGGATGGATGCGTCCGTCCACGATCAGCTTTTCGAGCGCCAGACGCGCAATCTCGCGGCGTACCGGGTCGAACGAGGACAGGGTGATCGCCTCAGGCGTGTCGTCGATGATGAGGTCTACGCCGGTCAGCGTCTCGAGCGTGCGGATATTGCGGCCCTCGCGGCCGATGATGCGGCCCTTCATCTCATCGTTGGGCAGCGGAACGACCGAGACGGTCGCCTCGGAAACGTGGTCTGCCGCGCAGCGCTGGATGGCAGTGGAGATGATCTCGCGGGCGGTCTGCTCGCTCTCATCCTTGAGCCGCTGGTTGATCTCGCGGACCTTGACGGCAGCGTCATGCTGCGCCTCGGCCTCGATCGAGTTGACGAGCATTTCGCGTGCTTCGTCGCGCGTCATGCTCGCGATCTGTTCGAGCTTTTCTACCTGCTCGTCCTTGATGCGCTGGAGCTCGTTCTCCTTCTTCTGTACGGATTCCAGATGACGGCTCAGCTCTTCGTTCTTGCGGTCGAGGGTGTCGCTCTTCTTGTCGAGCGCTTCCTCGCGCTGAATGAGACGGCGCTCGAGCTGCTGCGTCTCGTTGCGGCGCTCCTTCAGCTCGCGGTCTGCCTCGACGCGCTGACGATGGATCTCGTCCTTCGCCTCGAGCACGGACTCGCGCTTTTTGGTCTCACCGGCCTTGATCGCCTCGTTGATGATGCGGGTCGCCTCGGTTTCAGCATCGCCGATCGCTTTTTCGGCAACGCTCTTGCGATAAAGAAAACCAATGACAACGCCCACAGCGAGACATACGATACCGGTGATGATCGGTATGATGATTTCGGTCATGTTAAGGTGTGTCCTCCTGTTGGTAAGATAGGACAGCTCCTGCCTGTCGCGGCGACGTTTTTGACAAATTTATATAAAATACGCTCTCTTCCCCGCGGTATCGGGGGAACGGGAAGCGCAAGCTTATATTGTTCAGCAAAAATGCCGACCACAGCGGACCGGTGCTGTCGAGAAAATGCGTGTGGTGTCTTCGGACACCGAAACGAGCGTGCACCGCAGTATCAACCTATGCGGACACGCTGCAATAATGCCCCCTGAAAAAAGCTGCACGCTGGCACTGTGCAGCCCGTAGGCGCCGCACCGGACGCCTCCGGCACAGTGCCATATCATATGAGTATTATTATACATCTAATTGTAAAGCCTGTTCGTCAAACTGTCAAGAAAAACACGGTCCTCCCCCTGCGGATTTTGTCGTTTTTTGAAAACACGGCTCTTCCTGCCTTGAGAATAGCTGTGAAGTCTGCTATAATAATGGCTCAAAGAGCAGTAAAAGGCATCGGCTCCTGCTCCTGCGGAAAGAAAAAACCGGTTTTCGGGGGTGCTCCTGTGGCAAAGACGATCAATGACGTATATCTTCAGCTGTTTCATCGGCTGCGCGACGGCGGCGACCCGCAGCCCTCGATGACCGCGCGCGAGCTGACGGCCGTGGCGTGTCATGCCGACCGCGCCCATACCGCCGCCTGGGCGCATTCCTATCTGGACAACGCGACGGTGGACTACGCGAACATCCTGTGCGACCGCGTGCTCGGCGGCGAGCCGCTCGCCTACATCCTCGGCGAATGGGACTTTTACGGACTGACCTTCCGCGTGGACAAGTCCGTGCTCATCCCGCGCGCGGACACGGAAAAGCTGTGCGAGCTGACCATCGAGCAGGCGAAGCCGCGCATTTCCCCGCGTATCCTCGACCTGTGCTGCGGCTCCGGCTGCATCGGCATCGCGGCGGCGCACGAGGTCGAGGACGCGCGCGTGCTCGCGGTCGACCTGTCGGACGGCGCGCTGCGCCTGACGCGCGAGAACGCACACCGGCTCGGCGTGAGCGGCCGTCTGCTCGCCATGAAGGCGGACGCGACCATGCCGCCCCCGGGCGGCGTCGGCCCGTTCGACATCATCGTTTCCAATCCGCCCTACATCACGCGCAGCGAAATGGCGCAGCTCGACCACAGCGTCGCGGATTTCGAGCCGCACGAGGCGCTGTACGGCGGCGTGGACGGTCTGGACTTTTACCGCGCCATCTGCGAAAACTGGGGCGATACCCTCGCCCACGGCGGCATCCTTCTGTTCGAATGCGGCTGGAAGCAGGCCGATGCGGTCGCTGAGATCCTGCAAAAGTACGGTTTCTCCGACGTCTGCATTGAAAAAGATGACGCCGGCGTGCCGCGTATCGTCATCGGCCGCTCACCACGCGAGGACGACGATCTGACAAAATAACCTCTTGACACTCCCTCCCCCAGAGGGAGTGTGAGACTGTCGAAAAACTTCGTTTTTCCGACAATCTGTGTTTTGACTTCGCAAAACACGGACGTCCGAAAGTTCCCATACGGAAACTTTCTCCCTCTTAAAGTATCAAAACCGAGGTACACGCCCCCGGTTTTG
>OODB01002479.1_pt1 | contig 10162 bp, 8 predicted proteins | sample 1671721 | NCBI WGS metagenome assembly OODB01 (sample SAMN06348185, study PRJEB24527) | human gut metagenome | biome: human gut; feature: ankylosing spondylitis patient; material: feces | host: Homo sapiens | place: China | collected 2015-10
TCTTCATGCTGATTCTTGGCTTCGGCGATGACAGATATTATGGGGCAGATAAATAAAAATACGCATAATAAAAAAGGGGCTGTGAAATAACAGTCATCTACGCAAAAAGAGGACTTTTCGTTCATTTTAAAAGAAAAGTCCTTTTTAAAATTTCATATTCAAATCTTAAGACACATTCTTATAATTCCTAAAATCAGCAAATGTACTGGATAAAAAAGATAATTAAACCACTTATTCTGTTTTCCACGTTCTCCATTATAAGTAAGTGTCAGGCCAAATCCAAGCAAAGCCCATGGTTCTTTGAACATGGAAAGATAGGAAAATGGAATCGCAAGTGCCTGTCGGTCATGAAAAATATAATAGAAATATCCAATCAGCACCGCATGGTGTTCATAATCTAATCCCAGATTCATTGCAGCAAAGCACAATACTGCCACAATGAGAAATGATACGAAATACCATAAAGCTTTCGGCAATGCTGCCATCTTTTCCTTGAGTACATCAATCAGCCAGATCATGGCAAGCACCAAGGCTAACGTAAACATAATATTGTTCCAGTTGGCTTCAAAAAATGTAGCTGTTGTACACATATCAAAAGGAATTTCTGATATTACTCCAAATACAAGAAGTGTAATTATATACTTCCATTTATTTTTTGTGTGGAAATAGCCTTCCACGAGAAGGAAGATGAATATTGGAAATGCGATTCTTCCTAAAATATCAAAAAAGTCACTCAACCGATTCAATGCTCCTCCATCCAAATTCGGATAGATTAACGCTTTGTTTGTGTGATCGATAAGCATGGATAGAAAAGCGATGTATTTAAGCTGCGCTCCTGAAAATATTTTGATTCTCTCTTTTACATTGTTCATAAAAATTAGTCCTTTTTTCAATTTCTTTTTTTATCAAATTTCCTACACTTGAAAAGTGCGAACATAATAATCGTTTCATGCAGATGATCCTTTATCAATTCCGATTGTTATTCACATGATATCATACTATTTCTACATCCACTTACTGGGTCATCTTTGTCTTTTAAAGATCCCTATAATGTTGTACTTGCTACTTGTTTGCTGAATATTTCTCAAATAAAGAAATATTATTCTGGCATCTTCCGGCTTCTGTATTTTTTGGGGGTGATTCCCTGGTATTCTTTGAACTTACGAATGAAATAGCTGATGTTGTCAAATCCACAGTTAATGGCAATATCAGAAACAGACAGTGAGCCGTCATCCAAAAGGATAGCCGCTTTTTTGATGCGGTATTCATTCAGGAAGGCGAACGGTGTTTTTCCCATCTCCTGATGGAAATATCTGCAGAAATAGGTCGGGCTCATGCAGGCAATGTTAGCAAGTTCTTTTAATGTAATTTCTTCGGCGTAATGTGACCGGATAAAATCAAGCACTTCCTTCAGCAGATTCATGGAGGAGAGCTGCTTTCCGGTAGTCTGGTTCTGTATAAGAATTTCTGTGCGGAAACAGAGTTCCAAAATCTGTAGAAGACAGATCTTAATTTTGAGAAGTGCACATTGTTCCGGGTAGTGGTAATTACAGATCAATTCAAGAAAAAGCTGTCGGAGACTTTCTTGTTCTTCCTGACTGAGAGCACTGGAGATGTTGTTTGGGAAGAGCAGTTTCTTCTGTGTGATTGGCTGGATGAAATTGTACTGACAGGCATCATACAAATCAAAATTAAGTAATTGGGGATCGAAAACGATTGCATGATGCAGGGAATGGTTGTGTGTGCTTAATTCATGCAGTTCACCAGAGTTGATGAAATAGAATTCACCGGCTTTCATTTCATAAGGGGTTCCGGAAATGATTCCGTGCATAGTTCCTTCCTCAATATAGAGAAATTCCAGTTCCTCATGCCAGTGGGCAGTAACGGAATAGAAACCGTTCTTATCTTTATGAGAATAAATCTGTAAGGGGAACATAGGGGTTCCGTGAAAATTTGTCTCTTTTAAGGAACGTAACATGAGAGATCTCCTTTCTTGCACAGACGCGTGGATGAACTGCTGCATAATATTGTGTTATTTTTTGATAAAATAATGAAAGTATCGTTTTATTTTTTGTATTATACTTGGTTCGAATAAAAAAAGCAAGAAGGGGACATAAGATGGAGAAGAAATGGTGGCAGAGCAGTGTCGTTTATCAGATATATCCTCGGAGTTTTGCGGACAGCAATGGGGATGGAATGGGGGATATTCCAGGAATTACAGGGAAAATTGAATATCTGAAAAAACTGGGAGTTAATGTACTCTGGATCTGTCCAATCTATCAGTCGCCGCAGGATGACAATGGATATGATATCTCTGATTACCGTACGGTTTACCCGGAGTTTGGAACAATGGAAGATATGAAGATATTGATACAAAAATGTCAAGATAATGATATCAAAATCATTATGGATCTGGTAGTGAACCATACATCAGATGAACATCCATGGTTCATAGAAGCAAAGAAAAGCCTGGATAATCCATATCGGGACTACTACATCTGGAGGAAAGGTGAAGATGGACAGCCACCGAATGATCTGATGTCAAATTTCGGTGGAAGTGCATGGGAGTATTCGCCGGAGACGGATGAGTATTATCTGCATTTTTACAGTAAGAAACAGCCAGATCTGAACTGGGAGAACCCGAAGCTGCGGCAGAAAATTTATGACATGATGAACTGGTGGCTGGATCAGGGGATTGCAGGTTTCCGTATGGATGTGATTGATCTGATTGGAAAGATACCGGATCAGAAGATCAAAGAGAATGGGCCGATGCTTCATAAATACCTGCAAGAGATGAACGAAGCGACCTTTGGTCACAGGGACAGCATGACGGTTGGTGAGTGCTGGGGGGCGACCCCGGAGATCGGAAGATTATATACTGATCCGGCAAGAAAAGAACTTAGTATGATCTTCCAGTTTGAACAGATTCAGCTGGATAAGAAACCGGGCGGACAAAGATGGGATTTGAAACCACTTTATCTGCCGGATCTGAAGTGTGTTTTCAGCAAATGGCAGACAGAGTTAGAAGGTCATGGATGGAACAGTTTATTTTGGAATAATCATGATCTCCCAAGAATCGTTTCCCGTTGGGGAAATGACGGAGACTATCGTGTCCTGTCTGCAAAAATGCTTGCGACACTGCTTCATGGAATGAAGGGGACACCGTATATCTATCAGGGGGAAGAGATTGGAATGACGAATGTTCCATTTCAGACGATTGATGAATTCCCTGATATTGAGACACAGAACATTTATCAAGAACGCCTGAAAGCGGGATTTACAGAGGAAGAGACCATGTATGCAATCCGGGCGAAGGCGAGGGATAATGCAAGGACACCGATGCAGTGGAATGCCGAAAAGAATGCAGGATTTACAGAAGGAATTCCATGGTACAGAGTCAATCCAAATTATAAGGAAATCAATGTAGAACAGGCATTAGCGGATCCAGAGTCTGTTTTCTATCATTATCAGAAATTGATTCAGCTTCGGAAAGAACATGAAGTTATGCTATACGGAACTTATCAACTGCTGTTCCCGGAGGATGAAGACCTTTATATCTATACAAGAACGCTGGAGGAGGAAAAATGGCTGATTATCTGTAACTTTCATGAGAAGACAAGAAAGTTACAGTGTAAGAGAGCTGGGCAGGTCATGCTTAGTAATTATGCAGATACGCCTGCCGCGGAAAAAATTACAGAACTCAGACCATATGAGGCGGTTATTTATCAGATGGAATCCTGGGATGCGAATCATGGAGAACGCGGACAAGATCATAGTTCTGATTTTGAAGCCGATATTGAGTTGGTGTAGTTCCGAAAGCTTTTCGAAAGACCTTACAAAAATAATTATCATTTGAAAATCCGACCATGGAGGCGATTTCGGCAATTGTGTGCTGGCGGCTCTGTAAAAGAAGCGCACAGGATTTCTGAAGACGCAGATTCGCCAGATATTTTCCGGGCGAGATTCCATAGAGATGGTTGAATTCTCTGCAAAGATGATACTTGGACAGCCCGACGGCATCAGCGACTTCGTCAAGGTTCAGATCCGTGTTGTAATAATTGGAATCCAGATAATTCTTGGCCAGTGTAACACGAGGTGAAGAAAGTGCCGGGTGTTCCAATGCATAATCTGCCAGATCTAAAAGAAAAGCGTAGGCCGATTTTGAATTATCAAATACCGATGCTAACTGATTGGAAATCGCATCAGCATAGAGCTGTTTCATCTGTTCAGGTAAAGTACTGGATGCTTCCAGGTGGAAAGCAGGTCCACAGGATTGATGAATGTGGTAGAGAAGAGGGAGACATTCGGAGGAAAATTCCAGATAAAGAACATCCCAGTATTCCGAATTGTCGGGTAATGAGTATTGGCTGTCTCCGGGTACTTGAACAAGGAAGAGATCACCCGTTTGTTGAGGATAGGTATGGTCTGGTGTCTGGAAACTCCCTCTTCCTGAAATCGTGTACTGAAGTAATACATAAGAGTTTTTGCGGACTCGGTTATCCCAATGATAGTCATGGGAAGTGATGTGATGCATGCCGATTCCGCGAAGTGTCTGGAGGGGAAGCGCAGAGGTTATATGAAAACCGACGGAACCAAAAGGCAGTTGGGCAGATGATTTTGTGTTTGTCATAAAAAGTACTCCTTTCAAAATAAATGAAGATTGCGGGGCACAGCACGAAGCAATCTATAGAAATCTTAGTTTTGGTTTTTTATATTTAATATCATAATATAGCAATCAATAAAAAATAGCAAGAAATTACCATTCGCTGATCAGCATTACCATTGAAAGTAAGAAGAGATGGAAGTTATAATGTATTTAGTCAAGAGATGAAACGAAGCAGAATGAGAAAGTGGAGGAATAGAATGCAGATCAGTTTTGAGGAAGAACAGCAAGTCTTTCATCTATACAACGATAAGATCAGTTATGTGATTCAAGTAGAAAAACAACGCTATTTAAAGCATTGTTACTACGGAAAAAGAATAAAGAGATGGCACAGCGGCATCAGGGATTATTATTACGACCGTGGATTCTGTGCGAATCCGGTAGAGGAAGACAGGACATTTTCTCTGGATACACAGTTGAGGGAATTTCCGGAGTCCGGACAGGGGGACTTCCGAAGTCCAGCTTACGAACTAGAAGATAGAAATGGAGATAAAAACGCAAGATTTTTCTATAACGGCTATCGCATTCTGAGTGGAAAGATCGCTCCGGATGGCCTGCCACATGTCTATACTGATGCGGACACCGAGGCAATGACACTGGAGATTACGCTTCAGGATAAGGTGAGAAATCAGAGAATTCTGTTATATTACACCATCTATGAAGATGCAGTGGTCACACGATTCGCAAAATGGATCAATGACGGAACAGAACCGATAGAAATCTGTCGATTCTTAAGCATGAACATGGATCTTCCAACACAGGAATATGATGTACTGACATTATCCGGTGCACATACAGAAGAGAAAAACGTGTATCGACGTCCATTGTGTGCGGATTCAGTCACGATTGAAAGCAGTCGTGGAACGAGCAGCCCACAGGCAACCCCATTTATCGGATTGTTAAGTCCCGGGACTACGGAAGAGCAAGGGGAAGTGCTTGGAGTAAACCTGATTTACAGTGGAAACTTCTATGGATGTGTTCAGTGTGGACAGTATGGAACAATCAGGGTACAGCTTGGAATTAATCCGTATCAGTTTGGATGGCAGCTTGCACCGGGAACAAGCTTTTGCACACCGGAGGCTGTACTGGTCTATAGTGTAAATGGACTTGCCGGAATGTCGAATATATTTCACCGGTTATACAGAACGCGCGTCTGCCGGGGATGGTACAGAGATCGGGAACGGCCAGTTCTATTGAATAGCTGGGAAGGTATGTATTTTGAGATCAATGAAGAGAAAATGCTGACGTTGGCGGAAGAAGCAGCGGAGCTTGGAATCGAACTTCTGGTGATGGATGATGGCTGGTTCAAGGGAAGAAATACAGATACGACTTCCTTGGGGGACTGGACGGAAGATAAGAAGAAATTTCCGGATGGCCTGCAGAGTCTTGCTAAAAAGGTGAAACAGAAGGGGATTGATTTCGGAATCTGGTTTGAACCGGAGATGATTTCAAGGGAAAGTGACCTTTACAGGGAGCATCCAGACTGGGTGATCCGAAGTCCGCTCTACGAACCAATACTCAGCCGACATCAGCTGGTACTGGATCTGTCGAATCCGGCAGTTTGCGAATATCTGATCGAAGCAGTCAGTAAGGTGTTGGTACCGGGAAATATCAGTTATGTGAAATGGGATATGAACCGGCATCTGACAGATCTTGGAAGTGCTTATCTTGACAGGAAAAATCAGAATGAACTTTCACACCGCTACGTGCTTGGACTTTATCAGGTAATGGAGACATTGACAGAACGTTTTCCACAGGTGTTGTTTGAAAGCTGTTCCAGTGGAGGTGGCAGATTCGATGCAGGAATGCTTTATTACATGCCACAGACATGGACCAGCGATAATACAGATGCGGTCTGCAGGCTGAAAATCCAGCATGGAACAAGCTTTCTGTTTCCGACAGTTACAATGGGAGCGCATGTGTCAGCATGTCCGAATCATCAGGTCGGACGGACCACACCGCTTGCTACAAGATTTGCCGTGGCGGCAGCAGGCAATCTTGGATATGAACTGGATTTGAAGAAGCTTTTAAAAGAAGAGAAGAAAGAAGTCAGAGAGCAGATTGCAGAATATAAAAGGAGACGAAGAACTGTACAGTTCGGAACTTATTACCGGCTGGCGGATTCATTTCAGGAGAATCAAAGTGCCTGGAATATTGTTTCAGAAGATGGAATGGAAGTCATCTTCACTCACGTGCAGATCCTTGCACGCTCAGCCTACAGGGTTCCGGTAATTCGCTTAAAAGGACTGGATCCGGATGCAGTTTACACAGATTGTGAGACCGGGCAGGAGTATGGCGGGGATGAACTGATGTATGCAGGAATCAGAATACCAAGAATCAGACAGGACTTTTCAAGTACAACGATGGTACTAAGAAAATCCTGATTGAGATAGAAAAGAAATGAAGTTACAGGAGGAGTTAGAATGAGTAAAGAGCAGAGTTACCAGAATGCAGCAAGTGAACTTCTGCGTCTGGTAGGCGGAAAAGAAAATGTAATCAGCGCGGCTCACTGCGCAACCAGATTACGTCTGGTATTAAAAGATGAGAGCAAAGCAGATGTAGATGGAATTCTCAAGACAGAGCTTGTAAAAGGACAGTTTTCCACAGGCGGTCAGTTCCAGATCATCATCGGAAGTGGTACAGTAGATGAAGTATACAAATATTTTATTCAGTATGCAGACATCAAAGAAAGTACAAAAAATGAAGTGAAAAAGGCTGCTGACCAGAAGATGAATCCGTTACAGAAACTGGTAAAGATGCTGGCGGATGTATTCGTACCGATTATTCCGGCACTGGTTGCCAGCGGTCTTCTGATGGGTCTGAACAATGTTCTGACAGCAGAAGGACTTTTTGTCTCAGGAAAGTCACTTGTTGAAGTATATCCGAATATTGCAGATCTTGCATCTATGATCAACACATTTGCAAGTGCAGCATATGCATTCCTGCCAATCCTTGTAGGGTTCTCAGCAACAAAGATGTTCGGTGGCAATCCTTATCTTGGAGCAGTTATGGGAATGATCATGGTATCCGGTGATCTTCTGAATGCATATTCTTATGGTACAGCCATTACAGAGGGAACGGTTCCGGTATGGCATATCGGAGCGCTGACAATTGAGAAGGTTGGATATCAGGGAACTGTACTTCCGGTACTTGCAGCGGCAGCAATCCTTGCATTTATCGAGAAGAAACTTCACAAAGTAGTTCCGGAATATCTGGACAACCTCCTGACACCTGCACTTTCCGTACTCGTAACAGCATTCCTTACATTTACAGTGGTAGGTGGAGTGATGCGTACAGCCGGAGACTGGATTACAAATGGTGTTCTGTGGCTCCATGATACATTAGGTGTTGTCGGTGGATTTATCTTCGGATTTATCTATGCACCATTAACAATGACGGGAATGCACCACAGTCTTCTCCCGGTTGATATCCAGCTGATTGCAGCAGGCGGATCTTTCCTCTTTGCAATCGCAGCATGCAACAATGTGGCTCAGGGTGGAGCAACACTGGCAGCAATGTTCTGTGCAAAGGATAAGAAGATGAAGAGCATCGCAGTTTCTTCCGGTATCTCAGCACTGCTTGGTATTACAGAACCAGCAATGTTCGGAGTCAACTTGAAGATGAAATATCCATTCTATGCAGCAATGTTCGGTTCTGCTGTAGGATGTGCTTATGTGACACTGACAAATGTTCAGAATATCTCCCCGGGAGCAGCAGGAATCATCGGATTCGTATGCATCAAGTCCGGAGGAATGCTGAATTATATGATCGGAATTCTGATCTCACTTGTTGTTGGATTTGCAGTGACAATGGCATTGTCCAAGCATCCGAAGTTTAAAGAAGTGTAAGCCATTCACCGTTTATTATTCAACCACTTGAACCGGGAGAACTTATCGCTCTTGATACAATTTTGGATGAGGAATAGTTTGGACTAAAAATAAATATCAGTACATATTTAAAGGTGTCGCTTTGCGGCACCTTTTATCATGCATGTATTATCACTTTTTAAAAAATTTTATTCTGTAGCCACTGCATTTTAGCCATATCAAAATCCGATAGTTGTATGAAGATTCCTCCATATATACAACAGCCGGACAGATAAAAAACAGGTTCCAATGTGAAAAATGAAATTTAGTATATTTTTTATGTGTTCTGGCATGGTATTATGGTACTTATAAAGAAACTATTATATTTGTTGGAGAGAGTGGTGAAAAGTTATGAAGCTATTGTTTAAACAAAGGTTGTTTTCATGGTTTGACAGTTATGATATCTATGATGAAGCAGGCAACACTGTTTATGTAGTAAAAGGTCAGTTGTCCTGGGGACATAAACTTGTAATTTATGATGCCTATGGAAATGAAGTAGGAATGGTTGTTCAGAAAGTTCTTACCTTCCTTCCTAAATTCGAAATTTATAAAAACGGCAGTTATATCGGATGCCTGAGCAAAGAATTCTCATTCCTGACGCCACATTATAATATTGATTACAATGGATGGCATATTGATGGAACCATTATGGAATGGGATTATAGTATTCTTGACCAAAGCGGTTATCAGATAGCAAAAATAAGTAAAGAATTGCTTCGTATGACTGACACTTATGTTATTGATGTACATGATCCGGGAAATGCATTAGATGCGTTGATGTTTGTACTTGCAATTGATGCAGAAAAATGTTCCAGAAATTAAATGGTTAATTGTGTTGCTGGAGAAAGAAGTAAAAAATACGCAAAAAAGTATTTCAGATCAGAAAAAGAAGAAATAGAACAATCGCAATTTAACGCTTGAAAAAAGGAAAAATCGCATTTGTTCATTTGTAAAGTAATTGTACACAATGTCTGCTACGTATTGTAGCAGGCATTGTAAATGGCGGTTTCTTGTTAAAAACTCGAAAATCGTTATAATGAGTTTACCAAATAATAAGGAGGACTCAAAAATGAATTTAGGAGAAAAAATCAAAGAATGCAGAAAGCAGGCAGGTTTTTCACAGGAGCAGCTTGCTGAAAGACTAAATGTATCAAGACAAGCAATTACAAAATGGGAAACTAATAAAGGTATTCCCGATATTGCTAATCTAATAGCGATTAGCGATGAATTTGGATTGAGTTTGGACGAGTTGATTAAGGATGATGTTGCCGTAAAAAAGAAAATAATTACTGATAGTTCAGCTAAAAAGTGGCACATTTTGATGATTGTATACTTGGTGGCTATCGTAGCATATATTGTTTATTTTGTAATCTGCCATAAAATATTGATGATTGGATTTTTGGTTGCTACTCTATTTATGCTGTTCTTTGAATTGAGAATTTTTATTAGAGAGAAAATATACAGACAGCGTAAGGAATAAGCATTGTTTTAGCTATAGTTGCTTCAAACATTTGGCATGCGAATAAAGATAGCATTAAAGAAAAAGTGTTTGACAATTTCAAGTTTGGAGAATTGAGAAAATCGTTAAGGAAAGAATCGAAGGTGGTGCAAACGAAAAAGCAGTATTGAGACT
>OODB01002489.1_pt1 | contig 10130 bp, 8 predicted proteins | sample 1671721 | NCBI WGS metagenome assembly OODB01 (sample SAMN06348185, study PRJEB24527) | human gut metagenome | biome: human gut; feature: ankylosing spondylitis patient; material: feces | host: Homo sapiens | place: China | collected 2015-10
AAATATGGCGTGGCCGCGGATCAGGCGGTCTTTATCCAGAGGCTTTGACAGGTAACGGAATACATGAAAGCGCATGGCATCATCAAGATATTTCATATGGGAAGTTATTACAAAAATATGTGTTTCGGGATTCCGGTTGTACAGGTGGTTGCCGGCATAAATACCGTTCAGTCCGGGCATTTCAATATCCAGAAAAACGAGATCCATTCTGGCAGGATCCGCCAGTAAATCTTCTGCACAATTATAAGTAATTACCTCCGGCATTCCAAATCCGGAATTTTGAAAAAATTCGTTCAGATATTCGGTTAGCTGGAAAGTAATGAGTTTATCATCATCACATATGGTTATACGCATAAAGACCTCCTAAAATGTATCCTGAATATGATTATAACGAAAAAAAATGGATATGACAAGCCGGTATGCTTACCGTTCGGTTAAAAAAACGACCGTTCGCGCTGGAGGGGTAGACATGGAAAATGGAATCTGCTATGATGAAATTGCAAATCAAATACAACAGAAATGAAAGGAGAATCTGATAAAAATGAAAAAAGATTTAAAAAGTACAACAATGAAAACCATAAAAGGGGTGCTGGATGGAATGTTAAAGTCAGAAGCTAATTCAACTTCCTGTATGTTTGTGTATCAGCCAAAGGCACCGGAAGAGTTGAAAAAATTCAGGAAACATAAGTAATGTTAACCCGTATTGCAGAGCGGATGGCAGACAGCCTGGCAAGAAACAGCATAATAGATGAGAGTGAAAAAGAACTGTATGTATATGCAGTGTATACACTGGTATCACAGGTATTTCCGTTAATTCTGGTTATGATAACCGGGGCATTGATGGGAAAAATCATGGAAGGAATCCTGTTTATCATTCCATTTCTGTGTATACGAAAATTTTCCGGAGGGTTTCATGCAAAGCATATGCATACATGTATTTTCAGTTCATGTATTATTTGTACAATATGCATATATCTTACGGGAGTTATCCGGTACGGAATCATGATAACAGCGGCAATGGTAGCGGCATCATTTAGTCTGGTATTGTTTAGTCCTGTTGAAAATGAAAACAGAAAGCTGGAAGAAGATGAAAGAAGCAGATATAAGAAAATCACAGCCGTTCTGGCAGTTCTGTTTCTGGTAATCTATATGTTATGTGCTGTTTTGAAATTATACAGGATAGCTGTATGTATAGCAGTAGGAATTATCATGTCTGCTGTACTGCAGCTGCCATGTGCAGCAGAAAAAGTCAGGACTGTGGCTTTAAAACGACAGAAAAAAATGGGATAAATATGGATAAGGGGTGAAAGGAGGTGAGCCTGTGAGAAAGAGAAAATGGAAACACTTTCGTGTAAGGAACAAAAGAAAAGAAGAAATCCACAAATTATGAAAGGGCAATTCGGGCAGAAATGTTTTACATAAGATGTGGATGATACTAATATAACAGGTTTTGTAAGCATTGTAAAGAGAATAAAGGAGAACCATATGGTATTAAGTATAAAGAAATTAGCAGCAGTTGGAATTATCACTGCATTAACAACAGCCCAGGGTATATCTGCTTTTGCGGCAGATGGATTTTATGTTTCACAGCCAGCCTGCAATTCCGGATTTGCAACCGGTTCCTGTGCATATCAGAATTCCAGTGCATCCATAAGTTATGATATGAAAGATACAGTTAGCATAACGTCAAATGTAGGTAGCTATAACAAGACTTATTCAGCAAGTGGTTTTGGAACAAACAGGGCAGCCGCATCCATTTCTAATATAAGTGGAAGTCCTATACGAGGTGTAAATAAAGGTTATAAGAAAGTAAACTATAGTTATGTATTAGTAGGAACCAGCAGTAAGAACTTTTAAGTTAGAAATGTAGAAGAAGGGCGGATATCCGGCTGAAAAGTCCGAATATCCGCCTTTTGGTAAAAAATTATAAGGAGAAGACAATGAAAAAATACATAGGGATATTGTTTGCGTGTATATTGTTTACGGGATGCAGTGCAGAAAAATCTTTGGAAAATAAGCCATTATATTCCATTGCAGAGAATGGGGTTGAGAAAACGCAGGCACCGCAGGGATGCCGGCTGGTAACGGAGCCGGAAGAGTTTATGGCAGTAACGGAGAAAAGCGGGGAAGATGTGACATCGGGAAATAATAATCATATGCTGGTGGACGGCGGAACTGTGGATACCGGCAGTCGAATTTATTCTGTTATGGATGAGAAGGTGTTTTTTTATGATAAAAAGACCGGAGCGGAGGATATTCTGTGCAGCAAACCGGATTGCGGACACATCTCGACAGATTGTCCGGCAAATGTTTCAGAAGGCGGATATGGACTGGCATATTATAATGGTGCATTATATACGATTAACCCATACGATCTGTGTCTGATGAAGCTTTCCGAAGATGGAACAGAATATGATAAAGTATTGGAATTATGTGGAACAACACAGGATGAGATTAGCCGTAAGATACAATCCGGAAGTTGGTATACCTGGATTCTGTACCGGGGGTATATTTACTATATCTATTCTTATTATGCCGGCAGTGAAGAAGATACTTACTATCTAAACGGAAGTCATTGTATATACCGGATGGCACTGGATGGAAAATCAGAACCGGAGTGCCTGATGCCGGTAACACCTGGTTCCGTCAGCGAATTAGTACAGTTTCAGACGGCAGGAGATTATGTCTATATGAGTGTGCCGGACACACATGAAGATAAGGACGCATATGGCGGCTGTATGTATCGTTATAACATTGCAGGAGATCAGATGGAAAAACTTACTTTTCTGGGGGAAGATATACTGGGAATGACAATTACGGGAGAATATCTGTACTACAGCACACAGTCAGAGCCGGAACGAATCATGTATTATAATCTGGAAAATGATGAGTATGGAGAATTATTTACGCTGACCGGGATGGAATATCCTTTGTTTTCTATGTTAGAATCGGATGAAGATTTTCTGTATGTATCATATTTGGGGGAAACGGAACAGGGAGAAAAAAAGTCAGGATATTATGTGTGCAGCCGGGAAGGAACTGTGTATGCAGATATAAGCGATATGAATTATAATATTATGTTGGGCAGTGACAGTAATAACTATTATATTTTAAAATGTTTTACAGATAAAGATGGATATAAGGAGTATGGTGTGGCATTGGATTGTGATAGTTATTTAAGGCTGTGTTATGTTACAAAGGAAGACCTGCGCAACGGGATCTATCAGCTGCACGTTGTAGAGAAGAGTCCGGGAACACAGACAGAATAAAAAGATAAAGGAGATGTATGGTGATGAGGGAATTACAAAGGGTGCTTGGGGATAAAAGGGTTATCATAGTATTTGTGCTGATTCTGATTATAAATGGATTATTGTTTTATCAGAGTATGCAGCCGGATAGCAGTTTAGAACAGCAAAATAAGGAGCTATATGGAGATGATTACAGGAAAAATGCAGAAGAAAAGAAAGAATATTATTTTGATTATTACGGAAAAATGGATGTAGATACTGCCTGTAAGGAATTAAAGAGCAGGCTGGATGAGATTGAGCAGGAGAGAGAGGAATTCGACAGCAGGGCATTAGAAGTATGGGATGGAACAGGGGAACTGCCGCAATATATTGATACGCTGGACATCGATACAAGACTGGAGCAGTCAGCGATTCAACAGATATACAGCACATATCTCTATATAAGCGGATATCAGGAATCGGTTGAGCTTATAATCGGGAGGGCAGAGGAACAGGCCGGTGAAGAAAATATATTTCGCAAAGACAGTTTTGCAGGAAGAAACATTCGTAAAACGGGAAGTGATTACAGCAGGGTAAGGGATGTAACACTTAAGGTAGACACAGAAGAAGCTTTTAATGCTGTCGCGGCATTTTCACTGAGTAACCTGCTGATGGTTCTGCCGGTCGCGGTTGTAGTTATTGTAATATTAGATGAGAGAAAAAAGGGATTGTGGGAATTTGTACATACGACTCCGGGCGGAAGAAAAAAACTGGCAGTACAGAGAATCGGCATAATGATTTTTGCTGCGTTGGCAGCAGTGGTTGTATTTAACGGGGAGAATCTGCTCATTGCCGGAATTGTGAATAAAGGATATGGGGATATTACAAGAAGCATACAATCCATACAGATATGCAGAAATATTACATTGCCCATTAATGTTCTGGAATATTTTCTGCTGACTACAATGATGACTGTTCTTATGGTATCTATGGCAGGGCTGGTGCTGCTGGTATTAGCATTAATTGGAAATAATTATATTAAGGGATTTATATTGACGGCAGTTCTGACTGCAGCAGAATATATAGCATGGGTAAAGATTGGAGCAAACAGTAAATGGGTATGGCTGAAAAGGATAAATCTGTTCCGGTGGGTGGACAGCGGGGAATGTCTCAGAGATTATGAAAATATTAATATTATGGGATATCCCGTAGGACAATTTCTGTTTGGATGTATCAGTATGGCTGTAATCTGCTGCATACTTATGGCGGCGGTAATACTGGCGGGAGAAAAATATCCGGTAAGCAGTAAAAGGGGAATACTTACGGAATTGCTGCAGACACTGGAATACCGGCTTAAATTGTACAGACATAACTGTATATTTCTGCATGAACTGTATCGGCAGGTTATTGCGGGAAAATTATGGATTGTTATACTTGCAGCCATTTTATTCAGTATAGCCTGGCACGATACAAAGGCGGTAAGTACAGATTATTATTATAGAATTTATAACAATTATATGGAAATGTTACAGGGAAATGTGACACAGGAAAAATTAGATTATCTCAAAAAAGAAGATAGTTTGTGGCAGAAGCAGATAAAGACGCAGGAAAAAGAGATTGAGGAAACGACAGATGAAATATTGATTGCGGCAAGACAGCGCAGATTAGAGGAATTGCAGATATCGGATGAGTGTGTGCAGGATATCCTGACAGAAGCAGAGCATCTGAATGAACTGCAGGAGCAGGGAGAAAATGTGGTGCTGACGGCACAGACAGGGTATGAAAGGTATATGGGGAAAGAATCAGAAGAGCAGAGTTTAAGGAAATGTATTGTATTATTGCTTTTTGGAGTGTTATTTACAGCACCTCTTATAAGCCGTGAAAATGCAGAAAATACAGTAATAACGGTACGAAGCATGAAATATGGAAGGGGAAGATATATTGCAGCAAAAGCAATGGTGCTGTTTACAGAGTTATTCATTGTTTTTGGCTGTATTGAATGGTCTTTATATGATTCTGCACAGCAGAAATACGGAATGAATGATATGTGGGCAAGTATCAGAAGCCTGAGTTTTTATGATGGACTATGTAAGGGTATGAATATAGGAATGGTCCTGTTCCTGCAGCTGGCTGTGCGGTTTTTAATCCTGTATGCATGTATGAGCTTGTATGCTGCATTGACTTATAAAATGAAAAATGTAATGGCTGCCGCATTGATGGGAATATTAGTTTTTGTTTTACCGGCATGTGTGTATATGATGGGTTATGGGCAGATGGCTGTGTTTACCCTTGCAGATGAGATGATGACAGGTATGTGGCTGTAAAATAGCAGAAAGTGTGAGGAAAATATATGGAGAAAGAAATAAAACTTGAATTTGAACATGTAACAAAGTGTTATGGAGAGAAGAAGGCATTAAATGATTTCACGACGGTACTTACACCCGGCATTTACGGGCTGCTGGGACCAAACGGAGCAGGAAAATCTACACTGATGAATCTGCTCACGGATAATATCAGGCGGACTTCGGGTGAAATTCTGTATAATGGCGAAGAAATCCTGAAGTCGGGGGCAAAATTCCGGTCGAAAATCGGTTATATGCCGCAGCAGCAGGGAATGTATGAGCAGTTCAGCGGAGAGCGTTTTCTGTATTATATTGCGGCATTAAAAGGAATGAAGAAAAGGGATGCGGCACAGCAGATTGAAAAATATCTGGAACTGGTGGGATTGAAAAAGGACAGTAAAAGGAGAGTGGGAGGATATTCCGGTGGAATGAGACAGCGGCTTATGTTCGTGGCGGCACTGCTTGGAGATCCGGAGATTCTGATACTGGATGAACCGACAGCCGGACTTGATCCGGAAGAGAGAATAAAAATCCGAAATTATGTTTCTGAATTATCGGGCGAAAGAATCGTGATTCTGGCAACCCATGTAGTAAGTGATATTGAATGTATTGCATCTAAAATCCTGCTGCTGTATCAGGGAAAACTGCTTGCGGAAAATACACCGGGAGGTCTGATCGATACGGTAACAGATAAAGTGTACGAAAAGATTTGCACCCATGAAGAACTGGGAAAGCTGATGAAAGAATATCCGAAGGGAAATGTTTCGCAGGGAGTGGAAGGAATCCATTACCGCATTGTACAGGACGAGTGTCCGGAGGGATTTGTCCGGGCGGAGGGAACACCGGACCTGGAAGATGTGTATTTATACTGGCTGAAGAAATAGGGGAGATAATCAGCCGTGATTTTCAGGTCGTTATCCGCACCGTTCAGGTCGTTTGGAAGAAAAGCTGTTAATAATTGTGGGGAACAATGCAAGCAAAGAAAAGAAAATCGTACTTAATAAGTAGAAACAAAGAAAAGAAAAAGGAGGGTTATTATGCGAAGGAGAAATTTATTTATCATGGCAGCATTGTGTGTGACGCTTGCATTAGGCGGATGTCGGAGTAACAAGCTGGGGGATTCCGGAGATACAGGAACACAGAATGGAAATACAGGGACACAGAATGAAAGTGCGGGGACGCAGAGAGGAAATACAGTGGACACAGAAGAAGATTTTGGACTGGAAAAGCTGCAGATATCGGGGGAAGAACTGCAGGACACGACAGTAACCAGGGGAACTGCACTGATGAAGTATCAGTCCGGATATTTATGTACACTGGCAATACCGCAGGAAAAAAGGAGTTGTGATATCGCTTATAATCTGGTGTATCTGGATCCGGCACAGAAAACCCGGATCATCATGTGTAATAACCCGGCATGTAAGCATACAACCGCAGCATGCGTTGCAGGAATGACAAGCAATCAGCAGATGAATCTGTGCAGTGATGGAAAAAATCTGTATTATGTCAAAGATGTGGATGAGAAAGTAGGACTGACCACCATTAATCTTTACCGGGTTCCACTGGATACAATGGAAGTGGAAAAACTGACCACTTTATTCCTGACAGCAGGCGGGGCAACTTTTTATTCCTTAGAGCCAATCGTGTATAATGGATATTATTACAGTTCGCAGCTGCTGTATGATGAGAAAAACGGAGATCAAAGTGTGGTATTATACCGGTGTGCATTGAAAAAAGATGCTGTGCCGGAAAAAATCTGGTCGGAGGTATGTTTGCCGGATCAGCCACTGAGAACGGTAACAGATATCCAGGCAGAGGGAAATTATGTATATTATGTATTGTATTATGATGATCACAGTAAAGTGGTCAGACTTGACGTCAGCACAGGGGAGGTTATGGAAAAGGATCTGGAAACAGGAATGTGGAGTATCAGCATTTATGATGGAAGTGTTTATGCCGTGACACAGCATGAACTGCACCGGTATACCCCTGCACTGGAGAATTTGGAAAAGATTGCGGATATATCTCAGGAAGGTGCTGTAACAAATGTAATTGTGGAATCCGATTATATCATGATTTACATGGGAGGAGAAAACGGAAGGGTTAGCCTGTATAGCAGGGAAGGAGAAAAACTGGGCGAATATGATCAGCTCGGTACGACATGGATTCTGGCAGGATATGATGAGGAAAATGTATATTTTACAACAATTATGGGACAGAAAATAGCACAGATAAGTATAGAAGGAATAAAAAGCGGAGAAGCACAGATGGAAGAAATTACGGGGTAAAGCTTATGGAGGAATTAAAAAGGATTGTCTGTTCAGGAAATTTTGTAATCCTGTTTCTTCTTGTTTTTCTTGTAAATGGTTTCTTTTATGAGAAGAAACAGTATAGTGTAGATGAGGAAGAAAGGATTTATGGGGAGGATTTTGACTATGCAGAAATGAGAAAGGAAATGATGCAGGAATACAGAAAACTGTATTCAGACTGTATACAGATGGGAGAAGAGGAAAGAACGGTTTATCTTGAAGAATATCAGGGAGAAATGAAAGAAGGACCGGATGGGATTGCCGCATATCTGGCATTGGAATCCGTCCGGGGACAGATACAGTATCAGGAGGAATATATCAGCCGTTATGATACCATCCGGGAAAATGCAGAGACAATGCTTAAGAGCAGTCTGTTTGAAGGAAAAAATACATTTTTAAAGAAAAATGTAAATAAGACGGTAAAGGATTATGGAAATATCAAGGATTTGCAGCTCAAGCTGTGCAACCGTGAGTGGCTGTTATCATGGACAGGACAGACGGAAGTAAATTATTTTATTCTGTTACCGGTGTTATATGTGGTGCTGCAGTTTTTTGCCGACCGGAAAAACGGATTATGTCACATGGTAAGAAGTACGGCAAATGGAAGAGTGGTACTTGCATTGCAGAGGCTTGGCATCTTTTTCGGGGTAAGTGCGGGAACGGTACTGATCCTGTACGGGGAAATTCTGGTGCTTGCCGGACTGAATTATGGCAGTGTGGATCTTTCAGTCATGCTGCAGTCCTGCCCGGAATTTGGCAGCTGCGTTTACCCGATGACGATTGCCGGATTTATGGGAATGGTGTTTATCGGTAAGGTTTGTGCCGTAATGTTATGCGGAGGTCTTTTGTGGTTATTGCTGCTTGGAATCCGTAAGAGCAGTGCAGCGGTTATTATACTTGGATTTCTGGCGGCTGTGGAAGGAACTGCTTACCACAGCATTACGGATCTGAGTAATCTGAAATTTATAAAATACTGTAATCTGGCAGCATTTTTTGATATTGAAAATATTTATTCCCGTTATGTAAATATAAATATTCTGGGGACACCGGTTTCGGCATGTATTGTAGCATGGGTTTTTATGGGGATTCTGCTTCCGGTTGTTCTGGCGGCGGTTCTGGTCTGGGCAGCCAATACCCGTGGCGGTGTCGGAAAAGCAGGTATCCTGAAAGGAAACGGACTATTTGTCCGGCATACTTCGCTGGTTCTGCATGAGGGCTACAAACTGTTCTATCCTTTATTCGGCATATTGATTCTGCTGCTGTCAGGAATTCTGGCATGGAACCGGCTGGATTATTCCAAAGTCTATTACAGCGGAGAGGAAACGTATAAAAATATTTTTTACCGTGAAGTGCGGGGAAAAACAGAGGAGGAGGTAGAACGTTATATCAGTGAAGCTGAGGAAGAAATCGATGACCTGCTGCAGGAGGATCAGACAAATGCCAGGGCAGGTTATATGCAAAGTGCTTTGAATGTGATCATCAATCAGAAAGAATATCTGGCACAGTTAAAACAGGACAGAAATATCCGGGGAGAATATGTGAATCCGCTGGGATATAGTATGCTCATAGGGGAGAATGGAAAAGAAACAGTAAGAAATGATATGCTGCTGCAGTTGTTCCTGATTGCCGTATTATTTGGCGGATATATGGCATATGAGAATCAGTCCGGTATGACCGGGATTGTAAACAGTACGGCAAAAAAGGTAAGAGGAATGAACCGGGCGAAAGCGGTCTGGATCGTGTGCGGAACAGTCATTATTTCGGTTCTGTTTTTCCTGGTGGAACTGGATAATGTGACGGGAAGAATCGGACTGGCAGATCTGGATGCTGCTGTGCAGAGTCTGCAATATCTGGAAAAAGTACCGGTAAAAATAACGTTATGGCAGTATATTCTGGCTGTCTGGATGGGACGGACAATATTACTTACGGCTGCCGGTTTTCTCGCGGCATACTGTTCTTCCCGGTGCCGGAGTGTCCGAAGCGGTATTCTGGTATCTGTGGCAGTGATCATGCTGCCAGCATTACTGCTTGGAGGTTTTATACTATAATTATGGTTGGAGGAATTGCGATGGAAAAGAAACTGGAATTTATTCATGTAACAAAAAAGTATGGGGAGAAGCAGGCGCTAAGTGATTTTACGGTAGTCCTGGAACCGGGAATCTATGGTCTGTTAGGACCAAACGGAGCAGGAAAATCAACACTGATGAATCTGCTCACGGATAATATCAGGCGGACTTCGGGTGAAATTCTGT
>OODB01002490.1_pt1 | contig 10130 bp, 4 predicted proteins | sample 1671721 | NCBI WGS metagenome assembly OODB01 (sample SAMN06348185, study PRJEB24527) | human gut metagenome | biome: human gut; feature: ankylosing spondylitis patient; material: feces | host: Homo sapiens | place: China | collected 2015-10
CAAGCGTTTTACGAACATTATAGCGCGATGGGAAAAAGCACAGATTCCATTAGAAAAGAGTGGGAGAGGCGCAAGAGGAATGAACAACGCATTCGACGCCTCAAGAGACGAAGGAGAATTGCAATCATATTGATTCTGTTCGTTGTATTAGTTCCGGCAGTTTCAACATTTACTTATTTTAAAATGAATCCGATTGTATTACGGAGTAAAGTGATCGCGCAGGAAAAGAAGGAAAGTATGGATCTGATGTCCAACATCCGTTTCGTTGTTGGTGGAAAAGCGAAAGATGTGAAGACAGAAGGGAAAGTAGATACGAATAAAGAAGGAAAATATACGGTTTACTATGTCTATGGTAAACAAAAAGTAAAAGCTGAAGTCGAAGTTAAGGATACAAAAGCACCTGAGCTTAAAATGAAAGACAGTTATACAACAGAACTCCCGAAAGATATCAAGCCGGAAGATTTTGTAGAATCAGTAAAAGATGCATCAGATGTCACACTTGAATTTGTCGGACAAGATTCCTGGGAGAAGAAAGGAAAATACGGAGTAACTGTTGCTGCAACAGATAGTGACGGTCATAAAACAGAAGGTAAATCAACACTGAATCTGGAAGAGGATACAACAGGACCGACGATTGAAGGAGCAGATGATAAAGAACTTGCACAGGGCGATACGATGGACTTGAATGAAGGAATTACGATAAAGGATGATATGGATCCAGAGCCAACATTGGAAGTACAGGGTGCTGACAAAGTGGATTTTGCGACACCGGGAACCTATATTGTTACCTATCTTGCAAAAGACCGTTCCGGAAATGAGACAAAGATTGAGCGAAAGATCAAAGTGAAGAAGAATCCGGATTGGAATGAGAAAGTTGTTTATCTGACTTTCGATGATGGCCCGTCAGAGAATACCGGAGAGATTCTTGATATCCTGAAAGAGAAAAATGCGAAGGCAACCTTCTTCGTCACAGGAAATAATCAGGAACATGATGATATGATAAAAAGAGCCTTTTCCGAAGGACATTCGATCGGACTTCATACCTATACACACGATTATGCAACAGTTTACGCATCCGAAGATGCATACTTCGCAGATCTGCAGAAAGTATCGGATCTGGTAGAGAGTATCACAGGAACGAAATCCATGATCATTCGTTTCCCGGGAGGATCCAGCAACACCATCAGTGCAAAATATGTCAAAGGATTGATGACAACACTTACGAAAGCAGTGAGAGACAAAGGATATCAGTATTTTGACTGGAACTGTGATTCTACTGACGCAAGCGGAAATAATGTGCCGGTAGAAAAGCTGGTTTCCAACGCAACATCCTGCACGGCAAATCATGTTGATATTCTGATGCATGATACAGATGCAAAAGATACAACCGTACAGGCATTGCCACAGATTATTGATTACTATAGAAGTCAGGGATACACATTCAAAGGACTGACCGTTGATAGTGTGGCAGCGCACCATGGAGTGAATAATTGATAAAGATTAGAAAGAGCCAGGACAGGCACAACACACGGTGTCTGTTCTGGCTCTTGATCATTATATCTTAATCCTCATCATCTGTCTGTACAGAGTAAGTCTGTCTCTTTCTGGCCATCTCATCGCTCTCAAGATATTCATCATAAGTTGTGATCTTATCGATCAGCTTACCGCCCGGAACAATCTCCATGATACGGTTCGCTGTTGTCTGTACGATCTGGTGGTCTCTGGAAGTAAAGAGAAGTACTCCAGGGAACTTGATCAGACCATTGTTGAGTGCTGTGATAGACTCCATATCCAGGTGGTTTGTTGGCTCATCAAGAAGCAGTACATTTGCTCCTGAGATCATCATCTTGGAGAGCAGGCAGCGAACCTTCTCACCACCGGAAAGTACAGCAACTTTCTTCACTCCGTCTTCACCGGAGAAGAGCATTCTTCCAAGGAATCCACGAACATAAGTTACATCCTTTTCCTCAGAGTACTGTGTCAGCCACTCTGTGATATTGTAGTCATTGTCGAATTCCCCGCCGAAATCCTTCGGGAAGTAAGCCTGAGAAGTTGTAACTCCCCATTTATATGTTCCCTCATCCGGTTCCATCTCGCCGATCAGGATCTTGAAGAGGATTGTCTTAGCAAACTCATTTCCACCAACAAAAGCAACTTTATCCTCGCGGCCAAGTGTAAATGTAAGGTTATCAAGAATCTTCTCGCCGTCAATTGTCTTGGAAAGTCCTTCTACAGTGAGAACTTCATTACCAATCTCACGGTTCGGACGGAAGTCAATGTAAGGATATTTACGGCTGGAAGGTCTGATCTCATCAAGCTGGATTTTCTCCAGGGCACGCTTTCTGGAAGTAGCCTGTTTGGACTTGGAAGCGTTCGCACTGAATCGGGAAATAAATTCCTGCAGCTCTTTGATCTTTTCTTCTTTTTTCTTGTTGGCTTCTTTCATCTGACGGATCAGCAGCTGGCTTGACTCGTACCAGAAGTCGTAGTTTCCTGCGTAAAGCTGGATCTTGCCGTAATCGATATCGGCAATCTGTGTACATACCTTGTTCAGGAAGTAACGGTCATGGGATACAACGATAACAGTGTTGTCAAAGTTGATCAGAAATTCTTCCAGCCATGCGATCGCATCAAGATCCAAGTGGTTGGTAGGCTCGTCAAGAAGCAGGATATCTGGGTTTCCGAACAGTGCCTGTGCAAGAAGAACCTTGACCTTCTCAGAACCTGTCAGGTCTTTCATCAGTTTATAATGAAGCTCTGTCTCGATACCAAGTCCGTTCAGAAGGTTTGCAGCATCAGATTCTGCTTCCCATCCATCCATTGTAGCGAACTCAGCTTCCAGCTCACTTGCTTTGATTCCGTCTTCATCTGTGAAATCTTCTTTTGCGTAAATTTCTTCTTTCTCTTTCATGATTTCATACAGACGTGCATTTCCCATGATAACTGTATCAAGAACAGGGAATTCGTCATATTTGAAATGATCCTGCTGAAGGAAAGAAAGTCTCTCGCCCGGGGAGATAACTACATCACCGGATGTCGGCTCAAGCTGTCCGGAAAGAATCTTAAGAAATGTAGATTTACCGGCACCGTTCGCACCGATCATTCCGTAGCAGTTCCCTTCTGTGAATTTGATGTTAACATCTTCGAACAGCGCCTTTTTCCCGACGCGAAGGGTTACGTTATTTGCACTAATCATTTGAAAGTCTCCTTGTAAATAAATTAGAATTGTGATTACGGTGTTATAATTGTACTTTTTCAAATACGTGTGAATAAGAACATACCAATCCATATATTAACATAGAAGAAAGGGTGCTGACAAGTACTGAAATAGAAAAATGCATACGAAAAAGCAGGGCAAACTGTGTGAAAATGTATAAGAACTAATCCTTGTTCTTTCCATTGTAAAAAGTTATAATGTTACTAAGAATCTCACAATATAAATAGCAGTAGAAAAGAGGAGAAACCATGGCACTTAAGAAAGCAACAATCGTACTGGAAGGTGGAGCAACAAGAGGCATATTTACTTCTGGTGCTCTGGATTACCTTATGGAACAGGATATTTATTTTTCAGATGTGATCGGTGTGTCTGCCGGCGCATGTAATGCAGTAGATTATGTTTCCAGACAGCCGGGACGTACAAGAGACTGTATGATTCCGAATACAAAAGATATGAAGTATATTAATGGAGTGAAAGATACGATCAGGGAGAAAAGTCTGATGAATATGGATTTGATTTTTGATAAATATCCGAATGAACTGATCCCATTTGATTTTGATACATATTTTCAGTCAGAGATGCACTGTGAGCTGGTAACGACAAACTGTCTGACAGGAAATGCAGAATATATGACGGAAACAGAAGATCCTGACCGATTGATGAAGATCTGTCGTGCATCAAGCAGTATGCCGCTTGTGACTCCGATGGTGAATATTGACGGTGTTCCATATCTAGATGGCGGACTTGCAGATTCTGTTCCGATCCGTCGTGCACAGAAGCTTGGGAATGAGAAGATCATAGTGATCCTGACGAGAAATCAGGGCTATCGTAAGAAAGTGATCTCACCGGCAGTGCAGAAGCTTTACAGACAGGCATATAAGTCCTATCCGAATGCAGTCCGGACAATCTTCAGAAGAAGTTTTATCTATAATAAGACGATGAATTATCTGGATCAGCTTGAGAAGCGAGGAGAGATTTATGTTCTTCGTCCACATGTAAAACCAGTATCACGACTCGAACAGCATCCGGATGTCCTGCATGCATTTTATGAGCATGGATATCATCTGATGGAGCGAAAGACAGAAGAAATGCTGAAGTATCTTGAACAGTAATTAAAAATAAATCGACTTGTTAAAAGAAGAGAGAAAAGGGAGTTGAGTTATATGAGAGAGATTTTAGAAGAAACTCAGAACCGTGAATTATCGTGGCTTCGGTTCAATCAGCGCGTTCTCGAAGAAGCACGGGACGAGACAGTTCCTTTGATGGAACGTATGAAATTCGTAGCTATTTTCACAAGCAACTTAGACGAGTTTTTTATGATCCGCGTAGGAAGTCTGTATGATATGGCATCAGCAGACAGCAAAAAGATCGATCAGCGATCCGGTATGACAGCAAAACAGCAGTTAGATGCAATTTATCGAGCTGTTTCCCCACTTTACAAGGAACGCGATAAGACATATGCAGAGATCAAGAAACAGTTAAGTCCGTATGGTGTCTGCGGTCTTGACTTCAAGGAACTGGAACAGCAGGAGAAGAAGTTTGTAAAGAAATATTTCAAAGAAGAAGTAATGCCGGTGCTTTCCCCGCAGATCGTAGATGCGAACCATCCGTTCCCACATCTGTTAAGTAAAGAACTGTATGTGGTTGCGAATCTGAAGCAGGGAGACAAGACGATGCTCGGAATCATCCCGGTACCACAATATATTTCTAATATTCTCTATCTTCCGGGGTATGACATCCGTTATATCCGTATGGAAAAGATTATCCTGGAATTTATTGATCTTGTTTTTGACCAGTATCAGATCTCAGACAAGAACTACATCCGTGTAACGAGAAATGCAGATGTATCACCGGATGATGAAGCTTATGCAGACAGTGGGGATTTCCGTCATGTGATGCAGGAGACACTTCATAAGAGAAGAAGGATGGCCGTTGTCCGTCTTGAGGCAGCCAATTCTCTGAGTAAAGAGATGGAGAAATATTTCTGTGAGAAATTCAATATCCGTCCGGAATGCATTTTCCGAACAAAGATGCCGATGAAGCTGGACTTTATCTTTGCAATTGCTGATAAACTTCCGGATTCGAAGAAAAAAACGCTCGTGGATGTACCATTTTCTCCGCAGCCGTCATCCATGCTTGCAGAGGGTAAGGTGATTCCGCAGATAAAGAAGAAAGATGTACTCCTTTGCTATCCATACGAAAGCATGGAACCGTTCCTCCAGCTGATCAAAGAAGCATCAACAGACCCGGAAGTTCTGACGATCAAGATCACGATCTACCGTCTGGCAAAGAAAGCACGACTTGTAGAATATCTCTGTGCAGCGGCTGAGAATGGAAAAGAGGTTACGGTTCTGATCGAGCTGAGAGCACGTTTTGATGAGCAGAACAACATTGACTGGTCCGAGCGTCTGGAAGAGGCCGGATGCCGTGTTCTGTACGGATTCGAGGGTTATAAGGTACACTCCAAGATCTGCCTGATCACATACAGAAACCGTACCGGAATTCATTACATTACACAGATTGGAACCGGAAATTATAACGAAAAGACAGCGAAGATGTATACCGATTACTCGCTGATGACAAGCAGACAAGAGATTGGTGAAGACGCAGCAGTCTTTTTCCAGAATATGTCGATCAGTAATCTGAATGGAGTTTACAAGCATCTGATTGTTTCACCGACAAGCCTGAAACAGAAAGTACTTGTCTTGATGGATGAAGAAATTGCAAAAGGTGAGAGCGGAAGAATCATTATGAAAATGAATTCTGTTACGGACATGGATTTCATTCGCAAAGTAACAGAAGCATCTCAGGCAGGGGTGAAGATAGATCTGATCGTGCGTGGAATCTGCTGTATCCTCCCGGGAATCAAGGGAAAGACAGAGAATCTGCGTGTGACAAGTATCGTCGGAAGATATCTGGAGCATCCAAGACTTTTCGTCTTCGGAAAAGGAGCAGATGCCAAGATGTATATCGGTTCTGCAGATATGATGACGAGAAATACGGAGAAGCGTGTAGAAGTCGCGTGCCCGGTCTATGATGTAGAGATCCGGAAACGCCTGTTCCATCAGCTTCATGTGATGCTCTCTGACAATGTGAAAGCCCGCGCAATGACAAGTGACGGAACATATGTGAAGAAACCGGTGGAAGACGGAGCAAGTCTTGTGAATGCACAGGAGACCTTTATGAGAGAAGCATCACAGGCAAAACGTCCGGCTGCAGCCGCTGTATCGAAGAAGAAAAAAGAAGGATTCTTAACAACCGTACTGAAGATTTTTAGAAAAAAACAATAGAAGGACGAGAGATGGAGGAGCAGAGAAAGATGAAACCGTTACAGAAAAAAGACTTTGGAAAGACATCAAAGGGAGCACAGGCAACATTATACATTCTTGAAAACGAAGCAGGAATGCAGATCAGTGTATCCGACTTCGGAGCAACACTGACAAGTGTACTTGTTCCGGATAAAGATAACAATCCGGTAGAAGTGACACTGGGATATGATGATGCAGCTGGATATGAAGCCGGACTTGGAAATGCATTCGGAGCATCTGTCGGACGTAACGCAAATCGTATCGCCGGAGCAGTGATTGAGATCAATGGAACAGAATATCACTTGACAAAGAATGACGGAGAGAATAACTTACACAGCGGACTTGATTTCTATCACGGAAGATTGTGGAAGGTTGCAGACGCAGATGATACCCATGTAACATTTGAGATGGACAGCCCGGATGGAGATCAGGGATATCCGGGAGCACTTGTTATGAAAGTGACCTATTCTCTGGATGAAGAGAATACTTTGATGATTCACTACGAAGCAGAGCCGGATCAGGATACGATCATCAATATGACAAACCACAGTTACTTTAACCTGAACGGACATAAGAGCGGAGATGTTCTGAATCATACATTATGGCTGAATGCGGATGCATTTACACCGGCAGATGCAGCATCCATTCCGACAGGTGAGATCCGGAGTGTGGAAGGAACTCCGATGGATTTCAGAACAGATAAGACAATCGGAAAAGATATTGAAGCAGACTATGAACCGCTGGTATTCGGAAATGGATACGACCACAACTGGGTATTGAAAAATGAAGGCGAATTTGATAAAGTAGCAGAAGTGGCCGGGGATGAAAGTGGAATCCATATGAGCGTACTGACAGATCTTCCGGGTGTGCAGATCTATACTGCGAACTTCCTTGACGGAGAGAAAGGAAGAGACGGAGCGGTTTATGAGATGAGAGATGCGATCTGTCTGGAGACACAGTACTATCCGGATGCAATCCACCACGAGAACTTCCCAGGACCGATCTGTAAGAAAGGCGAGAAATATGATACTCGTACTGCTTACAGATTCCGTGTAAAATAAGTGAATGGAAGATAAATAATTAATTTATGGGAAAATCAGTATACATTGCGGAGAAACCGAGCGTTGCCCAGGAATTCGCAAAAGCATTGAAACTAAATACGAAAAGACGGGACGGATATCTTGAGTCAGACGAAGCCATTGTCACCTGGTGCGTCGGCCATCTGGTGACGATGAGTTATCCGGAGGAATATGATCCGGCACTTAAGAGATGGAACCTGCAGACACTGCCGTTTATCCCGGAAGAATTCAAATACGAAGTCATTCCGTCAGTGGCAAAGCAGTTTCAGATCGTTAGTGGGATCCTGAACCGGGAAGATGTCGATACGATCTATGTCTGTACCGACTCCGGGCGAGAGGGAGAATATATCTACCGTCTCGTAGAACAGGAAGCACACGTGGAGGGGAAAAAGCGTCGGAGAGTATGGATTGATTCCCAGACAGAAGAAGAGATTCTTCGAGGAATCCGTGAAGCCAAAGATCTGTCAGAGTATGATAACCTCGGAGCATCTGCATACCTGCGCGCCAAAGAAGATTATCTGATGGGAATCAACTTCTCCCGTCTGCTGACTTTGAAATATGGCAACAGTATTTCAAATTTTCTGCAAACGAAGTATTCCGTTGTATCTGTAGGACGCGTTATGACGTGTGTTCTTGGCATGGTTGTGCGCAGAGAACGCGAGATCCGTGATTTCGTCAAGACACCGTTTTACCGCGTACTTAGCACGATCGATGCACAGGGGCATATGTTCGAGGGTGAATGGAGAGCAGTCAAAGGCTCCCGCTATTTTGAGTCCTATGACCTTTATAAGGAAAATGGATTCAAGGAGCGCAAGAAAGCAGAAGAATTGATTCAATACCTGCAGACACCGGATGACGAGTCTGTAAATGTAGCAGCAGAAATGCAGGAACAATCAGGACTAAACTGCCGGATTGAGTCGATCGAGAAAAAGAAAGAGAAGAAGAATCCTCCTCTTTTGTACAACCTTGCGGAGCTTCAGAATGATTGCTCCAAGAGATTTAAGATCAGTCCGGATGAGACACTACGAATCGTGCAGGAACTGTATGAGAAAAAACTTGTGACTTATCCAAGAACGGATGCCCGTGTTCTGTCTACCGCAGTGGCAAAAGAAATCACAAGAAATCTGAACGGGCTGTCAAAATATCCGATGGCGGCACCGTATATGCAGGATATCTTGAATTTCGGAAGTTATAAGACACTTGCAAAGACACGTTATGTGAATGACAAGCAGATCACAGACCATTATGCAATCATTCCTACAGGACAAGGATTGAATGCATTGAGTACTGTTTCATCTACTGCAAAAGGCGTGTACGATCTGATTGTGCGCAGATTCCTAAGTATCTTCTACCCACCGGCAGTTTACCAGAAGGTTGCTATCGTGACGAAGATCAAAGAAGAAAGCTTCTTTTCAAGCTTCAAAGTGCTGGCAGAGGAAGGCTATCTGAAAGTGGCAGGCATGCCGAAGAAGAAAGCTTCTCAGACAGCCACAAAAGATAGCGGGAATGGAAACAGTGAGAATAATAACAATGATACAAATGACGAGGCAGGTTCCGATTCTTCCGATCAAAGCCTGGACACCGGATTGTTCGAAGTGATCAAGTCATTAAAGAAGGGTGCAGTCCTTCAGGTCAGAGCATTGGATATCAAAGAAGGAGAGACATCACCTCCGAAGCGTTACAATTCCGGTTCCATGATCCTGGCAATGGAGAATGCAGGACAGCTGATCGAGGACGAAGAACTTCGTGCCCAGATCAAAGGAAGCGGAATCGGAACAAGTGCGACAAGAGCAGAGATTCTGAAAAAGCTTGTGAATATCAAGTATCTCGCATTGAACAAGAAGACACAGGTGATCACACCGACGCTGCAGGGAGAGATGATCTATGATGTTGTTGATCATTCCATCCGGTCACTCCTGAACCCGGAACTTACAGCAAGCTGGGAGAAGGGGCTGAACTATGTGGCAGAAGGTTCCATCACATCAGATGAATATATGAGAAAACTCGATCATTTCATCACCAGCAGAACCGTTGGGGTGAAAGGACTGAACAATCAATATCAGCTTAGAGCCTGCTATGAAAAAGCAGCAGGGTTTTATCCGTCTGTAAACAGTAATAAAACGACAGGTAGAACAAAAACAGGCAACAAAAGTAAATGACACAATTAAAAAGCATAAATGTAAGTCGGTTCTAACCGGCAGAAAGGAATTACCATGTTAGAAGCATTAACAGTAAAAGAAAATTATTCATTAGACCAGACAATCGCAAAAGATATCTTCAACGGAGTTACTTATCCGTGGGAAGTACTTCCGAAGATCAGTAGCTTCATCCTTGAACTTGGAGCTACATTGAGTGAGGATGAATATGAGAAACGCGGAGAAAATGTATGGGTAGCGAAATCTGCAAAGGTTGCTCCGACTGCATTTATCAATGGACCGGCAATCATCGGAAAGGATGCAGAGGTTCGTCACTGTGCATTTATCCGTGGAAATGCGATCGTAGGAGAAGGAGCTGTTGTAGGAAATT
>OODB01002493.1_pt1 | contig 10121 bp, 8 predicted proteins | sample 1671721 | NCBI WGS metagenome assembly OODB01 (sample SAMN06348185, study PRJEB24527) | human gut metagenome | biome: human gut; feature: ankylosing spondylitis patient; material: feces | host: Homo sapiens | place: China | collected 2015-10
ATTTTGATTATGAGCTAGCAAGAATGGTCAGTGGTGATCCTAGTACCAGTGAACTGTTAGACTGGATTCAGAAAAACACAACAATGCTTCTTTATGATGGAATCCATAAATTTCGTTTTTGGCCGCAATTTCGTGATTTCCTTTTATGGGAGCTTGAGCGCAAATATAGTTCGCAAAAGAAAAATGCAGTGCTTGTGAGAGGCGGCATGTATTATGAGTTAAATGGAGATTATGAAAAGGCGCTTGATTGTTACAGCAGAGGAAAAGATCACTCAAAGGTGTCGGAAATTTTGATTCGAAACGGAGAGCGTCATCCTGGAATGGGACATTATAGTGAGATGGAAAAATATTACCGCAGTTTGCCGGAGTCAGAAATCTTAGAATCACCGTCACTGATGCAGGGAATGAGTATGCTATGCGCTCTGAATACAGATTATGAGAATTCGGAGCGCTGGTATCATGAGCTGGAACAATTTGCAGCAAAGTGTAAAAAGCAGGATGCTGTGCTTCGTCAGATCAAAAGTCGAATTGCATGGCTGGATATTTCACTTCCTCAGAGAAAAACTGACAAAATGATTCAGATTATTCCATCTGTATTTAGATTGATTACTAATAGAGAAGTGAAACTTCCGCCATTTTCAGTGACAAGCACGCTTCCAAGTATTATGAATGGAGGCAAGGATTTTTCACCATGGAGCAAAAAGGATGATCTTCTTTATAAGACAATGCGCATTCCAGTAGAGGCTGTTTTGGGAAAGGACGGAGTAGGTCTGGCAGACTGTGCAATTGCAGAGAGTAAATTTGAAAAGGGCGAGGATATTTCTGGGCGTATTCTTTTGCTTGTTTCTCAGCTTGGAGAGGTACAAAAAAAGGGAACGCCGGATATTGAGTTTGCAATGGTTGGTTTATTGGCGCGCAGCCAGATTGCATTAGGACGTGCAGAGGATGCGCTTCGAACAGTACAGATGGCTCGAGAGCGTTTTGAGGAAAATGGTCATACGCGTTTCTTCCATAATATAGATGCAGTACTCTGCCGTATTTGGCTTCATATGGATGATCTCGAGCGTGTACAGGTGTGGTATCGGGAGAAGGCACCAAAAGATCCGCTTCATTTAAATGTTTTAAAGCGTTATCAATATCTTACACAGGCGATGGCAGAGCTTGCACTCGGAATGCCAGATGCAGCACTTTTGACACTCGCACCATTGGAGTCATATTGTAAGGACTGTTCAAGGTATATAGATGGGATTCATATTAATGTGCTAGAGGCGATTGCACTGTACAGAAAAAAGGATTCTATTTGGAAGGAAAAATTAAATTCAGCGCTTGATGCGGCGCAGGAGTTTGGTTTTATACGAACTATAAGTGTATATGGAGCCGCAGTGCTTTCACTGCTTGAACAGACAGAGTATAAAAATGATGATGAATGGTTTGCGCGACTGATAAAAGATGTAAGAGTAGAGGCATCATTTTATCCTGATTTTTTGCAGCCGCATCTGTCAATGGAAAATGAACTTACAGCAACAGAGCTTCAGATTCTTCGTCTTATCTGTGCGGACAAAAGCAATGCACAGATTGGGCAAATTATGGATATAAAGCTTCCAACTGTTAAAACACATGTGAGCCATATTTTGACAAAGCTTGATGTAAGCCGAAGAAGCGAAGCAAAGACGGCAGCAAAACGGTTATGGCTGATTCCAGATGATAAAAATTAGTGCCAGCGCTCGACAAAATTTCGTTTTAAAATAAGAAATTCTTCAAGCTGCTTTAAAATATAGAAAAGAACAGCTCGGCTTTCAAACTCCTCGCGTTTTGTGGGGAGTTTTTCATTTTTCATGGAAAGAATCAATTCATGAAGTGTATCAAGAAGTGATTTCACATCATTTGTTTTTGCATATTCCTGGCTGATTCTTTCAAAAAAATCAGCTATGATTGGAGCCTGGTCTGGAAGATATGCAATCATTTGAATGCTGTTATATATTTGACGAAGCACTTGACTTTGAAAATCGCGCATTTGTACATAGTCAAGTTCGGCGCAGGACGGTGTGCCAAGTGTGTTATCCATGTTTGTGAGTGCAAGGCTTTTTGCAGCAGTAAGCTGTTTGTCAAGCAAAAGAAAGCAGGAACCATCGTAGTTTGTACGATCTAGTGTTCTGATACGTTCTGCCATTCTTTTAATAATGGAACGAATGGACTCATCTGCTTCTGCCATTTTATCTTTCCATTCATTTTCCTTTGGACGAAGACTAAGATTAAGAAGGACTCCAATGCCAGCACCGATTAAAAACAGACTTATCTCATTTGCAATCATTGGAATATTCATTGTTTTTTCAGCTAAAAAATGTGTAATGAGAACAGAGTCCATGGCGATTGCTGATGACCACTTCATTGTGAGGCAAAGTGTTGTGAATACTAACAGATAGATGCCAAAAGCTGCTGTTGTATAGCCGAAAAAATTATAACATAAAAAGGAAACTAACAGTGCACAGCAAAAGGCTTCGCCTCTTGCAAGTGCAGTCTGTATGGTTTCCTTTTTTGTATTTTGAATGCTTAAAATTGTGATAATGCCAGCTGTAGCGCTGTACTTTAAGTTTAGACAGGAGGCAAAAAGAATGGCTAAAATTGCGCCGGCAGTGATTTTAACTGATTTTAAAATGAGTGCATTATAATTTCGATTCATAATTGCCTCCCTAAAATTTTAATTTTTTTCTTTTACTATTTTTGCAGCAATCAGGCAAAGTGCGATTGTAAGCAGCATATCAGGCAGTGTATTTCCGCACACGATATCTATACGCATAAGAATACGGTACATGATAAAACCAATCAGCCATATAAACAAATTACGCCACTGAAACGGTTTATCAGTAGATTTTCTCTTTAAAATGTAGAAGTCTGCAATCTGAATAGCAATCATCGGAGCAAAAACAGATCCGATCAGATAGAGGAAATTAGTGATATCATCCATCGGGTATACAATAGCCGCGATAGTTCCGATAATAGTTATGGCAATAGCTACATAATTTCCCTTTATTCCGGATACAATAGATTCACTTGAAATACCTGCTGAGTAGGCATCAAGAAATGTTGTTGTTACAGTAGAAAATACAACAATCAGAAGACCAGCAGCGCCAAGTCCGGCTTTTACCATAATCTGAGCAATGTCGCTCTCACCAGTAAAAATAGAAGCGCCCATACCGATCAGATACATAAAGCAGCTTACGATACCATATACAATCGCGCTGACAGCAGTTGCTTTAACAGGCTGTTTTGCTTCGCGTGTGTAGTCACTGATAAGCGGAAGCCAAGAAAGAGGCATTGCGACAGCAAGTTCTACAGCAGCGCCAAATGACATTGCTTCATCTTGAACTACGGAGGCAGTCCCGTTAAAGAAAATTACTTTTGCTAAAATAAGTGTCAGAATAAAGAGGGCAGCCATTGCGACTGTATTGAATTTTCCAAGATTGGTGATTCCAATCAGGATCCAGACAATAATTAAAACGCCAATCAAAAGACACCAGATCCACTGACCAGCCTGGAAAATTCCCTGTGCAGCCAGTGCACCGTCATAAATCATAATTGCAGTCCATCCGGCAAGCTGAAGTACATTTAAAATTGCAAATAGCTGACCACCATGAATGCCGAAACTGTCTTTTACTGTTTCCATTGCACTTTTTTGGAGTCTTCCGCCAATAACACCTGATAAAAATAATAAAACACATCCAATTACATGACCAATTAAAATTGCAGCGAGACCCTTTGCCATGCCAAGAGGAGCGAAGTAGGTACCTGTCAGAATTTCTGCAATCGAAACACCGGCACCAAACCAGATTAACCCATTTTCAAACAGAGAAGTTTTCTTTTCCATAATTAGATGTCAGCCTCCTTTGTGTAAATATTATCGATTGCAAAGCCGTGATCCATAGGACCGCTTCCTTTTCCAAGGTCAAGCATTGCAGATAATGCGCCAGAGATATAGTCCTTTGCGCGGCATACAGATGTCTCGAGATCAAATCCCTTTGCAAGATTTGATGCGATTGCGGAGGACAATGTGCATCCAGTGCCATGTGTATTAGGATTTTGAATACGCTTTCCGTAAAACCAGCGATAAGTATTGTTTGCATATAAGAGATCGTTGGCATCATTTATGGTGTGGCCACCCTTGCATAAAACTGCGCAGTTGTATGTTTCTGAAATCATCTTCGCTGCATCAATCATTTCCTCGGCATTAGAGATGGTTCGTCCAGTCAGAACCTCGGCCTCTGGAATATTTGGCGTAAGCACATTAGCAAGTGAAAATAATTCCTGCTTTAGCGTATCAATGGCATCGTCGCTGATAAGCTTTGCGCCGCTTGTAGCCACCATAACAGGATCTACAACAATGTTTTTGGCATTGTATTGGCGAAGCTTTGATGCAATTATGCGGATCAGATCACTTTCTGAAACCATGCCAATTTTTACAGCATCTGGATAAATGTCAGTAAAAACTGCGTCAAGCTCTTCTCCTAAAAATTTAGAATCTGCATTTAAAATAGAAGTCACGCCGGTTGTATTTTGTGCAGTCAAAGCAGTGATGGCGCTCATAGCGTATACGCCATTTGCCATCATTGTTTTGATATCTGCCTGAATGCCGGCGCCTCCGCAGGAGTCACTTCCTGCGATCGTTAATGCTGTTTTCATAATAAAATTCTCCTTTTTCATTAACGTTTTGTAGTGCGATCTGAGGTGGTGCCCCCAACAGACCGCATAATGGTGTTAATCGATTATTTTTTTAACTGCCATTTTAAGGTTCGCAGCTGCATCCTTTATATTTTTTTGACCATAAATGGCACTGATAACGGCAATTCCGCAGATGCCGCTGCCAGATAATTCTGCCACATTGTCTTTTGTAATGCCGCCAATTGCAATGACGGGAATGGAGACTGCTTGGCAGATAGCTTTTAATGTCTCATAGGAGACCTCTGTTGCATCATCCTTGGAACTGGTAGGAAAAACAGCGCCAACACCAAGATAATCAGCTCCGCGTTTTTCTGCCAGAACTGCCTGCTCAACTGTCTGCGCTGACACGCCGATAATTTTGTCAGGGCCAAGCTTGGCACGCACATCGCCAGCTTCCATATCGCTTTGTCCGACATGCACGCCGTCAGCATCCATTTCAAGTGCTATATCAACGTTGTCATTAATCACAAAAGGAACATTGTATGCTTTGCAAAGCATCTTTAAATCTTTTGCTTCCTCAAGAAAATGAGCCTGGTCTAAATGCTTTTCGCGAAGCTGTACAAATGTAACGCCGCCGTCAAGACTTTCCTTAACGACATCGTGAAGAGTTCGCTCGCCAAGCCAGTAGCGATCAGTGACAGCATATAAAAGAAGGTCTTTATCAGCGCACTTCATATTTAGCTCCCTTCTCTAATGAATCACCGTCCATGTTGTAAATAGCATCAATAATGCGGTTTCTGTAAGTTGAGTTGCCATCGCCGTCTTTCATGTGGCTGTAGCCGATCTCACCTGCAAGACCCATTGCGCAGACAGCAGCAGCAGCGGCGTCAAGCTGATTAGATGGATTAGCAGCGACAAAGGCGGTCATAAGACCAGAAAGCTGACAGCCAGTTCCAGTAATCTGTCCCATCTCTGGACGGCCATTTCTAATCACGTAGCAGCGTGTACCATCGCTGACAAGATCAATAGCACCGGTAACAGCGATAATTGCTTTGCTTTGCGCAGCGAATTTTTTAACAAATAGAATAGCCTCATCCAAGGTATCATCTGTGACTTTATCAGTAACATCAGCGTCAACACCCTTTGTTGTGCCATTTCCATTGGCAAGTGTCTTGATTTCGGAGATGTTTCCGCGGATTACAGTCAGCTGCAATTGTTCCATAAGATCAACGGCAGTATTTGTGCGAAGTGCAGAAGCACCGGCACCTACTGGATCTAAAAGGATAGGATGACCAAGTTCGTTTGCTCTTTTTCCAGCTAGATACATTGCTTCAATGCTGGATTTATGCAGCGTACCAATGTTGATGTTTAAGCTGCTGCATATGGAGGTAATGTCCGTAACATCATCTGGTTCGTCGGACATGATTGGGCTTGCACCGCATGCCAAAATGATATTGGCTACATCATTGACAGTCACATAGTTTGTGATGTTGTGTACAAGCGGTACTGATTTTCTTACGTTGTCGAAACATTCTTTCAGCATATTCTCGCTCCTTTTTATAAGGAATAGCAGAAAAAATTCCACTATACCAAAAATGCGGATATGCCTGTAAAAGACATATCCGCATGTTTTTTTTGTACAAGAAAAACACGTATAGTATATCCCTACGTTGGCATTATCCAAATCAGGTTATGGGTCAAGACGCGTTTCGTCTACTCTCAGCCTGCAAAACGGCAAGCTCCCCGTTACGGGTTTCATTATATTCTTGTATTGCAAAAAATGCAAGTATAAATTTTTGAATTGTAATTATCTAGTTACAATTTCAACAGGAACATTTAAGATCTTTGCTACCTTCAAGATGGTATCAATATGTCTTCCAGTTGCTGCTGCCATATGATGAGTTGGGCCAGCCTCGCTCCAACGATTTACAAATTCGCTTGCACCGCAGGTGAAGCGTGTTCTCATGTTTGTATCACCAAAGGAAAGGATCGGTCCGTCCTCGTTAACACCTTCTGCTACAACAAACTTGAAGTGACCATCAGCATCTTGTGTGATTGCCAGGTAGGTAACAGGACCAGTATATGGATAGAACTGTGTCAGATAGCCGCCACCTGTCTTTCCGTGGAATACCTTAACGATCTTCATGGTTGGCTTCTTTGCAGAGATATCAGCATCGCCGCTTCCAGAGTGACCAATGATACAGATGTCATCGTTAAAGTCGATGGAGTACATTTCAGAAAGCTGTCCTGTTCCAGAAATTGTTTTTAAGATACTCATTGCCATGGCAACCTTCATGTCACCCTCTACGGCACATGCAGTTCCCTGCTTGATTAACATAGAGAATGCTGGAATAAGCATACTGTCAAGAACACCAGCCTTGCCCTGTGCAAATCCGTCATAGTGAGATGCGATCAGTCCAAGGTGCTCATCCTTAACCCACTTCTCGAAAGCAACAACATATTTTGCCATATCCCAAACCTTCTCAATGGTGCCGCCGCCCTCAATCTCGAAGGTATCCAGAATATCCTGAGCCTTTGCGCGGATCGCATCCTCATCAGTAATATCATCTGCGATAGCCCACATTTTTTCCCAGTCAAACTGCTTTGTGTATAAGAACATTCTGTTATACAGATTTGTCTCATCAATGTAAAGATCCATCATACCAGGATATGGTCTTCCAATCTGTGCAATATTTGTGTCACGGAATCTTCTTCTTACCTGAGCTGCTTTACACCAGTCTTCGATTTCTGCCTGAACACCAGGATCACCGCCCTCAACAACACCAGTGATAACAGCATGTCGTTTTCCGGCTCTTTCAAGGTCTGCAACTGCCTCACCTACAGCGCCGCATGCATAGCCTTCACCGAGCCAGGATGCGATATCGGTATGCTCATAATCTAATGCCTTTAACTTCTGAACATTTACTAAAACAACCGGAACATCAAGATCACGGATTGCTGGAAGCATGTTGTAGGAGGTAGCGTAGGTCAGCATCTGGAGAAATACCAGATCAACATCTGCTGCACGGAACTTATCTCCGGCTTCCATAGCCTGCTCCTTTGTGGTAACCATTCCGCCGTCAATAACCTCTACGGTATCTGGAAGAGTTTTTTTGAATGCTGCATACTGTGACTCGAACTCCGGTACTAATGATGGGAACTGCGGAAGGTATGCGCCTAATGCGATAGAAAATACACCGACTCTCGCTTTTGTGTTTACTAACATAATGAAACCTCCATTCATTTGTTTTTATTATTTGGCCTGCCGATTTTTGCCAGTCTCAAATTACAGCATTATTATACAAAAGTCATGTGTAAAAAACAATCACTTTTGGCACATTTATCACCTTATTCCGACCCTTTTATAAGAATGATTTCTTCTGATTTTCAGCGGTTGACAAGGGCACTTAACAAATGCTAGAATAACGTTGAAATGTAAGGGAAAGTAATAGATAAGGAAAGAGATTTATGAGAGATTTGTACGATATTCACTGCCATATTCTGCCAGGGGTGGACGATGGAGCGAAGGATATGGACATGGCCCTTTCAATGATTGAAAAGGAAATAGACGCTGGTGTTGAGACAATTATTTTGACACCACATTTTCGAAAAGAAATGTTTGAACCTGATATGGAGGATATTTGGAGCGCGTATGATACGCTTGTTGATGAAACAAGAAATAGGAATATCCGTCTGTATTTGGGCTGTGAATTTCATGCCAATATGGAGATGGTGGAGACATTAGATAGAGATCTTCGTCCAACACTTGCAGATTCACGCTATGTACTTACTGAGTTTTCAAGCAGCAGTACAAGAGCTTTTATAAAAGAGAGAGCTGATGCTCTTTTGACAGCAGGCTATTATCCGATTATTGCCCATATTGAGCGTTATCGTGCGCTGAGAAAAGATTTTGATTTTATCGCAGATCTTATCGAAATGGGGTGCGAGATGCAGGTCAATGCAGATGCTGTGATTGGAAGAAATGGACTTGGTGCACAGCGTTTTTGTAAAAAGCTAATGCAGGAGGATATGCTTCATTATGTTGCAAGCGATGCCCACAATTTGAGGGGACGTGCCTCTCATATGGGGGAGTGCTGTGAATATTTGAAGAAGCATATGGGGCGACTTTACACAAGTCGTATTATGAGAGATAATCCAAGTAAAATTGTTGAAACTTTGAGATAGCCATTTTATTTGTAGGAAGCAACGAAAACAGGTTGAAATTTTATAAATGATAGAGTAGAATACAAAATGAAAATGGAAACTATAGTTACATTAATAGATTGGAGAGAGCATGACAATAAAAGAGTGCTATGAGGCAATGGGTGGAGATTATGAAGACGTTCTCAAGCGCCTCATGAACGAAGCAAGAATACAAAAATTTGCATTAATGTTTAAGAAGGATCCAAGCATGAGTCAGTTAACACAGGCGATGGATGCAGGTGACGTTGAGACTGCATTTCGTGCGGCACATACACTTAAAGGAATTTGTGCAAACCTGGGTTTTAAGTCGTTGTTTGAAGTAAGCTATGAGATCACAGAGGCTTTAAGAGCAGGTGATATGGAGCAGGCAAAGGTTATGTGGCCAGATGTGCAGGCATGCTATGCACGCGTGGAGAATGCATTAAATCAGCTGGAACAGTGAAAAGCTGATGAATTTGCAGAAATTACAAAATAAGGATAATCAGAAAGGAATCAGAGGATGATATGTCCAAAATGTGGTGCGAAGCTTGAGGAAGGAACCAGAGTATGCCCGATTTGTGGCAAGAGTCTGGTGGCTACTAGCGTAGGCACTGTTTTTAAGCGCAGAGATTTACAGGAGTATGATGAGCTGTCATCAGATGAGTACGATGATAGTGATTATCAGGATGATGGTTCTTACGAGGAGGAACAGTATGATGATACTTATCAGGATGATGAGTACGATGATGGTTCTTACGAGGAAGAACAGTATGATGATGGATATGAGGCGGAAAGTGGTCCATATGATAATGAAAATAATGAAGCCTATTTTTCAGACCAATCAGATGAGAAGCCGGTAAAGAAAAAGTCGATTGCAAATAAAATCCTTGGAGGAATGATTTTAATTTGTCTTGTTGGTATTGTGGTTGTGGGCATTGCGACAGCAAAGATGCTTACTGCAACAAAGCAGGATAAAAAGAAGCTTCCACAGACAATTGTTCAGAAAACTGAGGAGCAGACAAGCACTGCGCAGGAGACAACAGAGCAAGAGACTTCTACAGAGGAAGAGACAAGTACAGAAAAGGAAACTTCTTCTGAGGCAGAAACAAGTACTGAGGCAGAAACAACAGAAGAAAAAACGACTGAAGAAAAAACAAAGGCAACTACTGCAGAGGAGACAACGACAACTACAACAGCAGTACAAACACAGCCATCTACGTCACCGGCACCGACGCAGCCAAAGCCACAGCCAACACAGCCAAAGCCGCAGCCGACACAGCCAA
>OODB01002508.1_pt1 | contig 10045 bp, 14 predicted proteins | sample 1671721 | NCBI WGS metagenome assembly OODB01 (sample SAMN06348185, study PRJEB24527) | human gut metagenome | biome: human gut; feature: ankylosing spondylitis patient; material: feces | host: Homo sapiens | place: China | collected 2015-10
ACGGGATTGCGGCCCAATTTTCAACCCGTGCGCGCACGCGCACACCTTCCAACTCCTCACTCCTACCTCCTAACTAAAACCAAAGGAGGTGTATATTTGCTCCAACCAATTCTCACTCTCCCAAGCGGCACCGAGTTAAAGGGCGGCTCCCCCGGCAGCGCGGTCAAAAGCCTGACGCTGCACACCGCGGTAAATTCCGGGCAGGAATTCACCATCGGTTCTGCGTTTTCGGACTACATCGAAGCCGAAATCTGGGCGGACCCGGGCGGCAGCCTGCAAATTACTGCCGGGGATGTCCTGACCTATTACCGGCAGGACGATGCCGGGAACCGCACCAAGGTGGGCGTTTTCTATGCTGAAAAGCCCACCCGCACCAAGCGCAACAGCTACAAGGTCACGGCCTACGACACCATGTCCAAGCTGGATGCGGACTTCTCCGGCTGGCTGCATGCCAATCAGGCACAGTTCCCCAAAACTATCTGGCAGCTGGTTCAACTGGCCTGCCAGCGGGCAGGGGTTACGCTGGCCAGCAGCAGCAGCCTGCCCATCAATGGCAGCTATAACGTGCAGGCGTTCTACGCGGACGACCTGACCTGCCGCCAGATCATCTCCTGGGCGGCGGAAGCGGCTGGCTGCTACGCCCACATGAATGCAGACGGCAAGCTGCAATTCTTGACCTACACAGACAAGCGCAGCACTGCTAAAATCACCCTAGACGGTGCCAGCAACAGCACCGCCTATTATGCTGACAGCCTGAGCTACGAGGACTACACGGTCAAGGCCATTGAGAAAGTCCAGATCCGGCAGTCGGACAGTGACGTGGGGGTCATCTACCCCGACAGCACCACCGCTACCAACACCTATGCAGTGCAGGGCAACCTGCTGCTGACAACCGGCACCGAAGCCAACCTGAAGAGCGTTGTCCAAAACCTGTACAACGTGCTGAAAAACGTGACCTACACCCCCTGCAAAGTATCGGTGCCCAGCAGTTCCGGCCTTGCCTGCGGGCAGATCGTGCACATTAAGGACGCACGCGGGCGGGAGTTCGACACCTACCTGATGAGCGCCACGATCTCCTCCGGCAAAGCCAGCTTTGAGAGCGTGGGCAGCGCCAGCCGGGAAAGTTCCAGCGCGGTGAACAGCCAGAGCTACAAGAACCTGACCGGCAAGATGCTGGAGATCAAGACCAGCGTGGACGGCCTGGAAGTAAAGGCCAGCGACCTGACCGGAAAGTATACCGACCTGAAAGCAACGGTGGACGGGCTCTCCTCTGAGGTGAAAAAAGACACCAAAATCACCGGCGGCGGCAACCTGATCCTGGGCAGTGAGAGCTTCAAGAACGCTGAACTGAAAGGCAATACCGGCGACGGCAGTTCTATTACCTATGAACTAACCGGCGGGGCGACCATGGCCAACACCAACTCCAACCGATATTTTCGCTGGACAACGGTGGGTGCGTATGTGGCAAAAGGCGTGACATTGTGCCTGTCTGTTATGTACAAACCCGTTTCTGGTGCGGATGAGTTCTGTATGGAAATCGCTTACACGGCGGGGTACTCCACCAGCCAGAGCTGGGCAACCATTAAGCCAACTGATCAGCTGGAGATTGAGCAGACGGACGGCTGGGTACTGCGGTATGGCCTGTGGACGCCGCCGGACAACGCCACCTTAAAGCTGGTGGATATGGGCAGTGGTACCACCCACGCTGGTACCGGCAACTACACCAACAAGTTTTCGCTGCTGCACCCCATGCTGCAATACGGCAACGCGCCGACCGCGTGGAACGCCAGCTCCGGTGACTATCTGACCCAGGAAAGCGCAAAAAGCCTGTTTTCCCAGACCGCTGACGAGATCAAAACCGAAGTCACCAAGTCAGTGACTGAAACGGTAACGGCCAACGTGAAGGACACCGCTACCAGCGCTGCCAATGATGCCGTTGACAGCAAATTGCAGGATTACGCCACCACCGCAACGGTGGAGAGCCTGAAAAAGGATGTCTCCAGCATCAGCCAAAAGGCGAATAGCATCAGCACAAAAGTCAGCAGTCTGGAAGAAACGACAACAACCATTTCCAACGACCTGGACAGCACAAAGCGGGAATTCAAAACCGTTAAAGAATCAGTATCCGCGATTGACCAGAAGGCCGACAGCATTACCCAAACGGTAACGCAGCGGATCACCGGCGGCAACAATATTATTGTGGGCACCGACGACTGGAACAATGCGACCCTGGATGCAGGCGGCAATGACCTGAGCAAAAAAGGCAGCTACACTATCACCGGTGAATCCGTCCGAGTGACCAATAAGGTGCGGAACACTCGCTTCCACTTTGGTGCGGACAAAACGCTGGTGATTGCCAAGGGCATGACCTATTGTGCATCGGTACTGTACAAGCTCAACTCCGGCACGGACAGCCTGTTTTTGCAGTTCGAGACCAAGAGCAGCAGCGGCACAAAAAGTTATTACGGCAATGCATTCAAAAATGCGAAGCAGGACATTGCACTGGATAACGGCTGGAAGCTGCGCTGGGCAGCCTTTACGGCGACCGCGGACGGCTATGCAGACGGTCTGTTTGTGAGTACCGCGAACGATAATGCCACCGTTACCAACGATCTGACCATCATGCACCCCATGGTGCAGATGGGCAACAGCCCCACCGCCTGGACGGCCAGCACCGGCGACTATCTGACCGCCAACGAAACCAAAACCGAGATCAAGCAGACTGTGAACGAAATTAAGCTGACGGCCAGCACAAGCGGAACCAGCAGCACCATCAAGCTGACGGCAGGCGGAACAGAGATCACCAGCGCACAGATCAACCTATCCGGCGTGGTGACATTTTCGGATTTGAGCACCTGGAACCAGGACAAGACAATCATCAACGGCGGCAACATTACCACCGGGCAGCTGCATAACCTCAACTACACCACCGTGTACGACCTGGATAACGCCTGGATACGTATGGGCACCGAATCCGGCGAGCGTGTATTTTTGGACAACCGGCACATTGCCTGGTATGCAACCATCAACACCGGCAGCATCGGCCTGACCGGCGTGCTGTACTCAGAGGCTGGCAGCTCCTACATTGGGGCGTGCAGCAAGTACGCCAAGTACGGCTGGGTGAATGGACTGGACCCCACATCTTACGTTGGGATGCAGATCACCTACAACCGCAGCGATGACAGCGATGCTGATTTTAACACAACGCGGGTGGGTGTTTCCGGCAAGCTCAACGTGCACAACCTGGACGTTTGGGGCGAAAAATCCCGCGTGGTGCCTACCAGCTTCGGCGCGCTGAAAATGGCCGCATTTGAGACGCCGGTGCCAACCTTTGCGGACTGGGGCAAGGGCCAGTGCGGCCCCGAAGGCTGGTGCCTGATTGCCCTTGACCCGCGCTATGCGGAGACCATCGCCCAATATGGGCAGCCCGCCTGGCTGCTGACGGATTGCGATGGAACCGGCCACCTGTGGGCCGAAAACTGCGGCCAGTATGCCATTGTACACGGCGCACCAGGGCAGTGCTTTGCCTGGCTCTGCATGGCCGCCCAGCGCGGCTATGAGGGCAGCTATGCCGATCGCAGTGACAGCAGCTATCCCGCCGGTACCCCGGCGGGCATTGAGCTGGCCGCCAGCGCTGCTGCCCGTGCGCAGGATGAAAGCACCACCGCCGCAGACGACCTGTTGGCTATGGACACCGGCGCAGATGAAACCGCAGACATTTAATTGGATGAATCGGAGGAATTAGCATGAAGAAATTATCCGGCGTGGCAATCGTAACGACCGCTGAGGGCGAACGCGTGAGCTACACATACACCGAATTGGACAGTGATGGCAACATCACCAGCCAGAACAACAGGGCCTCCTTCGTGGCTCTGGATGAGGAGCTTCTTGCCGCTATCAAAACCTTGAAAGACGCTGTAAATGCGCGGCTGTGACACATAAGGGGGTGCAGACCATGACCGATACCAAACGCATAAAAGAATGCAGACGCAGGATTATCGCCGCCCTGAATGATGCCAAGATCCCGTATGCGGTATCTGAGCTGATTTTAGAGAACTTGCTGTCTGCCGTGCGTGAAAACATGGCAGCGGAGGAAATGGCAGCGGCGAACCAGCCGAGCCAGGAGAAAAACGAATGAAACAGGGAACGCAATTTGTGCTGCCCGTGGAAATCGGCATGAGCCTGGACGAGATAAGCCGGATCGAATTTGTATTTAAGCAAAAAAATTATAATGGCTTCCCGGCCATTAAATCCAACGTCTGGCCGGATGACTGCACCCGGCAGGAAGGACAGAACATCATCCTTATCCCCTGGACGCGGGCGGAGACATACAAATTCATGGGCGGCGAAACATTGTACATGGACACCCGCATCACGTTGCGGGACAGCGCTGACCAGCCGCAGACGGAAATTTTGGCGCTCAAAATGAGCCCGACCTTATTCCAGGAGGTTGATGGTGCATGATCCAGGTGCGAGTGGCCCAACAGAGCGCCGTATCAGTGCGCATTACAGGCACCGCAGTGGTTAGCGCGCCGGAGTATGCAGGGCCATATGACATCACGCCGTTGCTCTCGGCACAGACCCTGCCTACCGCAAAGCGGCTATTGCAGCAGAACATAACAATCAAAAAGATACCTCAGTACGAGGTAACCAACGATTCCAACGGTTACACACTGATTATAGGAGAGGAGTACTACAATGCCCAATAAATATGTAAACAAGGTTGTTATCGGCAAGGAAACGAAGCTTGACCTGACTGCCGATACCATTACCCCGGACAAGCTCGCAAAAGGTATCACAGCGCACGACAAGTCCGGCGCCCCTATTACCGGTACCAGCACGAAAGACGCGGATACCAGCGATGCTACCGCAGCTGTGGCGGAGGTTTTGAACGGGAAAACATTCTACGCGCGTGGCGCTAAAATGACCGGCACAATGCCCAACAACGGCGAAGTCAACGGTGAAATCAGCACCGTTTCTGGTAAGTACACCATTCCCATGGGCTTCCATGACGGCGCGGGCGGAGTGACTATCGCAGCGACCGAACAGGCCAAGCTGGTGCCCACAAATATCCGCGAGGGCGTTACGGTCCTGGGCGTGAAAGGCTCTATGAGCGGCAGCGAAGGTATGAAGCCGCAGGCCAAGAGCGTTACGCCGACCTTTGAGCAGCAGGTTGTGCTGCCCGACAAAGCGTATAACTGCCTGTCCCAAGTTACGGTGCAGGCGATCCCGGCCACATACGTTGATAACGCCGCGGGCGGGCAAACCCTGACGATCGGAGGCTGATATGGCCGTAAACAAGGTTGTTATTAATGATGAAGTTGTCCTCGACCTGACCGGTGATACGGTGCAGGCTGCCGACCTGCCGAAAGGGGTAATCGCCCACAGTGCCACAGGGGACAAAGTCACCGGAACCACAAACTATGCCGGTTCCAGCAACGCAGGCGGCTCCGCAACGAGCGCCGAAAAACTAAATAACAGACTGACCATCAAACTGAACGGAACCAGTCAGGGCGCATGGGACGGCAGCAGCGCAAAAACCATTGACATAACGGCAGCCAGCGTTGGCGCGACAAACGTTACGCTCAGAAGGTGGTGACAGTTGCATGGGTGTGTATTTAGGCAGCGATGCCGTTGACATGCAGGGCGGCTTTGTGACCGGTGGTGCCAGCGGCGCTGTTTTGCAGAGCAAAACGGTTAGCCCCAGTGAGAGCGCACAGACGATCAAGGCAGACAATGGCTATGACGGTTTGAGCCAGGTTACAGTAAATGCAGTATCGAGAACTTATGTGGGAAGCGGCGTAACGAAAAAGAGTGCTGCGACTTATACGCCAGGAACGAGTGACCAGAACATTGCATCCGGCCAGTATTTGAATGGATCCCAGACAATTAAGGGCGACAACAACCTGACTGCTGGCAACATTAAAAGTGGTGTGAGCATTTTTGGTGTGACAGGAACTTATGCCGGCGGCGGGAGTTCCGGCGGCAGTGGCAATAACAATGTGGAGGCCTACGCCATTACGGACACCAGCCCCAGCGTTAGTTTTAAGACCACCAGCGGAACCATTAAGATTTGGGGCTACGGCACCATGACCAGTTCCGGCGGCTGGGGCCAGCAGACTACGAGCCTGATCGCGTTTGCGGGCGACAAGTACTACAAGAGCGCCATGTACGGCGGCCCAAGCAGCACCAGTCTGAGCCTAAGCGTCAGCAACGGAAAACTGACTGGGCTGCCGAGTGGACTGACGGCGATCAGCGCGATTGTAACGAGAGGTATATGATTATGGCAACTGATACAAAGCTGGACAGCCTGGTGATCAACTACCTGTCGCAAGCCCAGTATGATAATGCTAAACGTGAAGGAACGCTGCACAGCAACCAGATCTATATGACACCGGCCTCCTCCAGTTCCTATACGCTGCCTGCCGCTACCAGTTCAACCCTGGGTGGTGTGAAATTAAGTGATTCGACCAGTTCAACGAGTTCGACCAATGGTGGTATTGCGGCAACACCGGCGGCGGTGAAGAAGGCCATCGCAGAAGCAAAACTTGCAGCCTGGCCGGTTGGCAGCATTTACATAACCGTAAGCAATACAAGCCCAGCGGCTTTGTTTGGCGGTACTTGGGAAAGAATTTCTGAACGCTTTTTGCTTGGCGCTTCTAGTAGTTATCCCGCAGGTGGTACAGGGGGTGAATTTGCCCATAAACTTACACAAAGCGAGCTACCGAATTATTCGTTGTCTGTGACGAACGGAAGCAACGTAATACGCTCCAAAACCGGAAACTCTGCGGATGCGTATGTTCAAACGCAATCAGGCGGCTGGGGTATTCCGAACTGGGAATCCAAAACCGTAACAGTCGCCTCCGGCGGTTCCGGGGAAGCCCACAACAACATGCCGCCCTATCTGGCGGTAAATATGTGGAAGAGGACAAAATAAGGACAACAAATCATGAGACTTTCAAACGAAGACGTTCTGCTTCACTGGCCCCTGGCCCAGCACATTATCACCGCGGGCTGGCTCTACAATGACGGCAGCCTGCACCGGGCGCTGGATTTCCGCGCGGCGGTGGGCACGCCGGTATACGCCGCAGAGGGCGGCACGGTTGCAATCGCATACCGCTGGAACGGCAAGCGCACCCAGGGCGACACCAACAGTTACGGCAACATGGTCAAGCTGCGCCATGCAACCTACAAGTACGGCACCCTCGAAACCCTGTACGCCCATCTGAGCAAGCTCTGCGTGACCCAGGGCCAACGGGTGCAGGAGGGGCAGCTGATCGGTTACAGCGGAAACACCGGCAACTGCTATGGAGCACACCTGCATTTTGAGGTGCGCTGGAAAGGCCAGCGCACGAACCCGCTGAACTGGCTGGACAACGATTTTAACCCGGCCAGCAGCGCGGTCAAGCTGGGCAGTTACAGCAGCGTAAAAAACAACACAAAGGAAGTGAAGCGTATGTATTACGCAATCGACGTGTCAAAACATCAAGGCAGATTTGACTGGCAGGCGGCCCATAACAAGGGCATCCGCCACGCCATGCTGCGTGCCGGGTATGGCCGTTACAGCAGCCAGAAAGACCCCCAGTTTGAGCGCAACGCGGCTGAGTGTGCCCGGCTGGGCATCCAGTACGGCGTGTACTGGTACAGCTACGCCAGTACCCCGGCGGAAGCCCGCCAGGAGGCCCGCTGCTGCCTGGCCGCGATCAAGGGCAAGCACCTGTGCCTGCCAGTGGCGTATGACATCGAATATGAGCCGTGTATCTTGCGTCTGACCAATGCCCAGCGCACGGCACTTGTCCTGGCCTTTTTGTCTGAAATTGAGGCCGCAGGGTATTACGGCATCCTGTATGCCAGCTGCGATTTTATCCGCAACCGGCTGGACTACGAGGTACTCTCCAAATATGATATCTGGGTTGCCCAGTACGGCAATGCCTGCACCTGCCCGCTGCCGTATGGCATCTGGCAGTATTCCAGCCGCAACGCCCTGGGCATCCCCGGCTACGGCACCAGCCTGGACTGCAACCGGGTCTATAAAGACTATGAGCAGCTGATGATCCAGGCGGGCCTGCAGGGCCACACCGCGCCCACACCGGAGGATACCACCCCAAACAAGCTGGACAAGCAGCGGATTACCATTGGCCGTATCTCCAGCGGCGACCGCGCAACCATCCGCGCCCTGTGCGATGGCCTGGGACTGATCGCGGCGGGCCTATACCGCGAAACCTGTGCAGATGGCAACCAGTGGATGCTGGACGTTGGGCCGGTATCCAGCGGCGATGCCTGGTACATTATGCGCAAGTGCGCAGAGCTGCAGCTGATTGAAGCAGGGCTGTACAAGGCCGAATATGTGGGGTGATACGGTGAAAAAATTGTTTATCTCCCAGCCGATGCGCGGCAGGGAGTATGACGCGATCATGGCCGAGCGCAAGGCGCTGATCGCCGACGCGGCTGTGGCGCTGCGTACCGATGATGTGGAGGTGCTGGACACCTACTTCCAACACCTGGACAAGCCGCCGCTGCAGCTGCTTGCCCGGGCGCTCGAAAAGATGGCGGACGCCGACGCGGTGATTTTTGCGCCGGGCTGGCGGGACGCCCGCGGCTGCCGGGTGGAGCATGTAGTGGCATCTGAGTATGATCTCAAAATCATCCACGGGAAGGAGGTGGTTGTGTGAACGATTTCTGGAAGAACCTTGCGGCGCTGATCAAGGTCAAAACGATTGTCACCATGGTGGTCATTGGCGTTTTTGCTGCCATGGCGCTGACCGGCAAGTTTCAGCCCGACACGGTGATGACTGTGGTGACCATGGTTGTCGCCTTCTATTTCGGTACGCAGATGGAAAAGTGACCCCTGATAAGATCATCTTTCGCCCCTTAGAAAGGATGATCTTATGCAAAGTTTTCTCGGCTGGATTGGCGGAAAAAGCGCCCTGCGCAACGCAATTCTAAACCGTTTTCCGGATAAGGTTGGTCGTTATATTGAGGTTTTCGGCGGAGCCGGATGGGTGCTCTTTGGCCGTGATCCGGTGCCCGGCCAAATGGAGGTATTCAATGATGCTGACGGTGAACTGATCAATATTTACCGCTGCGTCAAATACCATCCGGAAGCCCTTCAAAAAGAGCTGGATGGGCTGCCTGATTCGCGGGAGGTCTTCTTCGACTATGCCGCACAAGAACATATTCGAGGAATGACAGACATCCAACGTGCGGCCCGCAGCCTGTATCTGATCAAGATTTCGTTTGGTTCTGACCGGAAGACCTTCGCAACGGCACCAAAGATAGCAAGCAACATTTCTGCATCTTTTTCAGCAGTGCAGGAGAGGCTGCGGAAGGTTATCATTGAGAATTTGGACTTCGAACACTTGATCCATACTTACGACCGCCCGGATGCACTGTTTTACTGTGATCCTCCATATATCGGCACGGAATCCTATTACCGGGCGCCATTTACCACGGATGATCACGTCAGACTGGCCAATGTGCTCCACAACATCAAAGGCCGCTTTCTGCTGTCTTACAATGATTGTCCGTTGGTCCATGATCTGTATGGAGATTGCCAGATCGAACCTCTCACAAGGCTCAATCAGTTGCCAGCGGCGGGGCCGACCGAGTACAAAGAGTTACTGGTTTGTAACTATTTATAACCCCTGGCGTTATTTTCCGACAAAAGCGAGACGCCACAAAGCCCCTTGCGCTACACTTGTGCGTAAGGGGCGATTCGATGATCAAAAATCATTTGTCGCGTATCCTCGGAGACAGGCGTTGGACGCAAGCAAGGTTGGCCGAAGAGACTGGTATACGGCCCACAACGATCAGCCATCTCTATAATGAGTTTGCGGAGCGTGTGAGCTTTGAGCAGCTGGATCTTATATGTGAAGCGTTGGACTGCTCCATATCGGACCTCTTGGAGTACATACCAAATGCACAGCGACGCACTGGAAAGGACCTGATACGCGACAAGAAAAGCAATCTTAACAAAGTATAGAAAACGGCATTTAAGCAGTCTTTTGGGGTTGCTTAAATGCCGTTTTCTGTTTTTATACCCTGC
>OODB01002513.1_pt1 | contig 10027 bp, 8 predicted proteins | sample 1671721 | NCBI WGS metagenome assembly OODB01 (sample SAMN06348185, study PRJEB24527) | human gut metagenome | biome: human gut; feature: ankylosing spondylitis patient; material: feces | host: Homo sapiens | place: China | collected 2015-10
TATTGCGGTTTGACGATAAGCGTCAGCATCCCATATTTTCCAAGGCCTTCTTCGCCGCCATCTGCTCGGCTTCCTTTTTGCTCTTGCCGATGCCCTCGGCAAACACATTGGAGTTGAGCAGCAGCTCCATGGTAAACCGCTTGTCGTGGTCCGGGCCGGACTGGTCTGCCAGACGGTATTCCAGCGTCTCCTGCTTGTTCTTCTGCACGATCTCCTGAAGCATGGTCTTGTAGTCCTTGAACGCGCCGCCTGCAACGGCAACATCTACCTTGTGCGGAATGAAGCGCAGCACGAACGCGCGCGCCGGCTCGATACCGCCGTCCAGATAGATCGCGCCCAGAAGCGCCTCGGTCGCGTCGGCCAGGATGGACGGGCGCTTTCTGCCGCCGCCGTTCTCCTCGCCGTGACCCAGACGGATCTCCTCCGGAATGCCGAGTTCCCTCGCGATCTCGCACAGCGCACCCTCACACACGACCGCCGCACGCAGCTTGGTCAGCTCGCCCTCGGGCAGCTCAGGATAATGCGTGAACAGGTAATCCGCCGTGACAAAGCCCAGTACGGAATCGCCAAGAACCTCCAGCCGCTCGTTGCAGTCCAGATGCGTGCCGTGGTGCTCGTTGGCATACGAGGAATGCGTCATCGCTTTCTGCCGCAGGCTGACGTCCTTGAATTTATAGTCGATTTTGAGCATGGTTTCACCTCCTTTCGCCGTTTTTTGCTTATTCAACCGTCATGTACTGAATATTTTCCTTGACCGCGTCGATCATGCCGGACTTCGTGTAGGCGATCGCGCGGCGGACGGCGTTCATCACCGCGATCTCGTTGGACGAGCCGTGCGCCTTGATGACCGGCTTTGCGATGCCGAGGAAGGGCGCGCCGCCGACCTTGTCCTGATTAAACATCTCGCGGAAGTCATCCATGCCCTTTTTGCACAGCAGATAGCCGATCTTGGTGCCGGCCGAGGCGGTGAACACCTTCTTGATCTCGTGCGCCATGAATTTCGCCGTGCCCTCGACCGTCTTGAGCAGAACGTTGCCCATGAAGCCATCGCAGACTGCGACGTCGCACGCACCGAGCGGTACCTGACTGCCCTCAACGTTGCCGACGAAATTGAGCCTGCCTGCGTCGCCTGCGGCCTTGAGCAGCGCGTAGGCTTCCTTGCGCAGCGGATCGCCCTTGGTGTCCTCGGTGCCGTTGTTGACCAGACCGACGCGCGGCTTTGCGATGCCGTTGTTCTTCTCCGCGTACAGGGACGCGAGGAAGGCGAACTGGAGCAGCATTTCCGCCGTGCACTCGGTGTTCGCGCCGGCGTCGCACAGCATGACCTCACCGCCCTCGCAGGGCAGGACAGGCGCGAGCGCCGCGCGGCGGATACCCTTGATGCGGCCGCCGTACAGCGTCGCGCCGGTGAGCAGTGCGCCGGTGTTGCCGGCAGAAACGAGCGCGTCACCCTCGCCGGCTTTGAGCAGCTTGAACGCGACCGCCATGGACGAATCCGGCTTGCGGCGCAGAACGGTCGCCGGGTCATCGTGCATATCAACGATATCCGAGGCCGGCATGATGGTCAGATGCTCGGTGTTCTCCAGCCCATGCGCGCGCAGCACGGCGGTGATCGCCTCGGGCTGGCCGACGAGCAGGATATCCTCGCCATATTCCTTCGCAGCGAGCGCCGCGCCCCGGACGGTTACGTCGGGTGCATTGTCGCCGCCCATCGCGTCAACGATGATCTTCATTCTCAAAGCTCTCCCTTCAGACTTTCGATGCGTTCGAGTGCCCGCTCGGAAATCTTTGCGTTTTTCTCCCGCTTGCCCTTGATCTTGCAGCCAAGCGGTTCAATGATGCCGAAATTGATGTTCATCGGCTGGAATTTCGTGACCGTGTGGTCGGAAATATAGGATGCGAGCGCACCGACGGCGGTAAAGCGGTCGAGCTGCGGCATCGGCTTGCCGAGCGTGTCCATCGCAGCGGCGACGCCTGCCACCCAGCCGGAGGCGGTGGACTCGATATAACCCTCGACGCCGGTCATCTGACCCGCGAAGCGGATGCGCGGCTCGGCTTTGAGCGCGTAGGTCGCGTCGAGCAGACGCGGCGAGTCGAGGAACGTGTTGCGGTGCATCACGCCGTAGCGCACGAACTCCGCGTTCCGGAGCGCCGGGATCATGGAGAACACGCGCTTCTGCTCGCCGAACTTGAGGTGGGTCTGGCAGCCGACCAGATTGTACAGCGTGCCGTTCGCGTTGTCGCGGCGCAGCTGCAGGACCGCATACGGATCCTTGCCGGTTTTCGGGTCCGGCAGGCCGATCGGCTTGAGGATGCCGAAGCGCAGCGTATCATAGCCGCGTCGCGCGTTGACCTCGATGGGCATGCAGCCCTCGAACACCTTGGAGTCCTCGAAGCCGTGCACCGGCGCCTCCTCGGCGGTGGTGAGCGCGTTCCAGAATGCGTCATACTCCTCGCGCGAGAACGGGCAGTTGATATAGTCCGCCGTGCCCTTGCCGTAGCGGGAGGCCTCGTAGGCGGAGTCCATGTCGATGCTCTCCGCAGTCACGATGGGCGCGGCCGCGTCGTAGAAGTGCAGGAAATCGCCGCCCACCTTGGCGTGGATGGCGTCGAACAGCGTATCCGAGGTCAGCGGGCCGGAGGCGATGACGACGCGGCCCTCCGGGATCTCGGTCACCTCGCCATAAACCACCTCGATATTCGGATGGTTCCTGATCTGCTCGGTGACGGCTGCGGCGAACGCCTCGCGGTCCACCGCCAGCGCGCCGCCGGCCTCGACGCGGTTCGCGTCCGCGCAGGACAGAATGAGGCTGTCCAGACGGCGCAGCTCCTCCTTGAGCAGGCCCGCCGCGTTGGTGAGCTCATCCGAGCGCAGCGAGTTCGAGCAGACAAGCTCTGCGAAATCGTCCGAGTGATGCGCCGGGCTGTGCTGCGACGGCTTCATCTCGCACAGGCGCACGGAAACGCCGCGCTGCGCGAGCTGCCATGCAGCCTCACAGCCGGCCAGTCCCGCGCCGACGACGGTAACGGTATTATTCATCCGGGTTCTCCTTTGCCGTGGTCTTTTTCCTTGCGGCAGGCTTTTTCGCCGCCGCCTTTTTCTCAGCGGCCTTCTTCGCCTTCTCCGCGGCCTTTTCGGCCTCATATTTTGCGAGCGCCTTTGCATACTGCTCCTGCTGCTTTGCAGTCAGCTCCTGCACGGCCTCGTCCTTGAGCTTTTTGAACTTGTTCGTGGTCTTGGTCATCCACGGAAGCGTCTTTTTGACCGTTTTCTTTTTCGCCGCAGGCTTTTTCGCTTCCTTCGGCGTCTTTTCCGCAGTCTCGCCGTTCTTTTCGGCGGCTTCCTTCGCGGCGGCGCGCTCCGCAGCCTTGGCCGCGCGCGCCTCACGCATTTTGCGGCGCTTCTCGGTCTCCTCAGGCGGCAGACCCTCCTTGACCAGCTCGACAAAGCCGCAGCCCTCGCGCAGACATACGTCGGTGACCTCCTTGGAGTCGCGGTCGGTGTGGCGGAACAGCGAGGAGTCGCAGTTCGGGCACTTGGTCTTGAGCGGCTTGTCCCAGGTGATGAACTGGCAGGCCGGATATTTGTCGCAGGAATAGTAGACAAAGCCGCGCGCGGACTTTTTCTTGACGACCTTTGCGCCGCAGACCGGGCAGGCTGCGCCCGTGTCCTCGGTGATCGGCTTGGTGTTCGTGCATTCCGGGAAGCCGGGGCACGCAAGGAACTTGCCGAATCGGCCGGACTTAATGACCATATTGCGGCCGCACTTGTCGCAGATAACATCGGTCACTTCATCCTGAATCTTGATGCGCTTGCCCTCAAGGTCAATCTCTGCCTGCTTGAGCGCGGCCTCAAAGCCGTCATAGAAGTTGTGCAGCAGCTGGATATAGTTGAGCTTTCCGGCCTCGACCTCGTCGAGCTCGTGTTCCATGTTCGCGGTAAACTCGTAGTCCGCGACCGACTTGAACTCGTCCACGAGCAGACCGGTAACGCCCTCGCCGAGCGGCGTCGGACGCAGTGCGCGGCTCTCCTTGGTGACGTAGTCGCGGTCGATGATGGTCGAGATGGTCGGCGCATAGGTGGACGGACGGCCGATGCCGCGCTCCTCCATCGCACGGATGAGCGATGCCTCGGTATAGCGCGCGGGCGGCTGCGTAAAGTGCTGCGACGGCTCGAGCTTCTCGGCGGTCAGCCGGTCGCCCTTGTCGAAGCGCGGCAGCGGCTTTCCGGCTGCGTCCTGCTTCTTTTCGTCATCCGTACCCTCTTCGTAGACCGCCGTAAAGCCCGGGAACGCGACCGTATGGCCGGAGGCGCGGAACACCTGTCCCTCGCAGACGATGTCCGCGGAGACCGTGTCGAGGATGGCGTCCGCCATCTGGCAGGCGACAAAGCGCGACCAGATCAGACGGTACAGCTTGAACTGGTCGGGCGAAAGGTACTTGCGGATCTCCTCGGGCAGCAGCTGCACGTTGGACGGGCGGATGGCTTCGTGCGCGTCCTGCGCGCCCGACTTGGTCTTGTAAACGCGCGGCTTTCCGGGATAGTAGTCCTCGCCGTAGCGGCCACGGATAAAGCCGGCGGCGGCGGCGGTCGCCTCGTCGGCGAGTCGCAGCGAGTCGGTACGCATATAGGTGATCAGACCGGTAAGACCGTACTCGCCCAGCTCGATGCCCTCATACAGCTCCTGCGCGATACTCATGGTGCGGCGCGGCGTCATGTTCAGCTTGCGGCTCGCCTCCTGCTGGAGGGTCGAGGTGATGAACGGGGGCGCCGGGGTGCGTTTTTTCTTGCCGCGCTTGATCTCGCCGACGGTGAACGGCTTTCCGGTGACGGCGTTCACCACGCGCATCGCCTGCTCCTCGTTCTTCAGCTCGGCCTTGCCGCTGCCGTCGCCATAGTAGCGCGCGGTGAACGTTCCGCCGTCCTCGGTCGCGAGCAGCGCCTCGATCGACCAGTATTCCTCGGGCACGAACGCGCGAATCTCGTTTTCGCGGTCGACGACCAGGCGGGTCGCGACGCTCTGCACGCGCCCTGCGGACAGGCCGCGCTTGACCTTGCGCCACAGGAACGGCGAGAGCTGATAGCCTACGATACGGTCGAGGATACGGCGCGCCTGCTGCGCGTTGACCAGATCGATGTCGATGTCGCGCGGACTTGCGATGCCCGAGCGGACAGCCTGCTTGGTGATCTCGTTGAAGGTCACGCGGCGCGAATTGCTGTCTTTGAGCTTGAACAGCTCCTTGATATGCCACGAAATCGCTTCTCCCTCGCGGTCAGGGTCAGTCGCGAGATAGACGAAGTCCGCCTTGCGGATCTCGCTGCGGATTTCCTTGATGACTTTATCTTTACCCTCGATCGGCACATATTCCGGCTTGAAATCATGCTCCAGATCGATGCTCATTTTCTTTTTCGGCAGATCGCGCAGATGTCCCATGGACGCCTTGACCACGTAATCCGCGCCCAGATACTTGCCAATGGTCTTTGCCTTGGCAGGAGACTCCACGATTACTAACTTAGACATAAAAACCTCCGGGTTTTCGGAAAACGGCTTTCCGTTTCCTGTTTGGTGCGCACGATGCGCTGACAGGCGCTGCGCCTGTCATATTATCTTTCTTTTCTTCTTACTCATTCCTGCCCTGCGAGACGGACGTTCGCCGCGTCGCGCTCGAGCACGCCCTCCATCTCGAGGGTCGTGACCATGCACATCAGCCGCGGCGCGGGCAGACCGCAGCACTCGACCAGCTCCTCCAGACTGTGCATGCCCTCTCCGACCAGACGGACGATCTTCTGCTCGTTCTCGTCCAGTCCCTCCGGCATGGTAAACGCCGGTTTTTCCGGCGTCGGAGCCACCGTTTCCGGCACGGGAGCCGGTTTTGCAGGCGTGCGCCGTTGGGACGCAGTGCGCTGCTTCGGCGCCGTCCGCGCGACGGGCGGGCGGGTATAGGCATGAAATGCGGCCGCGCCGCCGGGCAGCAGGCTCGCATACTCGCGCACGAGCGCCCTCGGGTCGTTCAGCAGGGCGGCCTCGCACCGCTCGATGAGGGCGTTGCACTCTCTAGACTGCGGCGCGCCCATTGCACCGGGGACCGCATAAACGTCGCGGCTCTGGTCGAGCGCGTGACGTGCGGTGATGAGCGCGCCCGAGCGCGCGCTTCCGGCCTCGACGATGACCGTCGCGACGCACAGGCCGCTGATGATGCGGTTGCGGCTCTTGTAGTTGAGGCCGTCCGGCTCGGTCCCGGGCGGATATTCGCTGATGACCGCGCCGGAAAGCAGGATATCGCCCATGAGGGCGCGGTTCTGCGGCGGATAGCACACATCCGGTCCTCCGGCGAGCACCGCAACCGTCAGGCCGCCTGCGCGGAGCGCGCCGCGATGCGCCGCCGCGTCGTTGCCGAGCGCCATGCCGCTGACCGTGACAAAGCCGGCCTTCGCCAGCTCCGCGCCGATCGTCCCGGCGACCTGCACGCCGTAGCTCGTCGCCTGCCGCGTGCCGACGACCGCGATGCCCGGCATGGTGTCGAAATCCGGCCACCGGCCGCGGATATACAGCACGACCGGCGGGTCCTCGATCTGCCGCAGGCGGTCCGGGTAGGCGGCGTCCGAAACGGGCAGGATGCGGATGTCCTCGCGTGCGCACTGCGTGATGACCTGTTCAGCCTCGTCCGTCGATTTGTCGCACAGCAGCTCGATATGCTGCCGCCGCAGACTGGGACAGCTCTGCGCGAGCATTGTGCTGTCCGCGGCGTAAACCGCCTCGGGCGAACCCATGCGGCGCAGCACCTCCGCGCGCAGATAGTTTCCCAGGCCTCGCTTGAGGGATAACCAGACATAGCTCAGCAGTGACGACATGCCCTTCCGCCTCCTTATTTCGTCATTTCATAGATCACGATCGCCGCCGCAACGCCTGCGTTGAGCGACTCGGCGCGGCCGTGCATCGGGATGATCACGCGCCGGTCGGACAGGCGCAGCGCGCTCTCACTCACGCCCCTGCCCTCGCTGCCGATGATGACGGCGGCCCGGCCGAGCGAAACGCTCGAGAGCGGCACGCTGTCCTCGTGCAGCGCGGTCGCGTAGACGGGCAGACCGGCCGTTTTCAGCAGGGCGAGTGCGTCCGCGAGCGGCAGCTGCACGCAGGGCAGGCGGAATACCGCCCCCATGGTCGAGCGGACGACCTTGGGCGAAAACGGGTCGGCACAGCCTTCGCACAGCACTACGGCGCCGAGGGCGAACGCCTCTGCCGTCCGCAGGATCGTGCCAAGGTTGCCCGGGTCCTGCAAGCCGTCGAGCAGCAGTACCTGCTCCCTGTCATCGAGCGCCGCTGCGTCCCACTGCGGCTGCATGCAGGAAAAAATAACGTTCTGCGGACTTTCCACCTCGCTCGCGAGGCGGAACAGCGCGTCCTCCGCGCAGTACATCGCCGCGCCCTGCTTTTCCGCCTGCCGCAGCTCCCCGCTCTCGAAGCCGCGCCGCACGAGCACGGTCTTGATCTCCGCGCCCGAGCGCAGTGCCTCGGTCAGCATTTTTTCGCCCTCGCACAGCATTTCGCCGGTCGAGCGGCGGTATTTTCTCTCCCGTCCGAGCCGCGCCAGATGCTTGAGCGCGGCGTTCTGACGGCTCTGTATCTCTATCACTTCAGTTCCACCACTTTGTTCACATTTTTATTCGTGCCGAGAATGAGCAGCAGGTCATTTTCCGCGATGCAGTCGTCCGGGCGCGGCGTGACGTCCACATGGCTGCCCTCGCCGTGGCGGATGCCGAGCACGTTTATGTCGTACTTCGTACGCACGCCCAGCTGGCCGAGCGACTTTCCGACCCAGCTTTTCGGCGTTTTGATTTCGAGGATGGAGAACTCGTCCGACAGGCCGATGAAATCGACCACGTTCGTGCGGCCAAGGTGCTGCGCGAGCCGCTGGCCCATCTCCTTCTCCGGCTGAATGACGCGGTCCGCGCCCACCCGCTCGAGCACCCGGGCATGCAGCGCGGAAAGCGCCTTGCAGACGACCTGCTTCGCGCCGAGCTCCTTGAGCATGACCGTGATGAGGATGCTCGCCTCGACGTCCGTACCGATGGCCACGACGCAGCAGTCGAAGTTGCGCACGCCGAGCGAGGTCAGCACGCTCTCGTCCTGTGCATCGCCGCAGACAGCCCGCGTGACGCTGTCCGCGATGTGCTGCACGTTTTCCTCGCTGTTGTCGAGGGCGAGAACCTCATGTCCGAGCGAGCCGAGCTCGCACGCGACCGCCCGGCCGAAGCGGCCGAGACCGATTACCAGAAAGGATTTCATTGCTTTCTCCCTTTTATCCACAGGCTGTGTATATTTTTTTCGTGGATTTTCTTTTTTTGGTCAGCCGATCATGACATTGCCCGAGGGGAATTTGAGCTTGGGAGGCTCACTGCGGCGCAGGAATACCGCGACGCCGAGCGTCAGTACGCCCACGCGGCCGAAATACATCAAAACGATCAGCATGATATGCGACACCGCCGAAAGCGACGGCGTGAGCGACATGGTGAGGCCCACCGTGCCGAAGGCGGAGGCGGTCTCATACAGGCACAGGTTCATCGGCGCATTTTCGATAAACGCAATGACGCACGCACCGCCGAGACTGATCGTCACGCCGATGACCGTGAGCGCGACCGCATTCATGATGCTGCGCGGCTCGATGGTTCGTCCGAAGGCCGTGACCGACGTCCGTCCGCGCAGCGCGCTGACCGCGCTGAGTGCGAGCACCGCCACCGTCACGGTCTTGAGACCGCCCGCCGTCGAGCCGGGCGAGCCGCCGATCAGCATGAGCACGCACGCGACCGCCTGCGAAGGGCCGGTCAGCGCACTCTCGTCGATGGTGTTGAAGCCTGCCGTGCGCAGCGTCACGCTCTGAAACGCCGCCGCGAGCAGCTTGTGCGGCAGGGTCATGCCGCCGAGCGTCGCCGGATTGCTCCACTCAAACAGCAGCGTCAGCAAAAAGCCGCCGCCGAGCAGGACGCCCGACATGGCGAGTACGAGCTTGCTGTGCAGGCTGAGGCTGCGGAAGCGCCTGTGATCCCACACATCGCTCCATACGAAAAAGCCGAGACCGCCGAGCACGATGAGCGCCATGATGGTCAGACTCACGAGCGGGTCCTCCGCATAGTGCACGAGCGAGCAGAACGGATCGTCCGGCGTGCCCATGAGGTCAAATCCGCCGTTGCAGAACGCCGATACCGCATGGAAAACGCCCATGCCGACGCCGCGCAGCGGCCCGAACTGCTGCACGAAGCGGATGGACAGCAGCGCCGCGCCGACACCCTCGAACAGGAACGTGCCGACCAGCACGCGCCGCATCAGCCGCACGATGCCGCCGCTCGAATCCAGACCGAAGCCGGCTCCGATGACCATGCGCTCGCGCAGCGTGATCGTGCGCCGCAGCAGCAGCGACGTCGCCGTCATGACCGACATAAAGCCGAGACCGCCGATCTGGATGAGCAGGAGAATGACGCATTTGCCGAAAAGCGACCAGTGCACCGCCGTACTGACCGTGACCAGACCGGTGACACAGGTCGCGCTCGTCGCGGTGAACAGCGCATCGATGAAGGGCGTTGCGCGGCCGCTCTTCGCGGCGCACGGCAGCATGAGCAGCAGAGCTCCTGCCAGAATAATGAGCGCGAAACCAACAGCGATCACCATCGCCGCGTGCATCGCGCGGCTCTTCGGCGCTCGCCTTCCAACGCCTGTCACAACCGCATCCCCCCTTTCCTTTCCTATATATAATAGTCTCATTCAGCGCTTGTATCACATTTAATAAAAGCAGATTGCGCGTCTCCTGTCAAGGCAAATTTTCTGAATTTTCACGTTTTCCCCCGACCCGCCCCCGAAAAAAGCAACATCCCGTCCGTTTTCCGCCTTCGTTTTTCATCCATAAAATTCATATATCTCAATAAAATGTCAAAAAAGGCACGCTTTCGCGTGCCTTTCCGCGCCCCTGCGGGGCGCAATCCCCTGCCGACTTTTGCCGAAGGCAAAACAGGCAGGGCAGGCGCTCCGCAGAG
>OODB01002520.1_pt1 | contig 10005 bp, 6 predicted proteins | sample 1671721 | NCBI WGS metagenome assembly OODB01 (sample SAMN06348185, study PRJEB24527) | human gut metagenome | biome: human gut; feature: ankylosing spondylitis patient; material: feces | host: Homo sapiens | place: China | collected 2015-10
AGATTATCCCGGAAAACCGGAGTTGAACTATTACTTGGCGGATGCGCTTACGCAGGAAGGTGAAATCGGGAAGGCGATCGATGCTTATGACGCCCTCGAATCGTCTATAGGCATGAGCGAGGCGCTTTCCATGCAGAAATATAAATTGTATAATGCGTTGGAGCAGAACGATAACGCGTTCAAAGAGGTGGAAAAGCTTGCCGCCAAATTCCCGATGGAATCCCGCTATCAGATCATTTTGGGGGATCTCCACTTGGAAAAGAATGATACGGTCAAAGCGTTGAAATATTATCAGAAAGCACACGAAATCGATCCGGAAAGTCCCTATTACATTGTCTCTATGGCGAACTATTATGAAGTCGTCGGTAATAAGGACGCCGCCGAGACGCAGATACGCAATGCATTAGTGAACGAGAAATTGGATGTCGAGACGAAAGTCGGTATCCTGTCCCGTTATATTCTCAAACTGCAGCAGACGAAGAAGGGGACCGAGAGTGCGAATGCCCTTTTCCAGACATTACTGGAACAGCATCCGGAAGATACCGATCTGAAACAGATGTACGGCAGTCTGCTGGTTGCGCAGGGGAAGACTGATGAGGCCCGTTTCCAGTTTCAGCTGATTACCGAGATGGAACCTTCGAATGCTGCTGCCTGGCAACAACTCTTGAATCTGGCGTTGAAGTCGGAAGACATTCCCGAAGTGATCCGTATCTGTACCCGTTGCCAGGAGCTTTTCCCCGATGCACCGGAGTATTACTTTTATCTTGGGATCGCTTATTTCCAGCAGGAAAAGTATCAGGATGCACTGGATACATACAAAGCCGGCCTGGAGATTATCCCGGAGACGAACGTCGGGTTGAAGTCTGATTTTTACGGACAGATAGGCGATATCTACTATCAGATCAAGAATATGCCGGAAGCCTATAAAGCGTATGATGAAGCGTTGAAGTACAACGACAAGAACGTGGTCGTCCTCAATAATTACGCCTATTTCCTCTCGCTGGAAAAGAAAGATCTGAAAAAGGCGGAACGGATGAGTGCATTGGCAGTCAAACTGGAACCGAACAATTCGACATATCTCGATACGTATGCCTGGATATTCTTTGTACAGGGAAACTATACGCTTGCCAAGATATACATAGAGAGCGCGCTTGCCAACGATACGACCAAAAGCTCCGAGCTGGTAGACCATTACGGCGATATCCTCTTCATGAGCGGCGATAAGGAAAAGGCGCTTGAACAATGGAAGAAAGCGAAGGAGATGGGAAAAGAAAGCGATGTGCTGGATCGCAAGATCGCAGAGGGAACCTATATAGAAGAGGAGGTCAAGAATGAATAAGATAAGCCTTGCCTTTGCGCTGGTCTTTTTTATCGCCCTGTCGTTCACAGGTTGTAAATCGACCAAGAAAGTCGGTACGGTCGAAGCGGGCGGGGCGAAAGCGCATAACGAGTTCTTTACGCTTATGCAGGAGCAGGCGTTCAAGTATGAAACCCTGACTGCACGCCTGAACGTGGACTTGAACTTGCCGGGCAACAATATGAGTTCGCGTGTGGATCTGAAGATGGTAAAAGACAGTGCTTTCCAGTTGTCCGTGCAACCCTTTTTAGGTATCGAGGTTTTCCGCGCCGAGATCAGTGTGGACAGCGTAAAGGTAATCGACCGTATGAACAAGCGCTATGTGGCTGACAATTATGCCAACCTGAAAGGGCAGACACCGATCGAGTTCAATTTTTATAATCTGCAGGCACTTTTCACCAACCGTCTGTTCCTTCCCGGACAGCAGGGGATCAGCCCGAAGCTGTACAACCGCTTTAAGCTGAAGCAGGACGGGCCCGCAGCCGAAATACAGGTAAAAGACGTGATGGGGTTGCTGTACACCTTTATGGCGGACGGGGAGGAGAAGATTCTCTCAACCTGTATTTCCGAACCTTCGGACCGTTACGCCTTGCAATGGGATTATGCTGATTTTCGCTTGGTAGACGGACAGCCTTTCCCGATGAGAATGGATGTGCAGGTGATGAAAGATGGTACTTCGCAAGGAGGAGTCACGTTGCATTTCTCCCGCATGCAGACGGATGTCCCGGTGAAAATGGATTTTTCCATTCCTGCCAAATATAAACGTATCACGTTGTCTCAGATCATCAAATCGTTGAGTATTAATAAAATGTAAGATGAGATACTTCTGGTTCGTCATATTCGTGCTGTCGGTCGGTTCTGTTTCCGCACAGAACTCGGCAAGAGTACGCGAACTCGAAAAGCAGCGTAAAGCTGCACTTGCCGAGATCGAGATGACCAGCCAGCTGTTGGACGAGACGCGACAGACGGCGCGTAACTCGCTGAACCGGCTGAACCTGCTCTCCAAACAGATCCTTTCCCGCAAACAGGTCATCAGCCTCCTGAATCAGGAGATCGGGGAAATAGACAAGCAGATAGCCGCTTCCCGCCGGAACATCTCCCAACTGGAAAGAGAGTTGGAAAATAAACGGCAGAATTACGGTAAATCGGTTCAAAGCATATACAAACGCCGCAGTTCGCAGGATAAGTTGTTGTTTATCCTTTCCGCCGACAATTTTGCCCAGTCCCTTCGCCGTATGCGTTACCTTCGCGAGTATGCCGACTGGCAGAAGAAGCAGGCATCCGAAATTATCGGTAAGCAGAAGGAAATTGCTGGCAAGCAGAAAGAACTGGAAAAGACGCGTGCCGAGAAAAACGCTTTATTGGGTGCGCGGGAGGATGAAAGCCGTAAGCTCCAGACCGAGGAATCGAGCCAGAAAGAAGAGGTGCAGCAGTTAAACCGGAAACAGAAACAGTTGCAGGCCGACCTGAAAAAGAAAAAGCAGCAGGCTGATGCCTTGAACCGCCAGATCGAAAAGCAGATAGCCGAAGAAATCGCCCGCGCTGAAGCCGAAGCCAAAGCTGCCCGCGAACGGGCGGCCCGTGCTGAAAGGAACCGTTTGGCACGTGAAAAGGCGGCTGCTTCAGGAAAGAAAGTCCCTGAAACAAAACCGGAGGCGGAGCCGGTCCGCGAAGAACGTGTCGCCGATACCAAAGGCGGTTATGCCATGACAAAGGCCGAGAAGCGCTTATCCGATGATTTTGCAAGCAATAAGGGGCGTTTGCCTTATCCTGTGTCCGGCCGCCATACGATTGTCGCTGCCTTCGGCGAACAGCAGCACCAGGAATTGAAGTATGTCCGTACGAATAACAGCGGTATAGACATCCAGACCGCTCCGGGTACGGATGCCCGCGCCGTGTTCAATGGTGAGGTGACGCGTGTGTTCGTTGTTCCGGGATATAACAATTCGGTCATTGTCCGCCACGGTAACTATTTGACGGTATATAGCAACTTGAGCCAGGTCTATGTGAAGGCAGGCGATAAGGTGAGTACCCGCCAGGCGATCGGAAAGATCTTTACCGATACAGAGGACGGCAATGCCACAATCCTTCATTTCCAGCTTTGGAAAGAAAAGACGAAACTGAATCCGGCTCCGTGGCTGGATTGACGAAAAGGCGCATTGAGGCTGACCGGGGGCGCGTCACGACGGATGTAGCAGGTGTGTCAGGGCTGATCGTCGGCATGTGTCAACCGGAGTTTCTGGAGTGCGAACCTCACATCCTCTTTATTGATCAGAAAGTCCTTTGGGCGAGTTCCTGTTTTCCAGCAGAAAATAATCATGGAGAATGCCAGCATGGTGCTGAATGCGATACTGGAACTGATGGCCGATCCGAACACTCCGTAGTGCGGGATCAGCAGGTAGCCCGAAACAAGCAGGCTTATCAAACCGACAAAAGAACTGCCCGTGCTGTAACGTATTTTGCCGCTTCCGGTAAAATATTGGCATAGTATGCTGTTGCAGGCCAGTGCTATGATTCCGGCCGACAACCCTGTTATGACGTTGTGCATCCCTACGAACTCGGCACTGAACAGATAATCCGTATAGATCCATTCCGGTATCAGAAGAATGCAGCCGGTCGCAAGTGTGATGGCACAAAAAGTTAGTTTGAAGAACCGGAGCGTGATTTGTTTTTGCTCGCCGGGTTTATGTGTCCGGGCAACGCGGCTGTATGTGATAAAGCCGATGCTGCGATTGATATGCCAGACGCTCTCGGAAATCTTGGTTCCCGCATCCAGCAGTCCGACGCTTCCCAACCCGGCAAACCGTTGGATCAGGAAATAGTTGAGGCGGGTAGTCAGGATCTCGGCAATATTGTCCGCACTTCCCCAAAGCCCGTAAGCAAACATCTCTTTCAAAAGAGCGTATTGGGAGCGTCCCTTCCGGGGATCTGCCTCTTTTTTGTTCAGAAACGGCAGGAGTAGGAAAAGGCTGACGAGAAACGCGATGCCGTTTGTGAAATACATTCCCCACAGGTAAGCGGTTACGTTCTGTATCTTCAATCCGTAATAAAGGAATAATAAGACAAAAAATAGTAATCCTCCTTGCAAGACAAAGGTCAGGTTGAACCCGAAAATCTGATTCTTTCCCAACAGGAAACGGGAGTTTGCGGCAACGAGGGAGGTCAGGGTGGAAAGAATATAAATATCAAGAGCGTGCCCTTCGGGAAGCACTCCGAGGATGGCCATGCTGCCGCAAGCGATGCCTGCTCCGACGGGTGTCCAGCAGTAGGAAGGCAAAAATACGGCTTGCATGGAATAGCGGTTCATGAAATAGACGATCGTATTTCCCGCCAATATTCCGCAGAACATGGTGGCGATTCCTACTATCGCCAGAATCAGCCCGACCAGTCCGACTCCTTCGACACCCAATACCTTGGCATTGACAAAGATCAGTGCCAGGTTCAGGATGGCGATTAGGTAACGTGTGCCGATGGTTGTGAAGAGGTCCCTCATATTAATTGAAAGTTTGAAGAAAGAGAGGATGCGGTAGAGTGATCTTGCTCTTTTTCAATTGTCAATCGTCAATTGGTCGAGCAGCTTGATATACATATCGATTGCTTCCCGTATCTCCATCAGGCCGATATATTCGTCGGCGGCATGGGAACGGGCGGAATTTCCCGGTCCGATTTTCACGGAAGGGAAGTGCATGAGGGCCTGGTCGCTCAAAGTAGGCGAACCGAAAGGCTCTTTTCCCATCATGACGGCACGGCGTACGAACGGATGTTGCAAATCTGTACGGGTGGAGTTGAGGCGGAAGCTGCGGGCTTTTATTTCGCAGCCGACCTGCGATTTGATCAGTTCGAACAGTTTTTCGTTGGGATAGAATTCGTTTGTCCGGATATCGACGGTGAATTCGCAGCGGTCCGGAACGACATTGTGCTGTGTCCCGGCGTGGATAATCGTGACGCTCATTTTCACCGGTCCGAGGAAATCGCTTTTTTCCGGGAACTGATAGGTGTTGAACCATTCGATGTCTTTCATCGCAAGCGTGATCGCATTGATCCCCTCGTTCCGGGCGGCGTGTCCTGCCTTGCCGGTGCTGACACAGTCCAGTACCATCAGCCCCTTTTCAGCTACGGCAGGTTGCATGCCGGTCGGTTCGCCGACAACGGCGAATGCGATGGGGGGAAGGTCGGCAAGAGCGCTTTCCAGTCCGTTCTTGCCGGAAACTTCTTCTTCGCATGAAGCTAGGAAGATCAGGTTGTAGGGTTGTTCCTTCCCTGATAACACCCTGAATGCTTCATAAAGAGAGACTACGCTCGCGCCGGCATCATTGCTGCCAAGGCCGTACAGACGCTCGTCTTCCGTCTCCTCCGGATTGAACGGATCTTTCGTCCAGCCCGAAGCCGGTTTGACAGTGTCGATATGGGAGTTGAGCAGCAGAGTTGGTTTGTCCAGATCAAAACCGGGAGCGATCAGCCACAGATTATTCCCTTTGTGGTTCACCTTATACCCGGCTTTTTCCCAGCTCTGCTTGAGAAAATCAGCCGTTTCTCCCTCCTCCCTGCTGAAAGAAGGACGTGAAATCATCCCTTTTAATAGGTCTATTGCGTCGTAGTACATGATTATGTTTTATTCCGTTAATATTCTATCCACCGTCTCCCTGTCTTTTTTCAGTTGGTCGATCAGTTGGTCGAGGGTGTCGAATTTGATGTCACCTCGTACGTGTTGTATGAACGCGACTGTTATTTCGTTATTGTAGATGTCGCCGGAGAAATTGAGGATGTTTACTTCCAGCGTGATGTTGTCCCCGTTGTCCAGGGTCGGGCGGTTACCGATGTACAGCATTCCCTTGTAGCGCAGTCCGTTCAGATATACCCGAACGGCATATACGCCGATACCCGGAATGATCTTGAAAGGCTCGTCCACTTGGATATTGGCGGTCGGGAAACCTAATTTCCGGCCGACCTTATAACCGCTGACGATACTTCCCCTCAGCCCGTAAGGATAAGTCAGCAGATGAGCCGCCTCCTCCACCCGGCATTCCGCAAGGAGTTTCCGTATTTCGGAAGAACTGACGGCCGCCTCTCCTTCGCTGTATTGCGAAGCCTTGATAACCCGGATGCCGCAAGTTTCGCCATAGGTTACATACTGCTCGAAGCCATCCTCGCGGTTATGCCCGAAACGGTGGTCGTAGCCGATCAGCAACGTGTCCACATGCAACCGGTCTGCCAATACGGTAGTGATAAACTCTTTTGCCGTCAGGCGGGATAGTTCGAGGGTGAAGTCCAGCACGATACAATAGTCGATCCCGGTGGAAGCCAAATGTTTCAATTTCTCTTCGAACGAATTGAGCAACTTCGGCTGATAGTCGGCATGCAGGACAGCACGGGGATGTTCGGGAAACGTGATGACGGCGGAAGGCAATCCGGCGGCTTCGGCCACCTGCTTCAGTTCGTGAATCAGAAAACGATGTCCCAGATGAACTCCGTCGAAAAAGCCGATAGTGGCTACCAGCCTTTTCCCTTTCAATGTCTCCGTGTCTCTTACAACAATCATCTTTTCAGTCTTAGGTACTTATAATTATATCTACAAAAGTACATAAAAACTGCGAGTAATAATAATACGGAAATAAATCGTACATTTGGAAAGTGATTTGAACGAAAAACATTTGTATTAAGTTTATATGAAAAAAACATGTATCTCCCTATGCCTGATCGTCTTTGCCGTACTTCAGGCATACGCTGCATCTTCCTGGAAAGAGACAAGAACGGTCGTCTTTACTCCCGCAGGAAGTGAAAAAACACATCTGCTCCAACCCGATCAGAGTATCTCCGAAACCGTTACGTTCGGACAGTCCGGAATCCCGACGCGGAAATTCTTGCGTGTGATCGGAGGAGTAAAGATGCCTGCTCCTTTTCAGAACAGAGGTGAAGAAATGTTCCGCCGGTCCGAGTTTTATATTGACGACAACTTGGATTCGGTGATCCGTAAAAAGGACCGTTATTCGCTTTATTTCAAAGGCGAAGATGATAATTTCGAGCGCCATGCCTATTACCGCATTTCCGGTAAGTTGCTGAAGCCGGGTGAACTGACGGTAACGCTGCCGGTCGTGAAGAAACAGGGGTTGACTGTTTCCGGGAATGGTGATTTCGGAGTCGAGATCGAATTGTTCTACCGGAAACTGGGACGGGCGGCTGACGATATCTATGACAAGCCGGATACCGTGCTTTACATGCCGGTCCCGGAAGGTACGGGAAAATATCAGACGGTGTCTGAGACATTCACATTGCCGGAAAATGTGGCTTGTGCTTTCCTGCGTATCGGCGGGACGCATTTCAGCGGCGAATGTTGGGTGGAAGCTCCGCGCCTGATACAAAACAAGAAAGCGGTTTGCTCCATACCGTTCACCAAGTTTGCCCAAAAACCGGACAACTACAACTACTGGATCGGCTGTAACCTCTCAACCCGCAGCTGGCCGATGTGGAAGCTCGAATTTAACGGGGAGACGCTTTTCGAAGGAAACATCTTCGACCGCGCTTCCAATGTGGCGGACTTCTATATCCCGCTTCCGTCTTCCTTGCATGGCAGTGGAGAGATGAAGCTGACGCTCCGGAAAGAGCCGCATCGCGCTGCTTATCCGTATGAACTGCGCGGCCTGGAGATCATCGAAGAGACCGCACGCGATTTTGAAGTCGTTTCCGTTCCTGAATATGTTGCCAAAAACGCCTCTTTCGGTATATTGGTGGAGACGAATAAGCCGAATGTCAGCCTCAAAATAAAGGTAAACGGTGCTGCCACGCCTGCCGAGCAGGAATGCCTGTTTGAAATCCCCGGCCTACATGTCGTGGAAATGCGTGCAGGCGAGGCCGGTCACGCCATCCTGCTGGTGTTTGACGACGGCAGCCGTACGGAACAGGCGCAAATCCGCCAGGTGATCGACAAGGAGGCAGAGCAGATCTATCTTTCGTCCGGTGACGAAATCTATATCGACAAGCAATATACGCCGTATGATTATTTCTTCAAATGGTATGTTTCCAACCGGATCGGTAACTGGTATCAGTTCCGTCCTTCCTACCAGTGGAGCGGTTTCCGAGTAGCTGATCCTGCCGTCATCGGCCATTACACCCGGTTGCTGGACCAGTTGAAGATCCCGTACGCCTGGCAAGTCGAAGGACGTACGCTGGCAGGAAGCCGGATCAATCCTTCTTTGGAAACATTGGCTACCCCGATGTTCCGTGGCAAGCAGGCGCATGAGAATGACGGCGGCTACTATTACTGGCAGCATTTCCAGTATCAGGGAGTCTTCTCCGATATGGCGGCACGCAACCGCCCTTATGGTGGAATCTTTGCCAAACATCGTCCGATTTATACCGACCACGGTGTCTTTATCCATTATGATCCGGAAGGGGTGACGGACATGGCCGACGGCGCCCGCAAGCTCGTTGCCAATTTCCGCTATTCCAAAGGTCCGAGCACGCGCCATACGGGACCGTCCACGCTGTTCCGTTATTTGTATCAAGCCGGTTACGACTGGCTGGGAGCCGAACAGATGTACGGGCCGGAAGAAATCATACTCTCTTCCCTGCGTGGTGCATCCCGCGCCTACAGCCGTCCGCTTTACGGGACGCTTCATGCCATGCAATGGGGCTCAGGGCCGTTTACCGATCCGAAACACTCCCTGCGCCTGTATATGTCGCTGGCCGTTGCTTATATGCACGGTTCTTCCCATATGAATACGGAAGAGGCCTTGTGGACGGATGAATATATGAACGACCGTTATTCCGTTTCCGGCAAGGAACATCTGTTTGCCCAGCATCAGATGCTCGATTTCGTGGAAACGCATTCCCGCCGTGGCGACTTGAGAAGCAATATTGCCGTGATCCAGGGGCGTAACGACGCCTGGAAGTCGTTCGGTCGTGGCAGCCTGTGGTCGCAGAAGGGTGATAAATGGAAGTTCAATAAGGCATGCGAGAGTTTCGATCTGCTGAATGTCTTCTATCCGGACAATATCGTGGATGGCTGCGGGCCGGAAGGTTGGTTTACTTCCACCCCTTACGGTACGGTTGACTTGCTGCCTGTCGAAGCACCGCAAGACGTGATGGACCGATATAAGGCGATGATCTTCCTCGGATGGAACAGTTACGACGCGAATGACTTCCTGCGTATCCGCGATTTTGTATTCAAGGGCGGAACGCTTTTGCTCACGGCGGCCCATCTGAACGAAGAGTTGCAGCCCGACCAGCCGGTCCGTTTCCCTGCCGACGATGCGGTTATCCGTGAGATGTTGGGAGAAAATTACCGGCAACTGACCACTAAGACGGAGATCGCCTGCGGTTCGGGAAAAATCCAGAGAAAAGAAAGAACGGCACCGCCGGAAACGATGGAATCCCATGGAGACATTTCGACACATCTGTGATAAAATAAAGAACATCGGAAGTTTGGTGCGGAGCCTGTATAAAAAGCTGATTATGTGGAAGCCATGAAAGAAATTGCTGCCAAGGCTGCCGGTGAGGAAACCTGCCAAGGCTGGATGGAGGCGGCTCCTTCAGTCGGTTTCACGGTTTGGGATCATTCGGACCGCCGTACGATCTATCTGTTGAATACCGATTGGGCGAGCGACCAAGACCAGCGTCCGGCCACCTTTATCTATAAAGGTAAAAAGTTT